>Ga0315312_1001007_pt1 | contig 24903 bp, 18 predicted proteins | sample TDP7_MG_FD_203629 | JGI IMG/M metagenome (GOLD analysis project Ga0315312, IMG submission 203629) | Freshwater sediment microbial communities from Lake Towuti, South Sulawesi, Indonesia - TDP7 | ecosystem: Environmental > Aquatic > Freshwater > Lake > Sediment | place: Indonesia: South Sulawesi... | reverse complement strand
AGGCGGCGAAAGCGGACTACGGCGAAAACCAGTAGCCGGGGATACTGGTAAATTTTGGATAAAGACTCAAAAAATATGAAATAGAATGCAGAATACAGTTGACATAAAACGCACTTTCAGAGATGACGAGAGGCTCGATTTCAGTGTCATTGCGAGGCCCCCGTCTTGCTTTCGCAAGAAAGCAGGGGGCCGTGGCAATCTCAAAGACGCAAAAAGTAGTTCGGCAACAAGCCCGATTGAGTGGCATTATAAAAGCCGTAGGCTTTGGAGATGGTTTTCCCCTTGGCTAAACACATACAAATTGAGGGGCTAAATATTTTCATTTTTTGCGCACATTTTGAGCATGAAATTACACTATAATAACGGAAGCTGATATCAGTAAATCCCATGAACCTGCAGGCGCCAGATGGCAATGAAACTGGAAGAACAGTCTGAAGAACGGATAGTTGAAGCTGCCCGAAATGGCCATTTGGAGAGCTTCGGTGCCCTCTACGAGCGCTATTACAACCCTATGGTCGCATTAGCTTATTCGATGCTTGCCGACCGGGACCTTGCTGAGGATGTGGCGCAGGAAAGCTTTATGGTAGCCTGTCGCGACCTGCCAAATCTGAAAAGTAAAGATAAGTTCGCTGCCTGGCTTGCAGGCATCTGCAGAAACATCGCCAGGCAAATGCTCAAAGCCAAAGGCAAAAGGATTCTTCTAAATGTTGAGTATTCCAGCGATAGTCAGGATGGCCGAGAACAGCACTGCGACGCGATTCGCCAGGCGGTCTGGAAGCTGCGAGAGGCCCAGAGAGAACTGATTGTTTTACACTACTTCAATGGATTTTCTCGCGCACAAATCTGTCAGGTTTTGGGTATTTCGCCACAAGCCGTTAATGGCCGGCTTGTAAGAGCAAAACGAAAAATTGCAAAGCACCTAAAAAGAATTAGACAGGATAAACAGGATAATCCACTCGACTCGGGACAGGCCTGTAAATCCCGTCAGAAAACGTAACGGTTTCACAGGAATAGACTTATGAAACGCCCTAATGACAAGAATTGGCTGGATGAGGCTCTTACGAAGGCTATTGGCTCGGAAGAGACTAAACCCAACTTTGAGAAGTGGAAACAGGAGCATCCGGAAGCCGTTGAAATGTTAACCTCGCGGGCAGTACGAGCTTCCTTTATATCTAAACGCCCGCTAAATATAAGGAAAATAATTATGAAAAATCCAATAACAAAACTTGCTGTTGCCGCGGTGGTTATTATCGCGTGTGTAATAGGCTTGACGTTGTGGAGAGGAACGCAATCAGGGATTGCCCTGGCGGACGTGCTGGCCCGCATCGAACAGGTCAAGGCCTACAGGTACAAATCGAGTTGGAAGATAACCATCGATGATCCGAACAACCTTTACAATTTCGAACACCGCACTACTAATCTGGTATCACAAGAATATGGCTCGAAACAAAACGGAGAACAACATCTTGACCCCAATATCGTGTACACGTTCGACTACTATTTTCTACCACAGAAAAAGATCACGCTCGAAATCTCGCCCAAGGCGAAGAAATGCTTGCTCACTGAACTTGACGACACTCAGGTCGAACGGATGCGGAAGCAAAATGAGAATATGGATCCACGTTCACAAGTCAAGAAATTCCTGGAAGGCAAATACGAAAGCTTAGGCAGATCAACCATTAATGGCATTGAGGTAGAAGGATTTCAAATCACCCATCCCACAGGCGGCGACGAGAAGATGTGGGTAGATGTAAAGACACTCTTGCCTGTGCGATACGAATTTGAAGTCTTTGACCAGGTCAAGAAGCGGCACACGCGCGTAGTGATAGACAATTGCCAGTGGGATGTCTCCGTTGATGCGGCCGAATTTGAGCCGGTCATACCAGATGACTACATAGTCGTTACCGACTCGAAAAAACCGGCCCCTACCGAGGAGGACGCGATGCAAGGCCTAAAGCTATACGGCGGTTTGAGTGGCCGTTATCCAGATACACTCTATTGGACAGACATCGAAGGACATGTTGAGAGAATAAAGGAAAATGTGAAAGGTCTTACGGAAGAAAAGAGAACCAAGAGACTCAAGGACATCGCGGAACGCCTGCACGAAACCCGTAGGTTTTACTATGCTAGGGCTAAGGAGAAGGGAGCCGAATACTATGGCAAGACCGTTACGCCCAAAGACGCGGATAAGGTCCTGATGCGGTGGAAGGTCTCCGATAACGAATACCGCGTCATTTACGGTGATTTGCATACGGAAACCGTAACTTCTGAGAAACTGGTGGAACTTGAAGCGGCATTGCCTAAATAAGTTCACTATCTTGTGAATCTGCGAACAAGGCCGGGCTTTTGTCCCGGCCTTTTTTATGCGCTTATCGTCCCCAAAAAATTACTGCAAAAAATCTGTTGCAGACGTTCCTATCAAGCTTATAACATAACTGCGTGAATATTTTGAGGAGTAGAAAAATGAAGCGATGCAAGTTAACCTTATTATTTACGATTTGTTTTATTGTTGTTGCCGAACGCAACGTTTCTGCTGCAACTAAGAGTGCAGTTGTTTCCGGCGAGCTGAAAAAATGGCACAAGATTACCCTCACTTTTGATGGCCCACAAACAAGCGAGGATGCTGAACCTAATCCGTTCCTCAACTATCGGCTAAACGTTAACTTCATCAAGGACGGAAAGCGGCACGTTGTTCCTGGCTATTACGCCGCTGACGGCGAAGCTGGGCAAACCGGCGCCGCTGCGGGCAATAAATGGCGCGTTCACTTTGCACCTGACGAAGAAGGCCGCTGGTCTTACACGGCCTCTTTTCGTACAGGACCAGATATTGCACTTGACAATGACCCGGCAGCCGGTTCGGCTATAGCTTTCGACGGCGCACAAGGCACATTCAGCGTCGGCCCAAGCGACAAAACCGGACGAGACCACCGCGCCAAAGGATTACTTAAATACGTCGGCAAACGTTACCTTCAATTCGCCCAGACCGGCCCCGCTTCGCCAAAGGCTACGCCGGCGGCGAGCGAATATTTCCTCAAAGGCGGTGCCGACAGCCCCGAAAACTTCCTGGCCTACGCAGACTTCGACGGCACGTACGACACAGGTGAACGGATACGCGAAGGAGAGGCAGTAATTGGCGAATTTCTGCATCATTATACGCCGCACTTGCAGGATTGGCAGCCCGGCGACCCAACCTGGAGAAACGGCAAAGGCAAGGGCATCATAGGTGCCCTGAATTACCTTGCCTCCATAGGCATGAATAGCGTCTACTTCATCACATACAATATCGACGGCGGCGACGGCAAAGACGTCTGGCCCTGGACCAGCCCCGATGAAAAGTCCCGATTTGACTGCAGTAAGCTCGACCAGTGGGAGATTGTCTTTTCGCACATGGACAAATTGGGCCTGATGCTTCATATCATTACGCAGGAGCAGGAAAACGACCAGGGCCTCGACGGCGGTGAGCTCGGCTCACAACGAAAACTCTACTACCGCGAGCTAATCGCGCGCTTCGGGCATCATCTGGCTCTGGTATGGAACCTCGGCGAGGAAAACACCAACACCGACGCGCAGCGCAAGGCCTTCAGCCGGTATATAAAAGACCTCGACCCTTACGACCACCCCGTCGTTATGCACACCTTCCCGAAAAAATACGACGAGGCTTATAGCCCATTATTGGGATACGAGCACTTCGACGGGCCATCGCTGCAGACCAATGACACGCACGACCAGACGGTCAAATGGATAGACCGTTCGGCCTCGGCGGGCCGACAGTGGTTCGTCTGCTTGGACGAAATCGGCCCGGCTCACACAGGCGTCAAACCCGACAAGGACGACTACTGGCACGATGAGGTCCGTAAGAATCATTTGTGGGGCAATCTAATGGCCGGCGGCGCCGGCGTGGAATGGTATTTCGGATACAAATTTGCCAACAATGACCTCAATTGCGAAGATTGGCGCAGCCGCGAACATATCTGGGAGCTGACGCGATACGCATTAGAGTTCTTCCAGCAGCACCTTTCCTTTACCGAAATGGCTCACCACGACGAACTAACCTCCGCCAAAAACGACTATTGCTTTGCAAAGGAGGGCCAAATCTACGCGATATACCTGCCCTCCGGCGGCACTACAAACCTTGACCTGGGCGATAGTTACGCAAGCTTAACCGTGCGCTGGTACAACCCGCGCACCGGTGGAGCGCTGCAGATAAGCAGCGTTAAGACAATAACCGGTCCCGGCTCAGTCGCCATCGGCTACCCGCCCGCAGACAGCGATAAAGACTGGGTCGCGCTGATAAAATTGAAAAAGTAATTGCAAAAGGAGGCGCCGTATGATTCAAGAAATTCACACAAAACAATTAGTGTTCTTGCTTGTTGTATTCAGCGCAGCAACGACTTGCATAGTCACTGCGGAGTGTCACGAGCTTTATTATGATAGGTCAGTCAATGGTGCAACGCTGCAAAGCAAGGCCGAGACTACCGAGCGCAAGTACGCTCCTGACCGGACAGTCGACATCCTTCACATTGTTATTGACGTCACACCTGACTTTAAAGCTCGAACTGTAGCCGGCACAACCAAAATTAAGTTTGAGCCTATCGCCAAGCCATTGACTGAACTTCATCTGGACGCGATTAACCTTGCCGTGTCTTCCGTCAATTCCAGTGCCAAGATTGCCGGCTATACCGCCACGGACAAGGAGATTATAGTCACGTTTGATCCATGTATCCCACCTGGGCAAGTATCAATGGTTACAATCGTTTATGAGGCTGAGCCTGAGCAAGGGCTTTACTTCCGAACACCCGAGATGGGCTACAAAGAGCAGGACATCCATCTTTATTCGCAAGGTGAAACTCACCAGGCACCTCATTGGTATCCTAATTACGATTACCCCAACGAGCGCTTTACCTCGGAGGTGATTTGTCGTGTCCCTGCGGATATGACCGTCCTGTCAAACGGCAGGCTTATCTCCGAAGATATAGATTCAAAAAACGGGCTTAAGGTGGTGCATTGGCTTCAAGACAAACCACACGTAAACTACTTGATCGCATTAGCAGCGGGAAAATTCAAAAAGATAGAGTCAGGTTATAAAAACATTCCCCTGGCTTTTTACACCCCAGCATCCCAGATAGACCTGGCGCAAAACTCGTTCGAAGGTACTGCTGACATGATGGAATTTTTTGAAACCGAAATCGGCGTACCCTATCCCTGGGACAAATACTACCAGGTAGTAGTCCAGGATGCCGGTGGTGGCATGGAAAATACAACTCTTACCCGGCTCGGCGACGGCACGCTGTTCACTAAGGAATCAGAAAACATTCGTTCGAGCCAAAGTTTGGTTGCGCACGAATTAGTGCACCAATGGTTTGGGAATTATGTCACCTGCAAAGACTGGAGCCATACTTGGCTCAACGAAGGTTTTGCTACTTATTATGAGGATTTATATGATGGGTATAAAAATGGTAGAGACACTTTGTTAGCCAATCTTTATGATACTTCGTCTCGTTTACTTTCCAAGCCTGATGAGACACCAATTGTATATCGCTCATACAAAGATGCTTGGGAGCAATTTGGTTCCCGCACATATAGTAAGGCCGGCTGGGTACTGCATATGCTTCGAGTAGAACTTGGGGAGGAAATGTTCCGCAAATGTGTTAAAACCTATATCGAACGCTATGCCTTGAGCAGTGTGGTAACAGAGAACTTTCGGTCTGTAATTGAAGAACAGACCGGTAAATCGTTCGATAGGTTTTTCGACCAATGGATTTATCACGGCCGACATCCCGACCTGACGGTCAGCTACAATTGGTCGGAAAAAGATAAGCTTGCGAAAGTCTCCGTTGAGCAGACACATGAGGTTAATGACAAGGTTATGCTTTTTCACTTTCGTACAAAAGTTCGTTTTGTGATTGATGATGAGAACATCGACCGCGAGATAGTTGTTGATAGTAAACAGCATGACTTTTACTTTACGCTTTCCAAAGAGCCGAAAATTGTTCGATTTGATCCTGATTATAGCTTGCTCACCAAGGTTAAGTTCGAAAAGCCGACACCTATGCTGTACGCCCAGCTAAATAACAAAACCGATGTGATTGGACGGTTGTTGGCGATTGAGGCGCTGAAGAAAAAGGGAGACAAAAAAACCATCTCAAAGCTGAAGGAAACGCTCAATAGCGATCCATTTTATGTTGTTCGCAGAGAGGCATCGGAAGCACTGCGTGCATTTCACACAGATGAGGCGTTCGAGGCTCTTGCCGAGTCGTGGCAGCAAAACGATGCTCGCGTCCGGCTGCAGGTAGTCAGAGATATCGGTGGATTCTACCGACCAGAGAGCTTAGAACTGACAAACCAGATATTGAAAAGCGAAAAGAATCCGGAAATTCTGGCCGCAGCTATCGAGAACCTTGGTCGATACCATCACGAGGATACTCGTCAGTTGCTTATCGATTACCTCAAATCAGAATCCTACCGCAACAGATTGGCGGACGCAGCCGTACAGGCAATTCGCATGTTGGATGAGCCTTCATTCATTGTGCCGCTCCAGACAGCCATTAGCCAGCGCGAGCAGCAGTTCACTTCCGGTCGTTTCGCTAACTCACTCGATACGCTTGCGTACATTACTCGCAACGAAGCAGATAAGACAAAAGTACGCGAATTTTTAGCTGGTTACATCAACCATCCGAAAAGACGAATTCAAGATGCAGCAATCCGCGCATTAGGAACACTTGGCGATCCCACTGCCATACCAATTGTCGAGACGTTCTCCGGCGACGACCCGGAGGACGAAATCCAGCGTTCTGCGAAGGATGCGCTCAAGGAATTGAGAGAAAAGAAACAGCTTGTTCCAGAAGAAATCATCCAACTTCGGGAAGCGCTCGAGCAATTAAAAAAAGACAATAAGAAACTCAAAGACGACCTCGATGACATTAAAAAGCGGTTGGGTGCAAAGCAAGAAAGTAAAGAAGATGACAACAATGCCAAACCATTAGATTCAGGTCAGTCCACTATGCCAGACAAACAAAAGCGAGAATCACTATTGGAACGCTTACTGCGATTCCTTTGGCCATTTTCCGCCGCCACAAAACCGACAAAAAAATCTGTTGCAAAATTCATTTTTAACCTTACAATAATCGATTTAATGCAAGATTGATTTGCATAAAAGGAGCAACACAAACAAAAAACTTGTGGGAGAAGATTACTATGAAACAAACCACGGAAAGGGAAATCAACTTATTTGCCGATGTATTACCATCAATGGACGAAATTAAACTACTAAGACGTTTAGTCAATTCCAGCGAGAGCAACCAGACAGCTTTCTATGAACAGGTAGAAGCGAATATGCCCAAGAGCGGTCAAATGGCCTACTTAGCCACAGGGATTGGTCTTTACATCCTGGGAAGAAACTCAGAGGCGGTCGAGAAGCTCGAAAAAGCAAAAGACTGCAAAGAAAAATTCATATATCTGGCCTTTGCGCTTCGCCGAATGAGTGAATTCGATAAAGCAATCAAAAACCTGCAAAATAGTCTCAATTACGAGGCGGACACATTGAGCTTAACTCTGGAAAAAGCTGCGACATATCGCTATGCAGGAAATTTCGACGCCGCAGCCAAGGAACTCAAAGCATGTGCGAATTTCAAAAATGTAAGTGCCGAATACCACTACCAACTGGCCCGTCTTGAAGAAGCGCAGGGACTTTACGAACAGGCGATGGACAATTACAAAATAGCTTTGGAACTATCGCCGGACCATCAAAGGGCTCTTTTTCACTTGGCTTACCGCTGCGACCTATCCGGCGATGAAGAAGCAGCTATCGACTACTACAAGCAAATTGTATCAAGCTCACCGGTTTATGTAAGTGCGCTGCTGAATTTAGCTGTGCTCTATGAAGACGCAGGGCAGTTCGACAAAGCAGAGCAATGCGTCGATGCAGTCCTGGAAACCCATCCGAATCATCAAAGGGCAATCCTGTTCAAAAAAGACATCGTAAGCTCAAAAACAATGGTCTATGACGAGGAAAAAGAAAAGAAAAAGACTCGGAAAAGCCAAATCCTCGAAACGCCAATCTCCGATTTTGAATTGTCGGTACGCAGCAGAAACTGCCTGAAAAGAATGAAAATCAACACACTCGGTGACCTCTTAAGAATCACCGAGGTGGAACTGCTATCGTATAAAAACTTTGGCGAAACCTCCCTTAGAGAAATCAAGAGCATCCTCGAATCAAAAGGACTGACTCTCGGCATGAATATAGAGGACAAGCAGTTCTCTACGGCAGACACCTCCGACCAAACTGCGTCCGCAGCCCAGGATGAGGGCCTTATGAACAAACCTGCAGATGACCTGCAGTTATCGGTGCGCTCTCGAAAGTGCCTGCAAAAGCTCAATATTCGCACAATCGGTGAATTGACACGCCGAACAGATGCCGAACTTCTCGGCGTTAAGAACTTTGGCGTAACAAGCCTGAACGAAATCAAGAAGGCCCTCGCAAACCTCGGACTATCGCTGCGGAAGCTGGAATAATCGATTGATTATTGATAAATGATTGTTGAAAAAAACATTAATGATAATCAATTGAAAATAATCAATAATCAATTGATTGTGACCGGCTTACTTGTGCTGATAATGTTCGGCGGCTGTAAGACCAGGCAGCTTGTCACTCCCACTCCACAGATGGACATCGAACCGCGGTATTGGATAAAGGTTTTGCTTCTGGATAATGTCACCGCCTGTACGTTGAAGACTGTCTCACCATTAAGCGTTACCAACGAGAACCCCAACCCACAAACACCGACCACAGGAACCCGCTTTGACCAAATAGATGCTCGAATAGACATCCAGCTAACTAACGGCATAATTAGCATAGCCGGCCAGCCCTTTACAAACGAAGGCGCAACCATATCCCCCGATGAGCCGTACATCTTCAACCTGAACGGCAGCGATTATCGCGGCAAACTAAGGCTCATAGTCAATTCTGACGGCAACTCTCTCGATGCTATTAACCTGGTTCCCATTGAGTCGTACTTAGCCGGCGTAGTAGGCGCCGAGATGCCCGACTACTGGGAAATAGAAGCACTCAAAGCCCAGGCAATAGCCGCAAGAACCTATTGCCTCTACATCAAAAAGCAGTTCGGCGTCAATCGCAACTGGGACGTGAGCAAAACAGCGGCAAATCAGGTTTACGTCGGCGTCGGTGTGGAGTCAGCCCAGATTTGGAACGCCGTCAATCAAACAAAAGGGCAGGTTTTAGTCTGTAAACAAATCGACGGCGCCGAAAATATGTTTCCCGCCTACTATAGTTCGACCTGCGGCGGTCATACCGAAAACAGCAAAAATGTATTCGGCGACTCCTTTGAACCGCTAATCGGCGTCTACTGCCCCTATTGTAAGGATGTGGCGAAATTCAAATTTTTCTTCTGGCCTATGATTCAATTCGACAAGGCCGAGGTGACAACTAAGCTATTACAGAAATTTCCAAATCTCAAACTGCTCGGAGAAATTACGAACATCCGCCCAGTACAGCAAAGCGATTACGGGGAATTTTCTCGATTGACTAACATTGAACTGCTCGGCTCAACGGGCAAACGCGATTATTTGAGAGCTGAGGACTTACGATTAACAATCGACCCGACAGGCCAAAAAATAAGAAGCGCAATCTGCAAAATCATAAAATTGGGCGATAAATGGACATTTTTATCCGGCAGAGGCTGGGGCCACGGCGTAGGAATGTGCCAATGCGGCGCTGAAGGAATGGCAAGAGACGGCATGAACGCAGAGCAGATACTCCGCCATTACTACCCCGGCTCTAAAATATCGATGATTGGATATTGACAATCGAAAAATAAACAGAAAACTAACTGCCTTCAACAAAACAAGTAAACAAACTATTTTCCTATGCTGTAATAATTTATGATATAATTTGAGCGAGGTCAATTATGGGTTTAGATGAGATTAAAAAGGTTTTGAGAGATTATAAATCTGTTCTTAAAGAAAAATATCACGTAAATACTCTTGGTATCTTTGGTTCCTATGTGCGGAGTGAACAAGCTGGCGATAGCGACCTTGATATTCTTGTTGATTTTACAGCCCCCATAAGTCTTTTTGAATTTATTGATATGGAAGAGGAGCTTTCAAAATTGCTACACGTTAAAATCGATCTTGTATCGCGCAACGCACTTAAACCCTATATTGGTAAGCGTATTTTGAACGAAGTCCAGTTGATATGAAGGATAGAGAACTAAGAGATTACATTAACGACCTGATAGAAGCATGCGAAGATATTATTTCCTTTACAAAGGGGATGTCATATTCTGATTTTGCCGATGATAAGAAAACAGTGAATGCAGCTATTCGTAGTCTGGAGGTAATTGGCGAAGCAACCAAAAAGTTACCTGCGTCTTTTAGGGACAATTACCCCAATATACCGTGGAAACAAATGGCGGGCATGCGTGATAAATTAATCCATGAGTATTTCGGCATTGATAAGCAAATGGTCTGGCAAGCCATAGAAAGGCATATCCCTTATATCCTTCCCCAGATAAAAAAGATCACTATTGATTGAGATATTAGTTGGAACACAAAAGTATAAAAGAAAAATGGTGTTCACGGCACACTTTGATAGCACCTCCCAACGGCTATAATACCACAAACATCTATTAAAATGGCTGATTTTCAAATTATCCATCAAGATTCGAGAACGGCAGCGCGACAGGGTTTGTTGACCACTGCACACGGCAAAATCGAGACGCCGGCCTTTATGCCGGTCGGCACAGCCGGCGCGGTAAAAGGTATCACACCCCAGCAGCTCAAAGAAACCGGCGCAACTATCATCCTTGCCAACATCTACCATCTGCTGCTCAGACCGGGAATCGACGTGGTCGAAAAGGTCGGCGGACTGCACAAATTCATGGCCTGGGACCGTCCAATTCTGACAGATAGCGGGGGCTACCAAGTCTTTTCTCTAAGCCCGCTGGCCAAAATCAACGAAGATGGCGTCGAATTTGCCAGCCATATCGACGGGACAAAAATATACTTAGATGCCGAAATCGCAACAAAAATCCAAAACCGATTGGCCGGCGATATAATAATGTGCTTCGACCAGTGTACACCTTTCGGCGTCGACAGAGCGCAGCTTAAAAAAGCCGTGGAAAGAACTATCCTCTGGGCAAAACGCTGCAAGCAGACACATAGCAACGGCGACCAACTGCTTTTCGGCGTTGTCCAGGGCGGAATAGACCTCGAACTGCGAACATACTGCACTTCAGAACTTGTCAAAATAGGTTTTGACGGCTATGCTGTCGGCGGATTAAGCGTGGGTGAAGGCCATGACAATATGATAAAAACGGTTGTTCAGACAACTCAGCTTTTGCCGCAGGACAAGCCTCGTTATCTTATGGGCATCGGCACGGCGGGCGATATCATTACGGCCGTCAAGGCCGGCGTTGATATGTTCGATTGCGTCCTGCCAACCCGAAACGGACGAAATGCCTTCGCCTTTACCGAGAACGGCCCAGTTCGGCTGAGGAACACCACACACATCGATGCCGCCGAGCCGATCGAGGCCGGCTGTAACTGCTACTGCTGTAAGAATTTCAGCAGGGCCGCATTAAGGCATTTCTTTAATTCCGAAGAAATGCTTGGCCCAATCTTAGTATCACTGCATAACCTGACATTTTATCAAAGGCTAATGGCCAAAATAAGACAGGCCCTTAAAAAAAATGAATTTGCCGACTGGGCGAAAGAAATTGATTATTGACTATTGACTATTAACTATTGATAAAAAGTAAAAAGTCGATACCATTTATTGTTCAGCCGGGGATTCCCCGCTTTCGCTGGGACAAGTTTACCACCGGCTGGCACAATACGATATACGAAATTATAAGGGGAAGATAGAAATGAACGATGTGTGGATATTAGCTCAAACAGAACCTACCCAGGCGCCTTCGCGCATTACTTCTGAGCCGGTAACTTCGCAAGGCGAGGCAATGGAGACGGTCCCATCCGACTCAAACATTCCCGCAACCGAACAGCGTGGAAGGGGGGCTTTCGGCCCTTATGGAAACTTGATTTTGCTTGGTCTGATGTTCGCCGTGATGTACGTGGTCCTTTTTAGAGGGCCTCGAAAGAAACAACAGCAGCACACAAAAATGGTGCAATCGCTGGAAAAAAATGACAGAGTCAGAACAATCGGCGGAATCATCGGAACCGTAGTCGACATCAAGGGCGATGAGGTTACGCTGAAAGTCGACGAGGCGAACAATACGAAAATAAAATTTGTGGCTTCAGCAATCGGTAGAAATTTGACGAAAGAGAATAAATAGGCACAAAGGCACACAGGCACAGAGTTGCTTTGTCACTTTGCCCCTTTGCCCCTTACTATGAACGAGAAAAGTTATGAGCAAAAATCTGACGTGGAAAATCGTTTTGATTACTGTTTTAATAATTGTTGCGGTCTGGACTTTATATCCGCCAAACAAAACCTTAAAGCCGGGTATAGACCTTGCCGGTGGGACAAGTCTCATCTATGAAATTGACACGCAAGGACTCCAAGAAACGGAAAAAAAAGACCTGGCTCAAAGAATGATAACCGTTCTGCGAAGACGAATAGACCCTGCCAACATCCAAAACCTTCTCTGGCGGCCGCAGGGCAGCAGCCGTTTCGAAATACAAATGCCTTTAGCAAGCGCAGAAGCACGCACGAAACGCCAGAATTACGAAAAAGCCGAAAGCCAGTTGCTTGCCAAGAACATAAGCCGCACGAAAATTATGCGCTACCTTAATAAGCCAGCAGAGGAGCGAACCAAAGCTTTCAATGATTTGACGCTGGGCGATGCTAATAAACTGACAATTCTTGAGACCCTTGCCACAGCCTATGACCAACGCAAGAACCTGCAAGATAAGAGAGATAACCTCGACTCAAAACTGCAAGCCCAAGACTCAAAACTCCAAACCGCCGGACTCGACCTCGAGATTATAAAGACAAATAGAAGCGACTGGGCCAAGCTGAATGAACAACAACTGCAAGATTCGCTAAAAAAAGTCACCGACGCCAATGACAATCTCGCATTGCTGACTGAATATGTCAAGACTTACGCCGAGTGGTCTAAAATACTCGACGAGCTAACCGACCCAACAACAGGAAAAAATGCCAAATACAAAGAGGCATTAAAAAACATCGATAAACTGAACCTGACTACAGACCAACTTAATCTCTGCTTCGAAAAACCGCCCAAGTCACCCGGACGCGCAGAGGAGGTCGAAAAGCTCAAAGCGTATTTCCCGGACCGGGCAAATGAAATCGACAATGTAGTCGCGGCCTTCGACGAATACCGTCCCTTCAGAGGCAGGCTCGACGACTCTCAAGACCTCCAGCGAATGCTCAAAGGGGCCGGAATACTGGAGTTTCGAATACTGCCGACCCACGGCCACCCTCAGGCAGATACCGACCAACTGGCCGGCTATGTGGAATCCCTTAAAGAAAAAGGCCCCAAATACGCCTCGGACAACAAATATGTATGGTGCGAAGTAGAAAATATCGACGAATGGATGGCGGTCGACGAACAAGGACGTCCCTTCATTAGGGTAGGCGACGACCAGGGCCGGCCTTCAACAGTCGCCTCATTTGGTGAAAAATATTATGTCCTGGCAAGCAGTAAGCCAAACGAGACCATGCTCCACAGCCCCGGCGAGAGACCGTGGAAACTGGAAAAGTCGAATCCGACCACCGACGAAATGGGCCGAAGGGCTATCGGCTTTCTGCTCGATGAAAGAGGCGGGAAGCTGTTCGCAAAGGTCACCGGAGAAAATATTGGTCGGCCACTGTGCATCCTACTCGATGGAATCGCGATATCGGCGCCGAATATCAAATCCAAGATAGGCAGACAAGGCATAATAACCGGCAGCTTCACTCAAACAGAGGTCGAAGACATGGTCAACAAGCTAAACGCCGGCTCTTTGCCCGCCAGACTGATAGAGCAGCCCATCTCCGTAAAAACAATCGGCCCCTCCATCGGCGCCGACAATCGTGATAAGGGAATCAGGTCCGGCTTCATCGGCCTTACAGGGGTAATCCTTTGTATGGCAATTTATTACACCTTCGGTGGTGCAATCGCTGATATGGCACTGTTTATGAACCTGCTGTTTACCTTGGCCATAATGGCAGGACTTAGAGCAACTTTCACATTGCCCGGCATCGCCGGTACCATTCTGACCATAGGTATGAGCGTTGATGCCAACGTCCTCATTTTCGAGAGAATCCGCGAAGAACAGCAGCGAGGCTCAAGCCTGCGGACCGCCATAAAAAACGGCTACGAAAAAGCGTTCAGCGCCATTTTCGACTCCAACATTACCACAATTATTACTGCCGCCATTCTCTACTGGGTTGGTTCGGAAGATATAAAGGGATTTGCCATCGTACTTATGCTCGGCCTTATCTCAAACCTCTTTACCGCCGTTTTTGTAACTCGCGTAGTATTTGACTGGTTGTTATCGAAGCGACTGATTAAAGACCATCTAATCATGTTGCAGGCAATACGCAAACCGAACATAAACTGGATGGGACTGCGACCTGTTTTCTTTACGCTCTCGGCAGTGCTTACCGTCGGGGGTCTGGTTGTCTTCTTTACAAGGGATGACACAAAAAACAATAAATACGACATCGAATTTACCGGCGGAACAAGTATTCAAATCAATCTAAAAGATGATACCAACCTCAAAAGACAAGACGTAGAAGACAGAATTCACAAGGTCGGAACCGATTGGGGAAACCGCGCTCTCGCAGCAGCAACTGTTTACAGCATCGGAACGTCGGGCAAACAATATGAGATAACCACGACGGAAACAAATAAAACCAAAGCTTTAGTCACTTTCCCTCCGGCGTCTTCTGGCGACAAAAGCGGCGGTCGGACAATTGAAGCTCTGACCTCGGCTATCAACAAAGCTATGGAGCAAAGAGGTGGCATACTAAATAATCTTGTGATAACTCCACACAGCAAAACCCCCGCCGAATCCGGTTCGAACGAGCTCACCGAAGTTACCATAACAACAAGCCAGTTGAATACATTTTTAGTGGGAGACGTTTTAAGAACGGCTTTTCCCGACGCCAACGTCTCGCAGCCGCAAATCGATGAAATCGTCAATAACGCAATACTAACTACCTTTGCCGATGAGCTGGAAATACAGCAAAATCTTCAGCCTGAGATTGTCTCGCAGGAAAAAATAACCCAAAAGATTGTAGATTCTTACCCTGAACTTACCGACTTTCTGGGCGGGATTAAAATTGAATGCAAAATAGAGAAAGCTGCCACGGCGGAAGAAATCAGCCGTAGATTGGCGGATTTGCGATTCAAGCCAGATACGCAGAACCTTAATTGGTACTCCTATAAAATCCTAGGTTCAGGTCTGACAACAATGGAACCAAACCAGCCAGTAAAGTCTTTTGTTTATCTCAGTGTCGAGCCTGAGGCCGGCTTCCGTGAATTAACCGAGGATGAATGGACACGGTTTGTCGAAAACGAAAAGACCAAAATCTTGGCTGCTGCCCAACTCGAAACCTCACTGCCAAGAGTAACGCAGATAGACCCCTCAGTCGGCGCAGAGGCAAAAACCCGGGCACTGGTTGCTATAGTCTTGTCGTTGAGTGCGATGTTGATTTACATTTGGCTTAGATTTGGAGATCTACACTTCGGCTTTGGCGCCGTCATAACGCTCTTTCATGATACCTGTGTCACAGTCGGTGCTGTTACTGCCTGTACTTATATTGCCGCAACAACAATCAGCCAAAAACTTCTTATCGGAGATTTCAAAATCGACCTTGCTATGATAGCTGCCTTCCTGACGCTGCTGGGGTATTCTATCAACGATACAATCGTCGTTTACGACCGTATTCGTGAGAACCGACACAAAGGTACTCTGACGCCGATGATAATCAACAATAGCATTAACGAAACCATTTCCAGAACCCTGCTGACAGGCACTACTACCCTTTTGGTCTTGATTGTAATGTACATTTTTGGAGGCAAAGGGCTGCGAGGCTTTAATTTCGCAATGCTCTTTGGCGTTATCGAAGGAACATACTCTTCAATAGCGATTTCAGCACCTGTACTGCTGATGGGCACAAAAAAGAAAAACAGTAAATGAGGAATGCAGCGCACCACGAACAAGATAGAAAATACGAAATCCGAAATGAAAATAGAAAATCCGACCCGCCTACCAATAACCCGCCTGCCCAGTGTCTCATACGGCGGGCAGGAATTCGGATAGTGAAATGCAAAAGGACTTGAAAATAGGATTGGTTCTGGGCATGATACTGGTAATCGCCGCCGGGCTGTGGCTGTCTACCGGCCCCAGTCCAAGTCCAGAAGAAACGATGGACGTGCCCACCGACCGGCCCACAGAGCACGTAAAGAGCAATCAATTATCAACAATTAATCAGCCGGAGCTGACGGACACTTCGGTGTACGAACAAGCTGAGAAAATAAAGACCCAGAAATTTCACATCGTACTTAAGGGCCAGACCCTTTCCGAGATTTCCCTCAAATACTACGGCTCTGCAAACAAATGGAAAAAAATTCTCGATGCGAATCAAAATGTTATCGGTGATGAGAACAAGCTCAAACCAGGAACAAAACTAATCATCCCCGACTGAAGGCCACGGGAAATTAAAAATAAATCGCCCAACGTCTGTCACGCTCATAGCAACAATCTTTAACAACAGAATATACTCACGATCCAGATGAAAAAGCTCAAAATCAACTATATCTCCCCCGACCCGAATCGGCCCCGGCTATAAAGCTATTGCCGCCTCGCGGTCGACCAGCCAGGTAATTCTATCAAGAATAGGCCAAAGTGCGTGAATAGGATACCGCACTTCATCCGGCTCGCTGGTCAAGACCTCCTTCAAAATAGTTGCCTTTTCTTTCCCTGAAACCAACACCGCCAAATGAGATGCAGCACACAAGACCGGATGTGTCAGGGTTATCCTGTTGAGGTCTTCATCCAAAACGTAGACAACGCACGCCAAACTCTCCATATCAAAACGGGCATAGGAATTCGGAAACAGCGAGCCGGTATGTCCCTCAGCGCCCATACCAAGCACAATCAAATCAAACTCAGGAGTCTGATGTTCTCCCAGGCCAAAGGCCCCTCGAATGCTTTCCTCGTAGCAGCGAGCCGCAAGCTCGATATCACTGTACCCCGTCGGGATCGGATGAATGTTCTGTTTGGGGATGGCTACTTTAGCTAAAAAAGAATCGGCAGCCAGCTTGTAATTGCTCCATTGCGAATCCGGCGCAACTATCCGCTCGTCAACCCAGAACAACTGTATCTTGTCCCAGGGCAGAGACGTCGCCTGTGGCACGCTACCGAGCATCTCAAAAAAACGTCTGGGCGTATGTCCCCCTGATATGGCCACGTAAAAAGCATTCTTCGCTTCTATCGCCTTTTGCGCATCGCAAACAAAAAGCTCAACGCTTCTTTCGGCAAGACTCTCGGGGTCGGAGAGAATTTCGACATTCGGCTTATATTTCGCAGTAGTTTTCATAATTCCCCACTCCTTCCATTATACAATGCAAGCCATAATTATTGTCTATTCTTACGGAAGATTTAGCCAGAACTTTTTTAAAAAATTTATTATTTGTTAACTCCCACGCTCAAAACGACTTATAGAGTAATCCTCCACGAATTGAGCATAGGCTCATGCATAATCGGCATGAGACAACCCGCCCCTAATTAGGTGATATCATCGATCTCCCACATAAATGCCTTCACACCTTCGCTCGCCAGTTTCTCTCGCAGTTTTCGGACACTATCCATCAGGTCTTTAGCTTTAGCTGGGTCGGTGACGACAAAGGTGCCGTAATTTACACCCGGCCAGACCTCTGTATTTAAATGTGGCTCGCTCATCTCGCCTCGGCCTAAGGTATCGGTGAATTTAGTATAATAACGAATCCCGGCAGACTCTAAGGCCTCATTTACATCATTATCTATCGCAACATTGTGTACAATCAAAACAGCCTTCATAGTTCGTCCTTCGTCTCGCGTCTTTCGTCTCTCGTCGGAATCTTAACGCCCTCAAATACACTGTAAAGTGTCGGCATCATTATAAGGGTAATCAGCGTGCTTAGTGATAGTCCGCTGACGCCGGTTACCGCAAACGGCACCCACACTTCCGAGCCAGCGCCTCTGGTGAACAAAAGTGGCGACAACCCTAATAGTGTAGTCAAAGTTGTGCTCAGGATTGGTCGCAGTCTGCTCCGCCCTCCTTCAACAATCGCCTGGTAGGTATCATACCCACGATTGCGAAGAATTCCTATATAGCTAATCAAGACAATTCCGTTGTTGACCACAAGTCCGACGAGCAAAATCACCGCAATAAATGTAACGATGTTCATCGCAAAGCCGGTAATCGCCAGTGCCATAATGACTCCGACAATACCGAATGGAACCGACAGGAATATGATGAAGGGGTCGCGATACGATTCAAATTGTGAGGCCATAACCATATAAACCAGCAACATCCCCAGAGCCGTCGCTAAAATAAGCATCTGAAATGCCTCTTTCCTTTCCTTCTCGGCTCCGGCAAATTTATAAGAAAAGCCGGACGGCGCCGCAATCTTATCTATCGCCTTTTTGGCGTCCGCCACAACAGAACCTAAGTCTCTGCCTGAAATATCAGCCGAAACCGTAATATACCGTGCCTGGTCTTTACGTTCAATTTTTGTCGGGCCTACACCCTCTTCAACCATCGCGATATTGGCCAGGCTAATTTGTTCACCGCCGGGCGAGCCAACGAATAAATCCCGCAAATCCTCCGGCTTAGTTCGGTCATCGGGTCTTAACCTGACCTCGACATCATATTCGTCGCCCATCTCACGATACCTGGTCGCTGTCGTACCGGCAAAAAACGTCTCTATTGTTTTGCCGATAGTCCGGATGTCAAGGCCGAGCTTTGATGCCTTGTCGCGGTCGACGATAACTTTAAGCTCCGGCTTTTCCTCCTTTCTGCTTATATCAATATCCGACACGCCCGGAATGCGTGCCAACGCCGTTTTCACAGCCTCTGCGTATGCCTTCGCATCGGTCATATTGTGACCATAAAGTTCAACCGATAGTTTACTACCACTGCCGAACAGCATTCCCGCCAGTGGGTCCTCAGCACTGTATCGGACAGTAGCATCCGGAATTCTATCTGTAATGTCGCGAAGTCTGTTGATGACATCTCTGGGGGAGGACTGTCGCTTTATTTTGGGCACCAGACCGGCAAACATAATCCCTTTATAAGTCTCTTCCTCCATCGCAAACTGCCCGCCACCTGCAGTACCATAGACCCCCCAGCGAACAAAATTGATATTTTTCTCCGGCACATTATTTTCCACGATTTTCTCAATCTGCTGCGCTACAGCCCCTGTCCGCTCATACCGTGTCCCTATGGGCAGCTCAAAATACGCCATCACTCTATCCTGGTCTTCCTCCGGGAAAAACTCCTTCCCAACAAAGCCCGCCAAGCCCAAGCAACCTGCAAATATAAAGGCACAAGTAACAAGAACGGTCTTGCGGTTAACCAACGACCAGTCAAGAAATCTCACATAAATGTCTTCTATCCAGGTCAGTACATTCTCGCCGGCATTATAAAAAAGCCGAAGCGCAAACTTCTGTGAGCTTTGTTCTTCCATCTTGAGAAACTTAGAGCACAGCATCGGCACAAGCATAATGGCCGTAAATAGCGACGCTCCGAGAGCCATCACCATAATCATCGCAAACTGCCCAAAGAATATTTTCGTAATCCCTCCAACAAACATAATAGGTGCAAATATGGCTATTGTCGTCAGTGTCGATGCCATCACGGCGACGCCGACCTCATTGGTTCCGAGAATCGAACTTTCTCTAAGGCGCTGTCCTTTTTGGTGATGGCGATGGATGTTATCGACAACAACAATGGCGTTATCAACCACCTCCCCTACCGCAACAGCAAGTGCCGCAAGGGTTGTGGTATTGATTGTGTAACCTGCCAGATACATCAGTAGAAACGTAATTACCAGAGAAGTAGGTATGGAAATGGCAACAATTAAGCTCGCTCGCAGGTTGCGGAGGAAAAACAGAATAACAAAGCCAACAAAGATAATCGCCCAGAGAACGTTATCTCGCAGATTATACACTGAAGCAAGGATAAATTCAGAATTATCCATAACAATTCTCGGCTCAACATCCGGCGGCAGATTTTTTCTTATTCGTTCCAGCTCAGCTCTAACCGCTCGTGTCACTGCGACTGTATTTTCGCCGCTCTGCTTCTGAACAAAAACCGCCATTCCTGTCTTGCCGTTGATACGCACATCGTATGTCCGCTCCTGGAAAAAGTCCCTCACATTAGCGACGTCTTTAAGCTTTATTGCTATGCCGTTTCGCTGTGCAATCACAACTTCCGCTACCTCTTCGGCATTTGAGAACTCCTCAGGCGTCCGCAAAAGATAATCCTTGTAACCGCTTTTGATATTGCCTCCTGGGATACTCATATTCGCGGCAGCAAGCGCCGAATTTATCTGTGAAGCCGACAAATTCAAAGCCATCAGTTTGTCATGGTCGACCTCGATACGAATCTGCCTGACCAGACCTCCTCGCTCAAACGCCGAGGCGACGCCTTTAACACGCTTAAGCGGGTCCACAATATTGTCTTTAACAATGGTCTGTAAATTCGGGAAGCTATCTTCAGCCGTAATTGCGATAATCATTATCGGCATCATAGCAATATCAAACTTGATGATAGCAGGCTCGTCCGCATCCTCAGGTATTATCGCCTTGGCCTGGTCTATCTTATCGCGAACATCGTTTATTGTTTCATCTATTTTCTGACCCCACTCAAACCTCAGCGTTATAGCCGACAGCCCCTCTTTAGAAAGCGAAATTACCTCATCGACGCCGGAAACAGTGCTCAGAGCATCCTCAAGTGGCTCAGTTATCAGTGTCTCAATCTCTTCCGGACCTGCTCCCTGATAGGCGGTCATCACACTTACTGCCGGCACCTCAAATTCCGGCATCAAATCAATTCCAAGAAGTAACAGTGACATAAAACCAAGAACTATACCGGCAATGAATATCATCACTGTGGTTACCGGCCTGTTTATGGAAAACTGTGCAAGTTTCATTTTATATCCTCTAAACGAACAGGCTCAACAGTGCTACCCTCTGTTAAAGAATGCATCCCATTAACCACAAGCTTGTCACCAGCCTTTAATCCATCGGTTATCTCGCATCTGTCCGCCTGCCTTATGCCAATTTCAACAAAACGCTTATGGGCAATCTTGTTGGGACTCGTCTCTTCAACTACATACACATAATGCTTATCAATCTTACCCCCAAGAATCACATCACGGGGGATGACTACCACATTATCTTTGCGCTTTGTAATTAAGGTTACCCTCGCAAACATACCCGGCTTCAGCAGTAATTCATCATTATTAAGACGTATCTCAACTTGCACTGTGTGGGTTTGGTCATCGAGAGCCGGATGAACTGAATAGACCTTCGCGTCAAATTTCCTGTCTTTGAACGTATCAACCCCGATTTTAGTAGGCATCCCTACGGCAATTTCCGCCGCGTATTTTTCCGCAACAGCAACCACCATCTTGACGGTTTTCATATCGGCTATCGTAACAATCCGGTCGCCCGACTTAATAAGATTGCCCTCATCAATATGTTTGGCCGTAACTATTCCATCAATAGGAGAGGTAATCGTGGATTCGCGCAGATTTACTTGAGCAAGTTCCAGATTCGCCCTGGCTAAACTCAAACTTGTCGCCGCCAATTCCGCAGCGGTCACAGCTTTGTCTTTACTTTGCTCTGTAGCCGACCCCCCTTCGTATAAGGCAATGATGCGCTTCTTTTCACGCTCGGCATCAGCAACCTCAACCTCCCGGGCATCGACACTGGCCTGGGCTGCAGCCAATTGAGCCAGGTAAACATCGTGGTCGATAACTGCAAGCTGCCGACCTTTTTTGACCGACACGCCCTCTTCAACAGGAATTAAACCCCCCGCATCCGAGAGAACGTGCAAGGATTCGACTCTGCCCGGCACCTTGGACGCCACATCGACAACCGTGTTTGCTTTTATCCAGCCGGTCAGCTCTATCGTCTCTTCTATAGAGTCCACGCTTACGGTTTCGACCTCAACAGGTACCTTCTTTTCCTCTTCCTCCTCCAACCTTTCAGTGGGTTTCTGCATAAACCCAAACCAAAACGTAAGAAGCACCAATGCCGAAGCTACTACCCAGTATAAAATCCTTCTGATTACTTTCATTTTGTCTGCCCCTGTTCTATCTCAATAACCGCTGCTGAAGTCTTTTCTTCCGTAGTGCTTGATTCGCGATTCTCGGTCTGGCCTTGCGGTTCAGCAGCTTCGAACGTTGTCAGCGTTCCCATTGCTTTTTGCAAATCCAGTTTAGCAACCAGGTGCAAATATATGGCCTGGTAATAGTTCACCCTTGCCGTTGTCAAAGCGGCCTGGGCATCGATCATTTCAACCTGCGTATTTGTCCCTTCTTTATAACCAACTTCCGCAAGCCGCAGTCCTTCTTCCGCCCTGACAAAGTTTAACCGCTGAGACTCAACAAACTCCTCCGCATCCTCAATGCTTAATTGTGCACTGGTTAATTCAAACAAAGCAGTCTCTTCGGCATCAATTAAATCTATCTGCGCCTGCTTAATCCGCGCCTTTTGCTGGATAATCTCGCCCTCGCGAGACAAACCATCAAATATAGGCAATGTCGCCATAACTCCAGCCTGCCAGAGATGGCCCCACTCAATCACCATTCTGTTATGCGGGTCGGGCTTCGACCAGGTATTGTCGTAATAGCCGCTGATACTGGGCCAATACCGGCTCCGGGCAATTTTAAGTAACTGCTTTTGATAGTTTATATCAAACTCGCGGCTGAATAAATCGGGCCGATTACGGTAGGCAACTTCAACGGCTTCCGCCATTGTCATCTTTGAAGAAACGTATTCTAATTCGTCCGAGAGAGTAAAATCGCTGTCTTGCGAAACGCCCATTGTCTTAAGCAGCCTGGTCTTGGCAATGTTTATGGCATTTTTGTTCTGTATCAATTCGGCCTGGAAATTCGATAGTTCCACTTCGGCACGCAGAACGTCAAAATCAGAAGCGACACCGCCCTGCCGTCTTTGTCTAACGCTATTAAGATGCGCCTCAGCAGAGCGGACAGCATCGGCGCTGATTTGACTGAGATGCTGATTAAGCAGCACATCATAATAGCAATGGGTGGCTGTATAAATTAAGTCCTGAACCGCTGCCCGGACCGTCTGGTCGGTCAGCAGCGAAAACAATCTGGCGGCGTTTATCTTAGCCGTTATTGCCCCGCCGGCAAAAATCGGTTGAGTAACCCTCAGACCCACCGAATAGTTATCTACATCGCCCATCGTGATTGTCGGACCTGCGGGAATACTCAAAGATGAGACCTTATCAAGCCGCAGGTAATCAGCCGTAAGACCAACGCTGGGCAAAATGGCAGAATAGGATTTCAGCCGCTCACCACGGGCAATTTCCTTTTCCTGAATAATACGCTGTAAAATTTTATTGTTTGTCAAAGCCAGCTTTAAGCAATCCTCGATGCTTAATTCGCCGCTTATATAAGTTTCAGACTGTTCCTGGTGCTCTTTGCGACCCTTCCATTGCCGGTACGCAGATTCTCTCGACAAACTGACCTCTTCATAAAATTGCTCGCTGCTGACACAGCCTGCAAGCACTGCAATGGTCAAAGCTACAAACAAACAACAGATTGAGACTATCGGCTTTCTCATTTAGTGTATCCCTCGGCACAGGCCCTTATCCCGGCAGCGGAGAATTTGACAATGTGGTTAACTGCTTCAGTCAGGTCGAACTTCGGTAATTCCTGGTTTTCAGCCTGCTCAAACATTGTCTTCGCACCAACGGTATATATTAGCTGCCCAACGATAGAAAGTATCGCCAGTTGAGCCTTTGACTCGGCCAACCCCGGGCAAGTTCTCGCCAGAGCTTTTTGCATAACGGTCATAACGGGTATAATCATCTCTTCGAGGAACATGTTGGGCGGCAGGTGGCGGTCGACCATCTCCCGGGCCATAAGTCTGATGAATCGACGGCCCTTGCTTTCATCCACGAGCGGCTCAATAAATGCATTTGCGTACGACCTGAGGAGGTCTTCCAGGCGGGGCTCGCCGTTACTTTGAGACATCACGGCATCGATACTTGCAATGCGGGCATCTCGCATACCAAGCAGATGGCGGCGCCAGACCTCAACGTATAACTTGTCTTTTCCGCCAAAATAGTAGTTGACCGATGCGATATTGCAGTCGGCAGCGGCGGCAATTTCGCGAATGCTTGTGCTCTCAAAGCCGTGTTCGCAAAAAAGCTCTTCCGCCGCGTCAAGTAACCGGTCCTGAACACTCTTATTAGAATCGATGATTGCTCCGTTATCACCGGCAATCGCCATGTTACGACTCCTAAACGCTTGTTTTATACGATAGTTTAAAACATTTGTTTGAATATTTCAAGCATTTTTTCAACTTTTTTAATTTTTTTTCTGTGCTCGCCCCCAGGCACACCACCGAAAGCCTGATACTATCACCTAAGTTCAGTAATAAGCAATATTTACATTTGGCATCGAACGGTAACCCCTACAGAGCCGCGACCGTAAGGGAGCGGTAACCATTACAGAGCCGCGACCGTAAGGGAGCGGTAACCATTACAGAGCCGCGACCGTAAGGGAGCGGTAATCAATACAGAGCCGCGACCGTCAGGGAGCGGTCAATTTCAGAGCCGCGACCGTAAGGGAGCGGTAAAACGATGGACGATGGACGATGGACGATGGACGATGGACGAAAGAAAACAGAGCCGCGACCGCCTGCCCGTCGTAGCCTTGGCGTAGACGGGTA
>Ga0315312_1001006_pt1 | contig 24922 bp, 21 predicted proteins | sample TDP7_MG_FD_203629 | JGI IMG/M metagenome (GOLD analysis project Ga0315312, IMG submission 203629) | Freshwater sediment microbial communities from Lake Towuti, South Sulawesi, Indonesia - TDP7 | ecosystem: Environmental > Aquatic > Freshwater > Lake > Sediment | place: Indonesia: South Sulawesi... | reverse complement strand
CTTATAGGGGAGCGGTGGATTTAAAGTTAAGGGTTTATCACCACCGGCGTGCCGACCTCTGCCCATTCGTAGAGCTTTTTGGCGTCAGGGGTGTCCAGGACCACACAGCCGAGGGAAACCGGCTGCCGCCCCAGGTATCCCGCCCAAAGGGTGTCGCCGTCGGAATCTATGGGCAGGGCGTGGATGCCGTTCTCCATGGAGTCCACCCAATAGACCCCCAGCCAGTAAGGCATGTGCAGGTCCCAGCTCGGGGAATAGGCCTTAGGTATCTTGTCCAGAACTTCGAAGGTGCCCGTGCGCGTGGGATGGGCAGCATCCCCGGTCGAGCAGGGGAAGCGGTAAATAACCTTGTCTCCCTCCCAGGCGGTGAGGTGCTGCTCGTTGAGGTCAATCTCGATCCTCTTCTCCGGGGACCAGACGCCCATCTCCTTCAGCCTATCGAGCTGGGCCCTGGCCTCAGCCCCATCCGGTTCCACCAGGAGCGCTTGCCGGTACTGCCTCCCCGCCTCGACCAGGTTCCCTGCTGCCTCTAGGGATTGGCCATAATTGAAATACGAAAGGTAAAGGCGTTCGCGAACCTGCCTGTAATTCGGGTTGCCATCGTAGATGATACGGAGCTTCTCGATCGCCTGCGCCCAATCCCCCTCCTCGTAGCTCTCCGTCCCCTCCAAGTAAAGTTGGGCGAAATGCCTCTCCCCTTGCGCATCCCTATCGTGGGGACGGATCTTCAGGGCCTCGTCGAATTGGGCAATCGCCTCCCTTAGTCGTTCCTGCCTGACCAGTTGCACGCCGTAGTTGAAGTGGGCGGCGAAGAGTTTCTCCTCCACATCGTCGTAGTCGGCATCCCTCTCCCGCACCCGCTGCAGGAGGCTGATGGCCTGCGGCCAGTCACTGTTCGCCCAGACAACGTCTAGCTCCCTCCAAAGCTCCTCGATTGTGGGGGCCGGCGCCGGGGCGGCGATCAATCTGACAAGGGCTCCGCCCCAGCCCTCATCGGGGGAGAAGGTAGCCGCCAGGCCGGCGAGGAGAAACACGAGGGCTGCGACCCATGCCTTCTGACGCGCCCTCTTGCCTTTAAATAATGTAGAGATCATACCCTTCAGGCTGAGCCTCAGGGCGAAGTCTTTTGGGCGAGCGGACGCGCCATCCAATCGAGGGCTCGTCCTGCGCTTCCCAGCGGCTCTGGCGACCCCAGGTGACGAACTCTCTCGCCCTTTTGCCCCATACCGGCTCTTAGCTATATGGCGAGAGAGTTCGTCAATGGAGAACTCCTTCGCTTCGCGAGGGGAGGGGCGCCGCGCTGGCCTTTCGGCGGCCTTTGGGCGACCGGTTTGTGCCTTGGCGCTTCTGGCCGCCTCCAACCTGGCCCTTGCCCACTCCAGCCCCTCCTGTGCGCGCTCACTTTGGGGATTGATGGCCAATGCCCTCTCCAGGCACATCACCGATTCTTGGGGATCATCGGCTAGGCCCCCCCGCCAGAGCCACGCCTCCTCGTTGTTTTCGTCCACTGCCAGGGCTCGGAGGAGGTAGATTCGAGCCTGTTCCTTATCCCCTGCCTCGGCGGCAGCGATGCCGCGCGCCACCAACTCCTGCGCCCTATCGGACATCCCCTCGCCTCTTGTCCCGGTGAATTCGTCGTTCCGATTATACCTTATTCTTTTCTTTATTGCAAACAGGATTCCTTGACAAGAGGCTTATAATCTGATACAATTGCCTTGAGAAGATGAAGCCATGGATGCTCAAAACATCTCCTTTGTCCTCGCCCTGAGCGCTGGGCTGCTCTCTTTCGCCTCCCCCTGCGTCTTGCCGCTGGTTCCCGCCTACATCGGGTACCTCAGCGGCTCAACCATCGCCCAGCAAGGCGAAGCGAGCGATCGCCGCGCCTTCTTGCACGCCTTCGGCTTTGTGCTCGGCTTCTCGACCGTCTTCGTCCTGCTCGGCGCTTCAGTGGGGGCGATGGGCCATTTGTTGTATAACTTCTTACCCCTCCTTCGAAGGGTTGGAGGGGCCATCCTGGTCGTCTTTGGTTTGCACACCATGGGTGTTTTAAAGGTGCCTCCCCTGTACCGTGAGAGGCGCCTGACAAACCTTCTCCCTATAATCGAAGGGCGAAGCCCTACTACTAGAAGGGAGAAGGTTCGCCACCTGGGGCTGAGGGTTAGCCCCAGGCTCAGCTACCTGGCATCCTTTCTGATGGGGGTGTTCTTCGCCGCCGGCTGGGTGCCCTGTGTGGGGCCCATCCTTTCGGCTATCCTGCTCCTGGCCAGCGATTCCCAAAGCATGGTCCAGGGGACTTATCTCTTGGTGGCCTATTCGCTGGGCCTGGGCCTCCCCTTCCTCCTGACCGGATTGGCTTTCAGCACCGTCTCAGGCTACCTGCGCCGGCTGAATCGCTACCTGAACATCGTCTCCATCCTCAGCGGAGTCTTCTTGATCGCTCTAGGGGTGGCCATCTTTACCGATAGTTTACGCTTCCTGGCAAGGTGACAAGGTGTCTCGCCGTTTTGCCCTATAGCTTCTTTTGCACATGGGGCGAGACATCTTGTCAGGTACAGCTGACGAATGGTCTCCATGATGAACCCTCTCCTGTTGTGGCTTAAAGAACCAATAGCCTCACATGGGAAGGGGGGGATGTTTAGGGAGAATCGCCTTTCGTTGTTATTTATCATCCTCCTCCTGATCGGCACGGCCGCTGGCTGCGAGAGCCAGGCATTATCTCAGGCGACGCTACCTGCCCCCTGGGCTGGGCACCCCGCTCCCGACTTCACCCTCACCGACCTGGAGGGCAGACAGTGGACGTTGAGCGAGTTGCAGGGCAAGCCCGTCGTCCTGAACTTCTGGGCCACTTGGTGCTTGCACTGCCGCCGCGAGATGCCCGCCATCGGGGCGGTATATGAGAGGTTCGTAGACCAGGGTTTCGTGGTCGTCGCCGTGGATGTCCTGGAGAGCCACGATAGGGCTGCCGCCTTCGCAGAGGAGCTCGGCCTGACATTTCCAGTATTGCTCGATAGCAACGGCAAGGTAGCCGATGCCTATCGGGTCCGGTTCATCCCCACCAGCTTCTTCGTTGATAAAGAGGGGTTCATCAGCGACAAGCACACGGGGCCGATGACGGAGGAGACCATCGAGAAGTACCTTATGAAGATACTTCGCTAGTTTAAGGAAGAGACATGAGAGCGCTCATTAATTGGTTCAGCATATTGATGAAACGAAGAAAGGGAGGAAATAAGATGACCAACCCATTGTCCAAGTATCCAAGGCCGGCGAGCGACAACGGCTGGGGCTTCCATGACAGCGCCGGCACAAACAGAAAGCCACCGAACATCGAGCAATACGCCCGCTACCTCAGGAACGAGCTGGGGACAACCTGGTTTAAAGCCTTAGTAGATGGGGCGAACAAGGTGGACTTAGCCAGGGCCTTCACCGCCCAGAGCATTGAGGTCATCGTGCGCCTCTACAAACACAAGCCCCATCCCCACCACGTTGTAGACGGCTCCGTGGTGAGCCAGTACGTCGGGGCGGGCTGCCACTACTTCGAGTGGGGCAACGAGCCAAACCTCATAGACGAGTGGGCCGAAGGCGAATGGGGGAAGGGGGCGCAGCCGGACCGGGTGTGCGAGCAATTCCTGCGCAACGCCAAGGTGATAAAGCAAGCAGGAGGCATCCCCCTCTTCCCGTCCCTCTCCCCCGGCGGGAATTACCCCCACCGGGACTTCTATCGGACAGCCTTCGAGTGGCTGAGGCTGCATGGCCACCTCGACGACCTGGAGGGCTGCGCCTTAGCCATCCACAACCGGCCCCTCAACCACCCCCTGGACTATAAGGACGGAAGCGGGTGCTTCTTCCTGGATTACGAGTGGATAGACGATCTGGTGAAGAGCTACCTCAACCACAGCCTCCCCCTCCTGGGCACCGAGGCGGGCTACGAGTTCGGCTACGACTTCGACAGCAACTTCCCAGCGATCACCCCGGAGCTGCATCGGGATTACAACCTGGAGATCCTGCGCTCCTTCGGTCCCCACGGACGATTTAGCTGGAGGGATGCCCTCTTCTGCCAGTGCATGTGGCTGGTGGACAACTTCGGCCATCCAGCATTCGCCTCCGCCGCTTGGCATCGCAATCCCGTCATCGCTGGCGGCGGCAACCTGCCTGCGGTAGAGGCTCTCAAGACGGAATGGCGGCAACGCCCCTTCGTCCGCGTCTTCCCCTGGGAGGAGACGGAGGATGTGATTCGCAACGCCGCCTGGGTGGCGGGCGGCATCCCTTACAACCCAGAGGCCGCCTTCCCCAAGTACGCCAGGGAGCACGACCTGGGCAACCCTGAGACGCCAGAGTTCGACTTTACCTACCAGGGCAAGAAGTACCGGGGCCAGGGCTTCAGCAAGGCCATCCTCTACGCCGAGGTAGGCCACTGGGATGACATCAAAGAGGCTTCCTGGTAAATTGCAAATTGCAATTTGCAAATTGCAGGAGGAGCGACATGCCTAGATATGTGGACTGGTATGGGACAGACCATTGGTCCGATCGCCAAGGCTATGACGTCCTCTACATCATCCTGCACGACACGGAAGGCTCAAGGCAAGCAGCTTTCAACTGGTGGACGAGCCCCGATAATCCCGAGCGCTCCAGCGCCCACGACCTGATAGACGATGATGGGGTCATACATCATGCCGTCCCCTACGACAAGGCTGCCCACCATGCCGGCCATGGGCATATCGAGGGATTCAACCGGAAGGTTGATGACTACTATGAACCCAACCTGAACTGGGCCTCCATCGGCGTGGAGCTGGTCTATCCCGCCTGGCCAGCCAGCCCGGAGTACCCACAAGTCCAGTTGGAGAGCGCCATCGAACATATCCGCTGGCTGGCAAGGGAGTTCAGCGTCTCCCGGGAGCGGGTGCTGAGGCATAAGGATGTGGATCCTGGTCGCCGTACCGACCCGCGCAACTTTCCCTGGGAGTGGTTCCTAGATCAAGTGTTTGCCGAGGTGGATGAGATGCTGGAACAAGCTGCTCGTAATGCCGCCTGGGCCGCAGGCGGCATCCCTTACAACCCAGAGGCTGCCTTCCCCAAATACGCCAGGGAACACGGCCTAGGCAACCCCGAGACGCCGGAGTTCGACTTCACCTATCAGGGCAAGAAATACCGGGGCCAGGGCTTCAGCAAGGCCATCCTCTACGCCGAGGTGGGCCACTGGGATCAGATCAAGGAGGTGGCTTGGTGACGAACTCTCTCGTCCCTTTATCTAAATGGAATACCCTTCGGGCTTGAGCCCCTCAGGGCGAAGCATTTAGGGCGAGAGAGTTCGTCAGGTGACGAACCTTCTCCTTATAATCGAAGGGCGAAGCCCCTCCTTTAGAGGGGAGAAGGTTCGTCAAGTAAGGTCCACTGATCAATCTGATTAGGCTGAATCAAATAAATCAGTTTAATCAGCGGTCTTGAAGGGAAGCCATGGGTCGCCAGAAGATTTTAGTGGCTATGAGCGGTGGGGTAGACAGCTCAGTGGCGGCGGCCCTGCTCAAGGAACGGGGCTACGAGGTCACTGGAGTCACCTTGCACCTCTGGGCTGAAGGGGAGGTCGAGAACAGATGCTGTCCATCTGAGGCATCAGAAGACGCTCGCCAAGTCTGCCATATCCTGGGCATCCCCCATTATTCGCTAAATTTCGAAAGGGAATTCAAGGAGCGGGTAGTCAATTACTTCTGTGGGGAGTATGCTCGCGGCCATACCCCTAATCCCTGCCTCTCCTGTAACCGCTACATCAGGTTTGGGCTCCTGCTAAAAAAGGCGTTAGCCATGGGAACTTATCGCCTGGCGACGGGGCACTACGCCCGCGTGAGGAGCGAGGATGGGAGGTATCGGCTGCTCAAGGGGGTTGACCTCCGGAAGGATCAGTCCTACTTCCTCTACATGTTGGGGCAGGAGCAGTTGAGACATATCCTGCTGCCCATAGGCGACTACACCAAGGATGAGGTACGGGCGATGGCGCGGGAGCGAGGGCTCCCTGTGGCCGAGAAGCCCGAGAGCCAGGAGATATGCTTCATCCCGGATAACGACTACCGCCGCTTCCTGCGGGAGCACGTGAGGGAGGCTATCCGACCAGGCCCCATCGTAGACACCAAAGGGAAGGTCATCGGATGCCATCATGGGATCCCCTTCTATACCATCGGTCAACGCCGCGGCTTAGGGATAGCGGCCCGGGAACCGCTATATGTCCTGGAGATAGATGTGGCGAGGAATGTCCTCATCGTGGGGACGGCATCGGAGTTGGGGCGGCAAGAGCTGATCGCGAGGGACGTCAATTTCATCGCCGGCGAGGCGCCGGCTGCCCCCTTGGAGGTCACGGCCAAGATCCGCCACAAGGCGGTCGAGGCGGAGGCGGCCGTCATCCCTCTCGGCGATGACAGGGTCAAGCCCCCAACGGGACATCACCCCCGGCCAAGCGGTCGTCTTCTACCGAGGCGAAGTGGTCGTTGGAGGGGGGATAATAGAGTGATGTTCGAGGCCTTAACCATCGGCGAGGTTCGCTTGCTCGGGGGCACCCTTGGCTGCTGGTCCCTCCTCCTCATTGCCAAGCGGTTGAAAGTGTGATATAGAATAAGCGGCTGTTCTGGCGGGCTGTTTAGCCACCCCCCAGCCATCTTTCAAAGGAGGCGATTTCGATGTCAACAGTGGTCATCGTCCGGGACGTCGCCATCATCGTGCTTGCTTTTGAGTCCTTGGTGGTCGGCTTTCTCCTCATCCTGCTGATGATTCAGATGCGGCGCCTGGCTAAGCTTCTGCAGGAGGAGGTGAAGCCGATCCTTGACTCCGCCAACGAGACTGCGAGCACGGTGCGTGGCACAGCGAGCTTCGTGAGCGAGGCCTTCGTCTCGCCGTTGATCCGAGCGGCGAGCCTCATCTCAGGGGCGGATAGGGCCATCAAGGCGGTGATGAGGAGGCGTTCGAAGCGAGGCAGGCGGTGAGTCTTGCTTCAGGAGTTGCGGAAGAACCAAAATATCAAAAGGAGGGAAAGGGAAATGAACGGTGAAAACAAAGGCAGGGATTTCCTCGCCGGGTTCCTCATCGGCGGGCTGGTTGGGGCGGCCATAGGCGCAGCTATTGCGCTGATATTGGCCCCGCAGCCAGGCGAGGAGACCCGGGCGCGGCTCCGAGAAAAAGGGATCGAGCTTAAGGGCAAGTTCGAGGGGCTGCAGGAGAAGGGCAAGGTCGTCTTGGAGGAGCAGAAGGCCCGGGTTAAGGAGGCCGTCGAGGAGGGCAAGGGGGCTGCCGCCAAGAAGAAGGAGGAACTCAAGGCCAAATTCGAAGAGGCGAAAGCAAAGGCCTAAGGACATACGATGACAAGCTGTCTCCTCTGATGAATGCTCTCCCAAAGATCGTAGGGCGAAGCCCTTCCTTTTAGAGGGGAGAGCATTCATCACCATCCTACGCTGAAGTCACTGTCTCGCTTACAAGGGGAGACAGCTTGTCATAAGAGAGGGTGAGGGTGATCGCCCTCACCCTCTCTCACTTTCAGGAAAGGATCGCAAAATGAGGAAGATTATCGTATTAGCGGCACTGGCCATAGCGGCGCTGCTTGTCACCTCGGTAGCCAGCGGGGTTTGGTTCACCTCTGTCGGAGGCGATGCCGCCAGCCTCGCCGAAGGCAACGGCAACCTCCGGGCCAACGCCCTCTGGAGCAGCGGCTGGGTGGACATCGCTACAGATACGGCAAAGACGCTCACCCACAACCTGGGTGGTAACCCAGACGACTACGCCGTTGATCTGTGGTTCTTGGATGCACCGCCAGGCGACTACGGCATCAACGAGCGGTGCGCTGGCGGCTTGGAGGCGGGCGGCAAATTCTATGGGGTCTATTGGCAGAATTTGACCGACAAGACCATAGAGGTCTTCCGCCACAGGGACGATACCCTTGCTGACAAGGTTCACGTCAACGTCTGGCAACCTGACCCGCCCGCCTGGGACAGCGGCTGGGTGGACATTGCCACGGGGACGGCGGTGACGCTCCCCCACAACCTGGGCGGCGATGTGGACGACTACATCGTCGGCCTGTGGTTCAAAGATACGGAGGGCATGGGCATCAACACCCGATGCTATGGCGGCCTGGAAGCTGGCGGCAAGTTCTATGGGGCAGGTTGGGAGAATTTGACCGATGCGACTATCAACGTCTTCCGCTATCGGGATGACATCTTTGCCGACCAGGTGCGCGTTCGCATCTTCATCCCTGACCCACCCCACTACGACAGCGGCTGGGTGGACATCGCCCCGGGGACGGCAGTGACGCTCACCCACAACCTGGGCGGGAACCCGAATCTCTACGTTGTCCGTGGATGGCAGAAAGACACCGACGGTGGCATCGGCATCAACCACCGGTTCCTTGGCGGTTTTGAGGCAGGTGGCAAATTCTTCGGAACCAACTGGCAGAGCTTGACTGATACGACCATCAGCGTCTTCCGCTTTCCGGACGATTGGGTTGCCGACCAGGTCCGCGTCCGCATCTGGAAGAGGGAATTCAAGGTCTACCTGCCTATCGTCTTGAAAAACTATGCGCCCATTGTGGAGACCGAGATCGCCTACGATGATGGCGCGGTGGAGACCACCGACTCCTGGGAGACAGGCAAGGGCTTCGCCGTGAGGTTCAGTCCCACGGGGCAGGTCAAGGTCGTGAGGGCCAGGTACTATCTCCAGGACCCCAGGCCCATCGCGGTGCACTTTTGGGATGCAAACCGCAACGACCTGATCGCCCCCTTCACCGCAAACACAACCCAGGAGGGTTGGAACGACGTTGACCTCTCGCCCTACAACGTGACAGTGAGCGGCGACTTCTACCTGGGCTTCTTCCACTTGGAGGACTACCGGCCCACGCTGGGGGTTGATACCAGCTCTCCGGACGGGCGCAGCTTTGAGGTTGATGGTGCCTATTGGGAGCAGCAATCCAGCGACTACATGATCCGCGCTGTGGTCGTCCAACAATAGGGTTTGGTCAGCCTACCCTCCCGCAGGCTACTTGCGATGGTGTCGGGTGTGCAAATGACTAGCGCCGATAGCGGTCTGGGCGTATACGACTGCCTGAACCTGCGGGAGGGTGAGCAATTCTGCATCCTATTAAGGAGGTGATGAAGCCAGACACCAGACGAATGCTTTAACTTTTGGTAACTGCTCAGCCCGTGTCATTGCGAGGAGCGTTTCTTGCGACGAAGCAATCTCCTCTTTGCGGCTTGGGGATTGCTTCGCTTCGCTCGCAATGACAGCCTGAGTAGTTACGACTTTTGAACATCAACCAAGGAGGGAGAACCATGCGCTCGACGGCATCAAGGTTAACAAGTCGTTTGGCAGTAAGACTCGGAGCCACCATGGGGTGGTCAAGGAAAGGAGAGGCGAAGATGAGAAGCAGAAGGATGACAGTCCTGCTGGCAACGGTAGCCCTCTTGGCCCTGCTTCTGGCCGCAGGCAGCGCGATTGCCAGCCCGCCCCGGGAGGGGCCAGGCGGCGAAGGAGGGGCGGTCATCGCCGCTACCGTGGGCGAGAGCATCAGCTACCAGGGGCGGCTGACCCACCCCACCACGGGCGACCCCTTTGACGGCACCTACACCATGCGGTTCGAGCTTTATGACGATGCTAATGCTGGCACGCGGCTTTGGGACAGCGGGAACCAAAGTGTGCAGGTGGACAATGGGCTATTCAACGTCAAGTTGAACGTAGACCAGCCGGACTTCAACGGCCAGGCGTTGTGGCTGCGGATTGGGGTGGAGGGCCAGTGGCTCACGCCCCGCCGGGAGATCCTGCCCGTGCCCTATGCCCTGAGCCTCAGGCCTGGGGCGGAGATAGTCGGTGCACTCATCGCAGACGAGGTACTACGTGTCAGGAACGACAGCTCCGCAGACGGGAGCAGAGGCGTGTTGGTCTTTGCCGCCGCCACCGGCGGCCACACCTATGGTGTCTGGGGGGAGAGTGCCTCTACTTCTGGCGTCGGCGTGATCGGAGTTGGCTCTGCCAGCAGCGGCACTAACTATGGCGTCTACGGCTTAGTGAACTCGTCCAGTGGACATGGGGTGCACGGCACGGGGCCGGTCTTCGGCGTGTACGGTGAGGCCACCGCCACCAGCGGCATCACCCGTGGCGTCTACGGCGAGAGTGCCTCTGCCTCAGACTTTAGCGCGGGCGTGCGGGGAACTGCCACCGCCGACAGTGGCATCACCTACGGCGTCTTGGGCGAGAGCAACTCCACCTCTGGCCGTGGCGTGCGGGGATTTGCCTACGCCGCCAGTGGCACCACCTACGGCGTCTACGGCGAGAGTGCCTCCACCTCTGGCCGTGGCGTGCGGGGATATGCCCCCGCCCCCAGCGGCACCACCTACGGCGTCTACGGCGAAGCGGCCTCGCCCACTGGGTACGGTGTCTACGGCGAGGCGCCTACCTCGGGCGTCTACGGCGTGTCCACCGCCAGCACCGGCAGCACCTCCGGCGTCTTGGGCCGTAGCGCCTCCACCTCTGGCAAGGGTGTGTACGGTGCTGCCATCGCCGGCTCCGGCACAACCTACGGTGTCTACGGCTCAGCGCTCTCGCCCGATGGGTACGGTGTCTACGGCGTGGCACTTCAACATGGCGTCTACGGCGAGGCTACCGCCACCAGTGGCATAGCCCACGGCGTCTACGGCAAGAGCGCCTCGACCCAAGGCTCGGGTGTGTACGGCTGGGCCACCGCTCCCAGCGGCGGAACCTACGGCGTCTACGGCACGAGCGCCTCCACAATGGGCTGGGGCGTACACGGCCAGGCCATCGCCACCAGCGGCAGCACCGGCGGCGTCCTGGGCTCTTGCGCCTCGACCCAAGGCGTGGGTGTGCGCGGCTGGGCCTACGCTACCAGCGGCACAACCTACGGTGTCTACGGCGAGAGCGCCTCCACATCGGGCCGGGGTGTAGGCGGCTATGCCACTGCCATAACTGGCAGCGCCTACGGCGTCTACGGTGAAGCGCGCTCGCTCGATGGAGTCGGCGGCTATTTCAGAAACACCGGCGAGGGGCTGGGCCTATACGCCGAAAGCCGTGGGCCTCTCATCGCCGCCTGGGATGGGGATCCTCTCGACCGCCGCTTCAGGGTCACCAACCCCGGCAATGTCTACGCTGATGGCACTTTTAACCCCGGTGGCGCGGACCTGGCCGAGATGCTGCCCGCCGTTGAGGGGCTGGAGCCGGGGGATGTCCTGGTCATCGGCCCTGATGGCCAGCTAACCCGCTCCGCAAGCCCCTATGCCACCAACGTGGCTGGTGTCTACTCCACCAACCCCGGCTTTGTGGGCGGCAGCGACGAGGATGGGCTCAACCCCGGCAAGGTGCCCTTGGCCGTGGTGGGCGTTGCCCCCGTCAAGGTCAGCGCCGAGAACGGCCCCATCGCCCCGGGCGACCTGCTCACCACTTCCGGTACTCCTGGCCATGCCATGAAGGCCACTGAACACAAGGTGGGCGCCATCCTGGGCAAGGCCCTCGGCCGGTTAGAATCAGGCACCGGGGTGATAGATGTGCTAGTCATCTTGCAGTAGGAGGAGGGCGATGAAAAAGCGAAGAATAACGGCGCTAGCCGCAGCTCTCCTCTGCTGTCTGCTGGCAAGTGTGGTCTGGGCCATGTCCTCAGCAGGCTACGCCATCAACTGGGATGTGATCGGGGGCGGGGGCGGGCCCGCAATCTCCGCCGGTTACGCCGTGAACGACACCGTAGGCCAGGCTGCTGCAGGAGCCTCAGCCAGCGCAAACTATGAGGTCAAGGACGGCTACTGGGCCGGTATCGTCGAAGCAGCCCTTACCGCTACGCCAACAGCGACGGCCACGCCTACGCCGACACCGACGGGCACGGTAGTCACCGCCACGCCTACGGAGACGCCGACGGGCACATTAACCCCCACAACACCCACGCCGACCAGCACAGCGACGCCCACGGCCACACCGACCACAACAGCCACTCCTACGACGACACCGACGGGCACGGTCACGCCGCCGGCTCACCTGATCTACCTGCCCATCATCCTGAAGAACTATCCATAAGGGGAGAAGGGACAGAGGGGACACGGCAAATGTCCCCTCTGCCCTCAAGGCGATCGAGGCCGGCCAGGGAGTGACCAGGGCGTTCCCAAAGTCCGCACAAGCTGTCGATTTCACCGCGGAGGACGCAGAGCACGCAGAGAAAAGCTCCAAAATCTCCTCCTACTCTGCGCTCTCTGCGGCCTCTGCGGTGCAATATCTGGTACTTTGGGAAAGCCCTAATACTCGACCATGTTCCGTCAACGCTAAAATTCCCCACCTTATCAAAGCCAAAACTCCCCAGTTACATCCTTGGCAAACATGGCATGCCCCCAAGGCCTGCCATCAGCCAGGGCTCATTTGTCCACAGGTTGTGTTATAAGCCATGAAAGGTCTGGTTGGAAGTGGGGAAATTTAGCTTTGACGAACCTGGGGGCATTTGGCTTTGACGGAACACGACCAGATGGCCCTTGCCAAAATAGCGAAGTTGTGGTATAATAGGTTTGAATTAGTAGCCATCGTAAAGGAGGTTGTCTAGGGATATTGTATCTTTTGGGGTTGCAGAAAATCGAATATGGCTGGTGGGGGTGACCTAAGCCGAAAGGCTGGGCTTAAAGGGGAAGTCCGGTGGGAGTCCGGCGCTGTCCCGCAACTGTAACTTGGCAGATGGCGGATGGCAAATAGCTGATAGCAGGTGCTTTGCAGAGGTTCTGCTATCAGCCATCAGCTATCGGCTATCAGCCAGGAAGCCAGGATACCCGCCTCACCGCCGTTCCAGAAACCTGCGAGGACAGGGGAATGGACCCGCGGGTATCCCCTTGTCGTTGGCGGCAAGGGGTTTTTACATCATACCCCTCCTTCGTAGGAGGGGATTTTTTGTTTCTGCGAACCAGGGCGATGTTCACCCTGTAGCGCGATGGATATTTTTACCCGCCATCCGATTTTGGGAGACAAAAATCTCAACAGGGAGGTGCAAAGATGAATTTCAGCAGGTTATTCCTCATCCTGGGCCTGGTGGTGCTCGTCGCCGGCTGCGCGCCCAAGGCTACGCCTACGCTCATCCCACTAACCGCCACGCCCACACCTGTGGCCATCTCCATCACCGACGATGCCGGGCGCACCGTGAAGGTCGCTGGGACCCCACAGCGCTTAGTTTCCCTGGCTCCTTCCAACACCGAGATCCTCTTCGCCTTGGGCCTGGGCGATAAAGTGGTCGGCGTGACCGATTTCTGCGACTATCCTGAGGAGGCCAAGGCCATCGAGCAAGTAGGAACCTATTTCGAGCCGAACATCGAGAAAATCTTCTCCCTCTCCCCTGATCTGGTGTTAGCTATCACTGGCCTCCCAGAGGTAATAGCTAAATTAGAGGAGTTGGGCATCCCTGCCTTGATCCTAAACCCCTCCGATCTGGAGGGCATCTTGGCTAACATCCGATTGGTGGGCAAGGCTACAGGGGCCGAGAAAGAGGCGGAAGCCTTAATTTCCAAGATGAGGGAGCGGATGGCAGCCGTCACGGAAAAGGCGGCTGAGGCGAAGGAGAGCCCCAAGGTCTTCTGCGAGATAGACGCTACCGATCCTTCCAAGCCCTGGACCACTGGCCCCGGCTCTTTCATGGATGCCATGATCCGCCTCTCAGGGGGAACGAACGTCGCCGCTGATGCCGAATCCCCGTGGGTCCAGCTCAGCGCTGAGGAGATCATAGCCAAGGATCCCCAGATCATCATCCTCGCCGATTCCAAATTTGGGGTGACTGCCGAATCGGTGGGGGAGCGTCCTGGCTGGGAGGCCATCACCGCCGTCAAAGAGGGGGCCATCTACGGCATTGACGATGACCTGATCAGCCGTCCCGGCCCACGCATCGTTGATGGTTTGGAAGCTGTGGCCAGGATCATCCACCCGGAGCTATTTGAGTAAGGGATGGGAGCAACTATTCACCTTGTCACTCTGAGGCGGAGCCCTTCACTTCGCTCAGGATGAACTCCGCGGAGCCGAAGAGTCTTTCCGTCGTGGAAATAGGAGATTCTTCGCCCCTGCGGGGCTCAGAATGACAGGGAGGTGAACAGTCATCTCTGACCCTTATCCTCTAATTAGCAAGGAGTCGACTTTGAAATCTCTCGACCGACGCCGCAGATCCATTGTGGCCATTTTGGCCTTAGCCGTCGCTTTAGTTTTCTGTATGGTCATAGCCACATCGTTGGGAGCGGTGGCTATTCCTGCCGATGAGGTGGCGAGGATGCTCCTAGACCGCTTGCCGGTTTTGAGCTGTGCGCCCACTTGGACCGAACAATCTGAGGCCATCATCCTTCAGATTCGCCTGCCGCGGGTGGCAACGGCAGTGGTGGTAGGAGGCGCTCTGGCTGCAGCAGGGGCCATCTTCCAGGGGTTGCTGCACAACCCCATGGCCGACCCCTACATCATCGGCACTTCAGGCGGCGCGGCTTTAGGGGCCACTATCGCCCTGCTTTTGCCCCTCCGGGTGGTCTGGTACGGCTTCACCTTAGTGCCCTTGGCCGCCTTCGCCGGGGCCTTCATCGCTGTCCTCATCGTCTATCGCCTAGCCCGGGTGGGGCCGCAAACACCCATCACCACCCTGCTGCTCTCTGGCTTCGCCATCAGTTCGATGATGGCCGCCGTCATGTCCTTCCTTATGATGATCGGTGAACGGACCCTCCATCAGGTGATACTGTGGACCATGGGCGGGGTGACCGCCAGCGGCTGGCCGCAACTGGAGATCGTTACCCCCCTCATCCTGGCAGGGATGCTCCTGGCCTACTTTCTGGCCGGTGACTTGAACGCCTTCCTCCTGGGCGAGGAGCAAGCTGCTCACTTAGGCGTCAATGTGGAACGACGTAAGCTGCTCTTCCTCATGGTGGGCTCGCTGCTCACCGGGGCGGCTGTCTCCGTCAGCGGCTTAGTGGGCTTCATTGGGCTGGTGGTGCCCCATGTGGCGCGCCTGATCTTTGGGCCAGACCACTATCTGCTCCTGCCCGCCTCGGCCCTGCTGGGCAGCCTCTTCCTCGTCCTTGCCGACCTGCTGGCCCGCGTGCTCCTGGCTCCAGCCGAGATCCCGGTGGGGATCATCACGGCCATGGTAGGGGCACCGTTCTTCATCTATTTGCTGAGACAAAGCAAGCGGGAGTATGTTTTCTAAGGGGAAGGAACCGCGAGGCGATGGGAAGGCTTATCTTTATCCTGGGAGGCGCTCGCAGCGGCAAAAGCCGCTTTGCCCAACAGTTGGCGCAGTCCTGCAGCGACGAAGGGCACCGCTCCGTCGTCTACATCGCCACCGCAGAAGCGGGCGATGAGCACATGCGACAGCGCATCGAAAGACACCGCCGAGACCGGCCCTCGGGCTGGGAGACGGTCGAAGCCCCACAGAATGTAGCTGCCGCCATCGAAGCTGCGGGGGATAGCGCGGCGATCATCGTGGATTGTCTCACACTATGGATCAGCAATCTGTTGCTGGCCGGCGGCGAGGATCTGAACGAGGATGAGGCGCAAGTGGCCTCCAGGGAAGAGGCCATCTTAGGTGAGGTCGAGGCGCTGATCCAAGCGGCGAGGAAAGCTAATGCCCAAGTGATCGTCGCTTCCAATGAGGTGGGAATGGGTATTGTGCCGTTGACCCAACTGGGGCGGATATTCCGTGACATCGCCGGACGGGCCAACCAGGCCCTGGCCCAGGCCGCCGACGAGGTATACGTGATGTGGGCTGGGCTGCCACAACGGATCAAGTGATGACAAGCTGTCTCCCCATCTTACGCTAAAGTCACTGTCTCGCTTACAGGGGGAGACAGCTTGTCAAAGGAGGAGTACCTTGGAAAAGCTGGAACGTACGATGCGACAGATCAAGCCATTAGACATGGATGCCATGCGACAAGCGCGGGCCCGGCAGGACACCCTGACTAAACCACAGGGCAGTCTGGGGCGCCTGGAGGAGCTTTCCATCCAGGTGGCCGGGATCACCGGTCAAGCGCGGCCCCGGATCAAGGATAAGGTTATCGTGACTATGGCCGGCGACCATGGGGTGGTCGCCGAGGGGGTGAGCGCCTATCCCTCTGAGGTGACTGTCCAGATGGTCTACAACTTCCTGCGCAGGGGAGCAGGCATCAACGTCCTGGCCCGCCATATTGGCGCCCGAGTGGTAGTCGTAGACATGGGGGTGGCGGGCGAGTTGGAGCCTCACCCCGATCTGGTGAACCGCAAGGTCGCCTTTGGCACGCGGAACATGGCCCAGGGGTTCGCCATGAGCCGCGCTCAGGCGATCCAGGCCATCGAGGCCGGGATCGAGGTCGTGGAGCAGGAGCTGGCTAAAGGGATGGACATCGTGGGGGCAGGGGACATGGGGATCGGCAATACCACTCCCTCGAGCGCTATCACCGCTGCCATCACCGGCGCGCCTGTGGCGGAGTTGACCGGCCGCGGCACGGGGATAGATGACGAGCAGCTTCGGCACAAAATCGAGGTCATCGAGCGGGCGCTGGAGCTCAACCAACCCAATCCCGACGACCCCTTGGACGTGCTGGCCAAGGTGGGGGGCTTCGAGATCGGCGGTATCGCTGGTGTCGCCATCGGGGCAGCGGCCCATCGTATCCCGGTGGTCATTGACGGCTTCATCGCTGGAGCCGGGGCCCTCATCGCCGCTGGGCTGGCCCCTCAGGTGAAGGATTACATGATCGCCGCTCATTGTTCGGTGGAGATCGGCCATCGGCTGATACTTGATCACCTGGGACTCGACCCGCTCCTCGATCTCGGCCTGCGGTTGGGCGAGGGCACAGGCGCTGCTCTGGGCATCTCCATCGTGGAGGCGGCGGTCAAGATCCTGGACGAGATGGCCACTTTTGGTGAGGCCGGCGTGTCCGAGAAGCTTTAGCCTGAGTAGGGGGACAGTGGATTTTCTGGAAGCGGTTCGTTTCTTAACCATCATACCTATTCCTTCGAGGAAAACCCCTACCGCAGGGGCAATGGTTGGGTCGGCCTACTTCCCCCTGGTGGGGGCGCTGATCGGGGGGCTTCTTGTCCTGGCCAGCAAACTGCTCACTTGCCTGTGGTCTGCCCAGTTGGTCAGCGTTCTTCTGGTGGTGAGCTGGGTAGTGCTCACAGGTGGAATGCACCTGGACGGCCTGGCCGATGCGAGCGATGCCATGCTGAGCAGAAGAGCGCGGGCGCAGAAGTTGGCCATCATGAAGGAAAGCGCCGTTGGCGCTTTCGGCGCGCTGGCCGTATTCTGCGCACTTCTGCTCAAAGTGTCTTTTCTTAGCGAACTGCCGGCGGCTCTGCAACTTCGAGCGCTCGCCCTCACGCCTGCTTTAGGGCGCTGGACGCTGGTCCAAGCGGCCTTCTTCTATCCTCCAGCCAGGGAGGAGGGAATGGGACGGTTCTTCAGCGAACACGTCAGGGCTAAGGACTTCGTTATCGCCACGCTCTTAATGGTTGGCCTGGCCTTCCTGCTCCTCCGCTTTTGGGGAGTGGCCGTATTCGGCGGCATCTGGCTGATGGCCGCCTTGATCAATCGCTCTCTCAGCAAAGCCCTCGGTGGGCTGACAGGCGACACCTATGGGGCTCTTTGCGAGATCAGCGAGGTGTTAGCCCTGGCGATGATCGCCCTTTTGGGGAAGGGAGTGATAGTTTGACCCGCTTGATCCTGGTGCGACACGCTGAGTCAGAGATAAGGGGGTGCTATGTTGGGCGGCTGGATCCGCCTCTGAGCGTTCGAGGTCGCGCCCAGGCAGCCGCCCTGGCCAGGCGAATGGCTGGCCAATCGCTGGCGGCTGTCTACTCCAGCCCCCTTCAACGGGCGTTAATGACGGCGCAGATGATAGCCGTCCCTCATGGCCTTGAGGTCAGCGCCATCGCCGAGCTCGCTGAGCTTGATTTTGGCGATTGGGACGGCCTGACCTATCAAGAGATCGCGGCGCTTGCTCCTCAAAGGTTCAACCGCTGGCTGGCCGACTCTGCAGAAGTACGCCCTCCCAATGGCGAGACCCTGTTGGAGATGAGCCTGCGGGTGATGGAAGCTATCAACGGGATCATCGCTACGTACCCTGAGGAGACGGTCGTTGTCGTAACGCATGGTGGGCCAGCGAGGGCCATCGTCTGCCACGCTTTAGGCATCCCGCTTTCAGAGCAATGGCGGATACGTCAGGACCTGGCGGCCATCAGCCGGCTGGATTTCGATGAGAGGGGGGCGATCCTTTCACTCCTCAATGACCTTTGCCATTTGGAGAGGGAATAGCTATGGCTAAGAAATCGCTGGCTAAGACGGTCATGATCCAGGGCACTGGCTCTGGCGTAGGCAAGAGCGTGCTGGTAGCTGCCCTGTGCCGTATCTTTAAGCAAGACGGCTTTCAGGTGGCCCCTTTCAAAGCTCAGAACATGGCCCTTAACTCCGGTGTGACGCGCGATGGCAAGGAGATGGGGCGCGCCCAGATCATGCAGGCCCAGGCAGCGGGGGTGGAACCCCGGGTGGAGATGAACCCCATCCTGCTCAAGCCTCACGCCGATACGGTAGCTCAAGTGATCATCCGCGGTCAAGTCGCTGGGGATATGAGCGCCATGGAATATCACCAGTATAAACCGCCGCTTCTCCAGATCGTAGCCGAGTCTTTGGCAAGCTTGCGACGTGAGTACGATGTTATCGTTATCGAAGGGGCGGGGAGTCCGGCTGAGATCAACCTGAAAGAGCACGATATCGTCAACATGAGGACGGCGGAGGTGGCCGATGCTCCGGTCCTCCTGGTCGGCGACATTGACAGGGGCGGGGTCTTCGCCTGGTTGGTGGGGACAATGGAGCTTTTGCCGCCTGAGGAGAGGAAGCGCATTAGAGGTTTCATCATCAATAAATTCCGCGGTGATCTATCGCTGCTGGAACCAGGGTTGGATATGCTGGAGGAGCGCACCGGTGTGCCGGTGTTGGGGGTAGTGTCCTTCTTCTTTGATATCAGGATACCGGAAGAGGACGCCGTGCCGGAATGGGCATTGCGCGGGGGCGGTGAACCGAGCGAGGATGAGACATTGGACATCGCCATGGTCTACCTCCCCCATATCTCCAACTTCACCGACTTCGATCCCCTGACCGCCGAGCCGAGCGTGCGCGTGCGCTATATGCGCTTGAATGAGGAACTGGGTGAGCCCGACGCAGTCATCATCCCTGGCAGCAAGAACACCATCGGCGACCTGATGGAGATGCGAAAGCAGGGGTTAGCTGAGCAGATCATCGCTGAGGCAGAGAGAGGCACGCCCATAATAGGCATCTGCGGTGGCTATCAGATGCTGGGGCGGGAGATCATTGACGAAGAGGGCGTCGAATCCAGCCGGCGTTGCACGCCAGGCTTAAACCTCCTCGACATCGTGACCACCTTCGCCCCGCGAAAGATCCTCTCCCAGACAAGGGCTGAGGTCATCAGCGATAGCCCTCCCTTTGCCAGTGTCCGGGGGATGGCAGTCGAGGGCTATGAGATCCACATGGGCCAGAGCCGCTCTGGCCCAGAAGTGCAGCCCATTTTCCTAGTGGGAGGGCAGCCAGGCGGTGAGGGTGTTGCCTACGATGGCGCGGTGAGCTGGAACGGCCTCATCTGGGGGACCTATCTGCACGGCCTCTTCGACAACGACCACTTCAAACTGGCCTTTATCAATTGGCTGCGAGCCCGGCGAGGCTGGCCTCCCTTGGCCGACACGGATTCCCTCCTGGCCAAGCTGGAGGCGGAATACGACAAGCTGGCCGACCTGGTGCGCCGGAGCTTGAACATGGGTTCGATTTACGAAATCGTGGGATTAAACCAACATCGGAGGAAGAGATGGATAGCATCGCCCTCGAAGCACGAGGCATAGATTTCGCCTATTACGATGGCTTTGCCCTCAGGGATGTTAGCCTGGGCCTGCGGGCGGGGGACCTGATGGGCCTCATCGGGCCCAATGGTTCAGGCAAGACCACGCTCATCAGGGTTCTGAGCGGGTTGCTCGCCCCAAAGCGGGGTCGTGTTTACCTTGACGGGCGCAACATCCGCGAATTCAGCCGCCGTGAGATCGCCCGCAGGGTAGCAGTGGTGCCCCAGGGGCTGGCCATGCCCTTTGCCTTCACTGCCTACGAGATGGTGATGCTGGGCCGCACGCCCCACGTCAGGCCGCTGACCGGCGTGGGGCCGCGGGACCGGGAGGTGGTGAGGGAGGCGATGGCCCTGACCGATACCGATCGCCTGGCCCAGTGCCTGTTCAACGAGCTTTCCGCTGGCGAGCAGCAACGGGTGATCGTGGCCATGGCCTTGGCTCAGGAACCCCAGCTCCTCCTCCTCGACGAGCCGACGGTCCACCTGGACATCAATCACCAGATGGAGATCCTGGAGCTAGTCAAAAGGCTGAATCGGGAGAGGCATCTGACTGTCCTGGCGGCAATGCACGACCTCAACCTGGCGGCGCTCTACTTCGATCGCCTGGTTCTGTTGAACGAGGGGAGGGTGGTCGCCATGGGCACGCCGGCTGAGGTTCTACAGGAGGAGAGCATCCGCCACGTCTTTCGCGCCAGGGTGCGGGTGCAGGGCCACCCCACCCGCGAGGTCCCTCAGGTCATCGTCCTTCCCGCCGAGTAAAAATCAGACGCGTAACTATTCATCTTGTCACTCTGAGGCGGAGCCCTTCACTCCGCTCAGGATAAACTCCGCGAAGCCGAAGAGTCTCCTTGTCGTAGAAACACGAGATTCTTCGTCGCGCTGCTCCTCAGAATGACAACAAGGTGAATAGTTACTCAGACCCAAAGAGATAAGCCGTCTATGCTTTTTGCGTAGGCGGCTTTTTTATTCCAACTAGAACGTTGAGCTAGAGTTCTGAGTAAGTGGACTTGATTGCGCCAGTGATCATCGCTGCCATTTCATCTGCTTCTTGATAAAACACCTCGTACTGTTCGCGGCGGCGGGGAGAGGCGGAGGCAAGCAACAAACGGCCATTACTCCTAGCGAGCGCCATTGTAACGATGGATACCTGAGTTAAGGAAGACCAAGACCTCGGCTTGTCAAAATCCAGAAAACGGTGTATAATATAAAGTAGCAAACTCAATATCACCTGATGATTACCACCGAGGTGTCGGGATCAGGCGTACGTGCCGGCATTACAGACCCGGCGTAGGTCGTCCCGGCACTTCGTCGTTTAATACCATAATCTATGTAGAAACAAGGAGCAGATTGAACTCTATGGATACCAGCTACGATTCATCACACAAAGAAGCATTGCGCGGCCTGACAGCAGAGGTGGTGTTAGCGCAAAGACAGAAACACGGCAGAAATACCCTGCCCAGCAAAAAGCGGCCGACGGCCCTGTCTATCTTCCTCAACCAATTCAAAAGCCCATTGGTCTACATCATCCTGGCCGCAGCGGGTATCTCGCTGATCGTCCGGGAATACAGCGACTTTGCTATCATTATGGCCGTCGTCGTGATTGACGCCATCCTAGGGTTTGTCCAAGAGTACCAGGCCCAGCGCACCTACACGGCGCTCAGGGGCCTGTTGAAGCCCACCACGACCGTCATTCGCGACGGGACGCGGCAGGAGATTGACATTCAGGACCTCGTGCCTGGCGACCTGGTGGTGCTCAACGCGGGCGAGCGCGTCCCCGGCGACGGGGAAATCATCGAAGGCACCAAACTGGCCGTGGACGAGGCCATCCTGACCGGCGAAAGCGAGCCGGTGAGCAAGAGCGCGGAAGCGGAGCAGAACCAGGTCTTCATGGGCACGACCGTGGTGACCGGGCGTGGGCTGATGCGCGTCACGCGCACCGGATCCAACACCGAACTGGGCAAGATCGCTGCCAGTTTGCAAGGAGGCGACCATGAAGAAACCCCCTTGCAGGTGCGGCTGCGGGCATTCAGCCACGCGCTCACTTGGCTCGTCGTCGCGGTCACAGCGGCGATCATGGTCACCGGCCTGATCTCCGGCCGCCCATTCCTGGACATGCTGCGCGTCTCGATTATCCTGGCAATCGCCGCCGTGCCCGAAGGCCTGCTGATTGCCGTGACAGTGATCCTGGTGCTGGGGATGCGCAAGATTCTCGAGCGCAACGGTCTGGTCAAAAAGTTGCTCGCTGTCGAGACGCTGGGGTCGGTGGCGGTCATTTGTACCGACAAGACCGGCACGCTGACCGAAGGACGCATGCGGGTGACCCACAACGTGCTGGTAGACCCACAACGGGCGTTGGAAACGATGGTGTTCTGCAACAACCTGGAAGGGCCAGTAGACGTGGCACTTTGGGAATACGCACGCGCTCAAATGTCCGGCGACCCCCAGGCCGTGGCCGATCGTTCAGAGCGGCTGACCGAAGAACTTTTCAGCAGCGAAACCAAGTTCATGGCGACGGCCAACAACGTGGACGGCCAACAGTTCGACTACTTGAAAGGCGCACCAGAAACTGTGCTGGACATGTGCCAGATCACGCCGGAGGAGGGCGCACACATCACGGCCCAGGTGGAGCAATGGGCAGGCGAGGGGCTGCGGCTGATCGGCCTGGCCTACCGCCCCCACAAACCGCTCGAAGACCACAGCGGCTACACCTGGGTCGGACTGGTGGCGATGGAAGACCCGATCCGCGAAGGCGTGCGCGAGGCGGTCGAGGTAGCGTACCGGGCAGGCATCCAGGTCAAGATGATCACCGGCGACTACCGGCTCACGGCGGAGCGGATTGCGCGCAACATCGGCCTGATCGCCAACGGCGACCAAATCCTGGAAGGCCGCGAACTGGCCACCCTGGACGACCAGCAACTCCAGGAACGGGTCAGCGAAACGGTTATCTTCTCGCGCATCCGGCCTCAGGATAAACTGCGCATCGTGCGCGCACTGCAGGCGCGCGGTGAAGTGACGGCGATGATTGGCGACGGCGTGAATGACGCCCCGGCCCTGCAGCGGGCCAACATCGGCGTGGTCGTGGGCAGTGCCACTGACGTCGCCAAAGAGACGGCAGACTTGATCCTGCTCGATAGCAACTTCAAGACCATCGTCGCGGCAGTCGAAGAGGGTCGCGCGATCTTCGAGAACATCCGCAAGGTGGTCGCCTACATGCTTTCCAACTCCTTCGCCGAACTGCTGACCATCTTTGGTGCGATGATGCTGGGGTGGCCCGCGCCGCTGGCTGTGGCGCAAATCCTATGGGTTCACCTGATCTGCGACGGCCCCTCGGACATCGTGCTGGGCTTCGAGCCGAAGGAAGGCGGCATTATGGAGGAGAAACCAAAGTCGCTCAGGGAACCCATTTTGAACAGCCTGGGGCTATCGCTGATCGGCGTGATCAGTGTGACCAGCGCACTGACGGCGCTGCTCCTGTTTGGTCACTTTTTCAAAATGCACAACAACCCCATTGAGGGCCGGAGTTTCGCCTTCGCCAGTTTCGCCGTCAACTCGATGATCTACATCTTCGCCTACCGCAGCATGCGGCGCTCGATTTTCCGCAGCAGCCCGTTGAGCCAGAACAAAGCGCTGGTTGCGTCCGTGGCAGGCGGTCTGCTGCTGGCCGTCGGTGCCTTCCTGGCGCCGCAGATCCGCAGTCTGTTGGGGATCGTGCCCCTGAGCCTGGCCCAGTGGGGCGTGGTCTTCGGTGTGGCGTTCTCCCTGCTCGCAGTGGTCGAGATTGGAAAGGCCATCAGCAATTCCTGGCTCAATCGTCTGGCCGCACAGAAGTCGGGGGTCTAGCCTCTACCCCAATCCTGTCCACACAAAACAGGCGGTTCACCGGATGAACCGCCTGTTTATTTATGGAGCCCACCACAAGCACTGCATCAGCCTTTGGCAAGTTTTTCACTTGATTGTAACATCAATCACCCGAAAGGTTACATCCCCCGGAGGGCTTATGGATGGCTTCCGCGCTACCCGCCGCGTCCTGTGGATCACCATTAGGCTCAGCCAGGAGAGGCATCTGACCGTCCTGGCGGCGATGCACGACCTCAACCTGGCGGCCCTCTACTTCGATCGCCTGGTCCTGTTGAACGAGGGGAGGGTGGTCGCTATGGGCACGCCGGCCCAGGTTCTGCGGGAGGAGAGCATCCGGCAGGTCTTTCGCGCCAGGGTGCGGGTGCAGGGCCATCCCACCCGCGAGGTCCCTCAGGTCATCGTCCTTCCCGCCGAGTGAAGTCAGACGCGTAACTATTCATCTTGTCACTCTGAGGCGGAGCCTTTCACTCCGCTCAGGATAAACTCCGCGAAGCCGAAGAGTCTCCTCGTCGTGGAAACAAGAGATTCTTCCCTTCGACTCCGCTCAGGACAGGCGTCGCGCTGCTCCTACTAAGAAACAAGGAGATTCTTCGCTCCGCTCTCACCCACAATGTGCATTCTGTCACTCTGAGCCTTCGGGATTGAGGCTTCGCCCTTGAGGGCTCAAGCCCGAAGGGCCCTCAGGCCGAAGCCGTAGCGAAGAGTCTCATGCCTCGTCTGCAAAGCGAGGACGCTCCGCTCAGAATGACAGTGCTGAAGGCCGTTTCTTGCACAATGAGTGGCGCGACGGCGCCATGGAGCAGCTCAGAATGACAACAAGGTGAATAGTTACTCAGACCCAGAGAGAAAAGCCGTCTGTGCTTTTTGCACAGGCGGCTTTTTTTATTTCTGCGGCTGAGCGGATTGCGGATTGCAAATTGCGGATTAAGCACCAGGGATCCCCAACTTCTCCCGCACAAATGCGCGGACGGCTTTGACCGTCTGGAATGCCAGCCGCGCTTCGTCCTTGCGAACTGTCTCCCCGCTTTGCGCATAAGTTCTTTGTCCACTCATTGGGGAGACAGTTCGCAACCTTGTCCGCTGACTCGCCGGGATAGCGGTAACGCACGGCGTAACGGTCCAGCCGCACCAGGTGGTCCCGCTGGAGCTCGAAGCTTGCATCAAGGGGCAGACAAAGCTCCAGCAGCTCAATCAGGCTGTGGATCTTGGGAAAGGCCACCCCATGT
>Ga0315312_1001005_pt1 | contig 24931 bp, 22 predicted proteins | sample TDP7_MG_FD_203629 | JGI IMG/M metagenome (GOLD analysis project Ga0315312, IMG submission 203629) | Freshwater sediment microbial communities from Lake Towuti, South Sulawesi, Indonesia - TDP7 | ecosystem: Environmental > Aquatic > Freshwater > Lake > Sediment | place: Indonesia: South Sulawesi... | reverse complement strand
GTTAATTGTTTTCTGGGGGAGAGTGAACTTGAAGTAACCACGACTCGACTGGTTCCCCATCCTTATGCCCCGGAGCGCCGGGAGGAAGCCGAGCGTAGGCAAATCGTCAATCTCCGGGAGGTAAAGAACCGCCGGGACAAAAAAGAGGTAGGCCGTCTGCTAAGGGAACTCCGGGAAGCTGCCCGCAAAGAAGAGGTAAATCTAATTCCTCATTTTATCGAATGCGCCAAGGCCTATGTCACCCTGCAGGAAATGTGCGACGTTTTGCGAGAGATTTTCGGGGAGTATCATCCGGTGGCGATTTGATCTCTGGATTTTGTAGGAAGATAAAGTACTGCCGTCATTGCGAGGAGTTCTGCCCTTGCCGCGACGACGAAGCAATCCTCTGAGATTGCTTCCCCCGCCAAGGCGGGGTCGCAATGACCGGAACATGAAAATAGAGGATTAAATTTCCCCAGAATGGAGACGGAGGTTAAATTTATGAATCAGGAAAAGAAGATAAGGGTACTGGTGGCGAAGCCTGGTTTGGACGGACACGATCGAGGAGCAAAGGTAGTGGCCTATGGTCTTCGGGATGCTGGCTTCGAGGTAGTCTACACAGGCCTGCGCCAGACTCCCGAGATGATTGTGACCGCTGCCATCCAAGAGGACGTAGATGTAATTGGCCTGTCCATCCTCTCCGGTGCTCATTTGAGCTTAACGCAAAGAGTCATCCAAAATTTAAGAGAAAAGGGAGCCGGAGATAAGATGGTCATTGTAGGGGGTATTATCTCCCAGGCTGACATTGAAAAATTGAAAGGCATGGGAGTGGCCGAGGTTTTCATTCCAGGAACCTCTATCAAAATCATTGCAGAATTTATTAGGAGTAAGCTTGCGGGGTTCTGAAAAATTAATAATTTCTCTGCGCTACTAATGGTCAATTTCTTTAAATTCTATTAACCATAATCGGCCTATAAGTCTTTAACCTTTTTCGGCCCGGAGCCAGGGGGTGAGCGCAGCAGAATCGGCAGGAAAGAAACCGTTCGGAAAAGAGACCGACTGGATTCCGCAAAGGACCAAGTCGGCGACCACTTTTCCAGAAATTGACCCCTTGCCTACCCCGGGCAGGACGAAGTGAGTCCAGACTCCATCCGATGAAAGAACGCGCGCCTTATTCTGCAAGCGAATCTCCTGGCCCCGGGCCAGAGTTTCTCTATGTTTCCAGTTAGCTTTTGGTTGCGGCTATGCTGCGCTGCGGCCTTTGTGGTTAGATTTTGACAATGCCAGGACTCAAAAAAGGAGGGAGATCATGGGAGTAACTGAAAGGTTGGCTCGTTTCGTATTGGAAACATCCTACCCGTCTTTTCCCGGTGAAGTAATTCATCAGGGCAAGCGCTGCTTCCTTGACCTTCTGGGCGTCGCCCTCGGCGGTTCGCGACAACCCTTGAGCCGTATCTTGGTGAAAATGGTCAAGGAATTTGGAGGCAAACCCCAGGCAACGGTCCTGGGTCATGGCCTGAAGACCAGCGTCATGAATGCCGCCTTGATTAACGGAGCAATGGCCCACGCCTTGGATTTCGATGATACCCATACAGGTTCCCTGGGGCATCCGAGTGCCCCTGTCATTCCGGCTGTTATGGCGATGGCCGAGTGGAAGCGGCTCTCCGGTAAAGCAGCCTTGGAGGCTTTTATTCTCGGTTTTGAGGTGGAGACACGGATTGGCATGGGTATGGGTTCTAAACACTATGAACGCGGCTGGCATACCACATCCACCTTCGGCCGGTTCGGTGCCGCCGTGGCCGCAGGGAAGCTCATAAGGCTCTCTCTGGATCAGATGAGGCAGGCCATGGGGCTGGCGGGCACTCAGGCCTCGGGATTGCGCCTTGTCTTTGGCACCATGACCAAACCTTTCCATCCCGGAAAATCCGCTTTTGACGGGGTTCTTTCGGCTGTCCTGGCCAAGCAGGGCTTCACCTGCGCTCCCAACATCCTTGAAGGAAAAAAGGGATATGTGGAAGCCCTGGGCGAGGATTCGAAACTTGAACCAATGGTCGAGAATCTGGGCCTCAAGTACGAAGTGCTTAACAACACTTTTAAACCCCATGCAGCCTGTCTGCTCACCCATCCAACCATCGACGCCATCATTGAGCTGAGGCAGAAATACAACCTCAAACCTGAAGACGTAGAAGAGATTCAATGTCAAGTGGCCAAATTTTGTTTAGATTCGGCTGGGCAGGAAGAGCCAAAGACCGCCCTGGCTGGAAAATTCAGCATCTATTATTGCGCAGCCTTGGCACTGGCCGAGGGAGCAGCCGCAGAAAATCTGTTTACAGATAAACGTGTTCTTGACCCAACAATGGTGGCTTTGCGAAAGAAAGTGAAGGCCACTATTACTCCCGAATTTAAAGACACGGAAGCTGATGTTACGATCGTAACTAAGGATGGGCAAAAATATTCGGCTTTTGTGAACCGTCCTAAGGGGGACCCGCAAAATCCCCCCACGGATGAAGAGCTGGAAAATAAATTCCGCTCCCTGGCCGCTTTGGTGCTGCCAAAGAAGAGAATCGACTCCCTGGTGAAAACACTCTGGACCCTGGATGCAGTGAAAGATATTCGCCAGCTTATCAGGCTCTGCCATTAAGAAACTGGTCCTCTCTCAGTACTTTAACGTCCAATTTCTGAAATTTTCCCCCTCACCCTACCCCCGTGGTCGGGTCTTAACGACTCTCCCGCCAGGGGAGAGGCCAGAAATATTGAAATACAAGAGGAAATTCCCTCCCCCTCGACGGGGGAGGGACAGGGTGGGGGTGAGATTCGGGATTTTTTCACAGCTTTCCGTGGTCGGGGGAGAGGGCTTCGTCGTGAGACTTCGGCGTGAGCGACTCGACTGAGCTCGCCGAAGTCTCAGTCGAACGCTCAGCCGAACGGATAGGGTGACGGGGAATTTTTTCCTTTATTGGCCTTTAAATACCGGCTCGCGTTTTTCCACAAACGATTTCATCCCTTCCGCCCGATCTTCCGTATTCCAGCAAATGGCCTGGGCAAATCGTTCGTGGTCCAGAGCCTGGGCCAGGTCGATGCGGGAATAGTTCTGTAACGCCTTTTTGGCCAAAGCAATGGGGATGGGAGCATTGTTCACGAACTTCAAGGCAAAGGCTTTTGTGGCCGCCGGCAGTTCCTCGTGGGGAACGACTTTATTGACCAGGCCGATCCGCAAGGCTTCCTGGGCATCTATGACCTCTCCCGAGAAGATCAGTTCGGCGGCCTTGGCGTAGCCCACCAGCCTCGGCAAAAACCATATGCCTCCCCAATCCGGGTGGACGCCGCGGCGCACGAATACTTCTCCAAATCGTGCCCGGTCGCTGGCAATCCGCATGTCGCAGGCCAGCGCAAGATTGCAGCCTCCTCCCGCGGCCACGCCATTGACGGAAGCGATGACTGGCTTCCCAGTGGCCTGAATGAGCAGGACAATTTTATCCCGGGTAGGACGTTGATCCACGGGTAAGTTGGCTTCGGCTCTCGTTTCGCCGGAGACGAACTCTTTCACATCCCCCCCTGCACAGAAAGCTTTGCCAGCACCCGTGATCACGATGACCCTGACTTCCATATCTGCTACAGCCGTTTCTAAGGCAGCTAAGATTTCTTGCCTCATGCCGCCGGCCAGAGCATTCAGGGAATCCGGGCGGTTCAGGGTGATCGTTCCAATCCCCTCTTCTTTGTTAAATAATACGAACTCCCAGTTCATCTTGCTCCTCCATTCAATTTTATTCCTATCAAATGCTTCATCGCCACAGAGCTCACAGAGAACTCAGAGAAAATAGAGCCAAATCCTAAATTCGAATACCCAATCCCGCGAAACCCGGGACTAAACAAATCCAAAATTCAGTTTTTTCCTCTGCGTCCTCTATATTATAAGTTGCAAACTCTCGAAATTTTGTTAAGCATACTTATTACTTGGAGCATAATATAGTTTCCATAAGCCTCACCGGGTCATTGCGAGGAGTCCTGCGCTTCGCCGGACGACGAAGCAATCCCAAAGAATGAGATTGCCACGCCCTTCGGGCTCGCAATGACAACTTTAGAAGGTTCAAAATGTAATCTATTTTATGCTCTCGGTAATAATTTGGAAACTAGCCTCTGAAATCCCCCCAAACCCCCCTTTACAAAGGGGGGCAGGCCATGAACCGTTCTGGTACATGGCAGGGGGGATTTAAATGGTTCGTGCGTAGCCCTAAGCGGAGTCGATTCTCTTGGTTGCGGCTATGCCGCGCTGTGTCCTCTGTGATTAGAATTGTTTCTCCAGGCTTTGGGCAAGGGTTCTGGCCTCAGAAACCATATTGCGAATGAGCTCCTCGATGCTGACGATGCTTCGGATCATCCCGGAGACCTGTCCCGCTGTCAAGAGCCTATTCTCCGAGTCATCCTCCGCCCCCCTGGAAAGCTCATCCACATAGGCATTGATCTCTTCCTGCCTGGCTCCCTGGTCGTCCATGGCCCTAAGAGCCAACGCAGCTTTGTTCTTCAATACCCTTATGGGAAAGCCTCTGCGGGCCGCAATCATGGTGCTATTATCTTTTGCTTCGAGGATTGCCTGCTTATAAGCCAGCGGGATAGGGCATTCTTGCGTGGCCAAGAATCTCGTGCCCATCTGGATTCCTTCGGCCCCCAGGGCAAAAGCCGCAACCCATCCGCGCCCATCCCCTATCCCCCCTGCGGCTACAACAGGAATTCTGAGCGCATCTACGACCTGAGGAATAAGCACCAGCGTGGAAACTTCATCCCGTCCCACGTGTCCTCCCCCTTCCGCCCCTACCGCGATGACCCCATCTACGCCCGCTGCTTCGGCCTTTTTGGCCATTTCCGCTGTGGCCACCACATGCAGGATCTTCATCTCCGCCTGCTTGACCCTCTGGATTATCTTTCCCGGGTCACCGGCCGAGGTGGTAATGGTCCTTACTCCCTCATCGATGGCGATCTGCAGGGCTTCCAAGGCATTGGGGCGGTAGATGGGGATATTGACTCCGAAAGGCTTGCCCGTTAGCGATCGGGCTTTCCTGATCTCCCTCCGCAACCTCTCTCCTTCCAGACCTGAAGCCGCAATGATGCCGAAGGCGCCGCTGCGGGATACGGCCGCGGCCATCTCCCCCAAACTGATCAAACGCATGGCCCCTTGGAGGATGGGGTATTCAGAACCCAAAATCTCAGTCACCCTGTTCTTCATCGACTCCTCCATATTTCGATGCGGATTTCCCTACCGATTTTCTTTATTAGTCAAACCCAAAATTCCATGAGCAAGATAATCTTTTCCCTACACTCTGTCAACTATCTTAAATCCATTGAATAATCATCGCCAAATAGGGTAAAGTAAAATCCAGCTCTTCCGGAAATTGCGTGGGTGAGCAAGGAGTTTCAATATGACCCCCCTCCCCGAAGGTGTGAAAAAATTCCGAAGAGGCCCCCTCACCTTTACCCTGTGGAGTAGTATTGAACCTTACTCCACAGGGCAGGCCCTCTCCCGCCAGGGGAGAGGGTAAACCTATTGAGATAAAAAAGAAATTCCCTCCCCCTTGATGGGGGAGGGTCAGGCCCTGCACCACGTGGGGTGCAGGACAAAGCCCTGAACCTTCTATGGTTCAGGGGTGGGGGTGATTAATGGGATTTTTTCACAGCTTCGGGGAAGGAAGGGTGGGGGTGGCTAAGATTTGGTGAAGTATATTAATGGCATTGCCAAGGCTCTTCGGAAGAACCTTACTGATTCAGAGAGAAAACTCTGGAAATGTTTGCGGGCAAAGGAGTTCGGAGGGCTTAAATTCCGAAGACAGGAGCCAATTGGTAATTATATTGTGGACTTTGTTTGTTATGAAAAACGCTTGGTCATTGAAGTTGATGGGGGACAGCATGCGGAGGGAAAGTACATAGACGACGTAAGAGATGGATGGTTGAGAGAACAGGGTTTTAGGGTATTAAGATTTTGGGATAACGAGGTTCTAACAAATATCCCAGGAGTATTAGAATTGATCAGGGAGAGTGTCACACCCTCCCCTTCACCCTGTGGAGTAATCTTTCATACTCCACAGGGTAAACCCCTCCCATCAAGGGAGGGGAAGGCGTTGAGGTTTACCCACTAAAAACTCGGATTAACATAAAATCCATGACGCAGGAATCTGACTATCCCTTTCGTTATCCCATCGAGGAAAAAGAAAAAAGTGGCCAGCAGGACCCTCTTCTGGAGATGATCCGCATCCAACTCCAGAGCCTCCTGAAGCTTCTTTCCATCTATCAAAAAGGGGAAGAAGTTAAACCAGATGGATTCAGATTGATGAACGAAAGGGAAGTCATCCATCCAATCTTTCTTTCCGAAGCAGGCCGCGATGAATCCCAAATCAAATCCAGCATCCAGGTCACTGGCGGACCAGATGAAAAATTATCTTTCCAGAGCGCTCGAAACGCCGAGCTCTATGAACCCCGGATTTCCCACATTAAGAGAGTCCTGGAAAGTCTCCTGTCTGTTGTGGTCCTGGAGTCAAAGGGAAATCCGGTCAAAATCGATGGCTTCCGCTTGAAAGACCTGAATCACTGGATTGTTCCTTCTGTTGGAGACCCGGCGGAAATTTTTGATCATCTGGCCACCCGTTGTGATTGCCGGTGTAGCTTCTGTTATCTCAGAGGAAATCCTCCTTCCCTCGCTCTGGAACAACCGAGGAGATCCAGCGAAGAAGAGTTTGCAGAAGCCCAAACCCGCTTGAAATATTTCTCTCCCCAGGCCAAGAAGGCGCTCTTTCCCACATTAGGAAGCCCTTACGAATTCCTTTCACATCCTTATGCCCTGGACCTTTTAGTCGAGCTGCGGAAAAAAACCGATCGTCCTTTTCGCCTTTCTACCAATGGAACCCAATTGACCCCCGAGTTCATCCAAAAGCTTTCCGCGGTGAAGCCCCTTTACCTTTATCTCTCTCTAAACAGCTCTTCCCCGGCTCGACGCCGTCTGATCATGGGCACTGAGAGGCCCGAGATGGCCATCCGTTCGCTGCCTTTGCTCAGAGAAAGCCGAATCCCTTTTGCTGTGGTCATCGTTCCCTGGCCCCTCCCTTCCATCGGAGAAATGATCGCTGATCTGAAGGAGACGGTGGCTTACGCCAATCAACAGGAAGCTCATTTGATTGAGGTGAGCCTCCCGGGATACAGTCAATATTTCTCCCCGAATCCGCTTTTTAACCTGGAAGAGGTCTGGTCTTCGGTCGTATCTGTGATTCGCTCTCTCCGATGGGAAGTCCAAAGCCCCTTGCTGGTCAAGCCCAGCCTCTACGAAGAAACTCTATATGAGGAAAGGTTGAATTTCCCGGGGATTGTTGGCGTCGTGAAAAATTCCCCGGCAGCCATCTGCGGGTTGAAATCGGGGGATCTTATCCTCTCCATCGGGGGGCTGAAAATATCTTCGCGACCCCAGGCCCGAGATATTCTTCATCTCCACCATCAAAGCAGAAATCCAATCGTCATCCTTTCTGTGCAGAGGGCGGAAAAGACTATCGAGGTTGAGCTCTCTGCAAATCATTTCGCCTACCCTTACACGCCAGAAACGGATCATCATCTGGGGATCATTTTCATGGGGGCGGGGTTCCGACCTGGAATCTTAGAAGATTTGAAATCTCTGGCATTGGCTCATGGGGCTAAGCGAGTCCTCCTCCTATCCTCTCGCCTGGTCAGGCCTGTTTTCGAACAACTCTTGCGGGAATCTCCCTTGTTCGGAAATATTCAGATTCAGATAGAAATCCCCCAGAATAGATTTTTCGGGGGAAACATCTTCATGGGAGATCTGTTGGTGGTACAGGATTTTATCGAAGCGATCAGGGAATTTTTAAAGAAACATCCCCCTCCAGATTTGATCGTCATTCCATCCTCTCCTTTCTCCCTCGGAAATTGGAGAAGAGATCTGGAAGGGAGGGTTTATTCAGACATCGAAAGAGCAGTAGGTCTTCCTGTGGCCCTTCTGGATTGCGAACCCATCTATGATTGATCGATTGACCCCTATCGTTCCATCGATCCCTCTTTTCTCTATCAAAACTTAAAATCAAATTTTGACGGATTCCTCTCCCTCCTCTCATTTGCGGAAACCAAGAAAGCCTTAGTAAAAAGGCCGACTCCAGCCGGTTTTGGGTCCCCTGAGCCGGACAAAAGCGCTTCCGCTTTGCTGTTTTTTGACAGGCAGAAATGACCATGAGAAATATGACGGCCAATTACCACGAAATCCGCCAGAGACTTTATGACCGCTTTAGGATGGCTTACACACCAGAATAGAGAGAAAGGGTTGTTAAGGAGATTAAGAAATTCAACCTTGAAGTCATGGAGTTACATAGAGCAATCCCGATGATCGCGTCAGAATCTCTCAGGAAATCCTTTGTGGCAAAACCTAAAAAAGCCGGATTTTAGTCGGAAGGCTGTATGAAAGAACAATTGCCTCAGGCTTCCAAACCTATATTTTCGAAGATTTAGAGGCTGAAATAGGGAATTTAAAAAATCGCCTTATATAATTGGTTCAATGGAAATTGGCTGGCCTTGTGTTAAGAAATGTAAAAAATAGCTCGGTTAATAAAGTGATAGCAGATGGTTTTTTACAGCAAGAAACTCTTTGTTATAAAGATCCTCCAATTCTTTTTTGCTCGGCCTAAAAAAATCATATCTAATGTTTCGGCTAACATCGAACAAAAATCTATATTGACCATAAATATTTTTTAAATCTTTTACCTGCGATACCATTTTTCCCCTATTTGTATGATCTTTAGGCCTTGTTTTTAATTTCAAAAAAAAGTACCCATCTATATAGTGAAGCGCTGCATAAAACAAACTTACCGCAGCCCAATCGAAATAAGAATTGTCCTTTGCCAAATGGTGAAATTCTTCGTTACGGGTGGCCTGATTTTTGTGCCGTTCCACCTGCGTCATTATTAAGCAAGTTCTTCCTGTTTAAAATCTGAGGGTATAGATCTGGTGGGTGAAAAAAAGGTAGAGAAGTCAAACGTTATTGAGCGATATTTTTCTGTAACATTTTTTTCTATCTCATAGATTTGATATAAAGATTTTCGATTAAATTTTTTTAAGAAGGTCCAAATGATTACAGATTCATCCGAAAAAGAATAAGCAATTCGGACAACACCCTTAATTTTTTTTATTGCCTCTCTAAAAGAGTTAATTGCATCTTCAATTTCATGTCGCATACTGAAATGGCCTTTCAGAAAAAAGTCGGCATAACCAACTACAGGATGGCTCGGGTTTTGCCATTCCCTACCTGATCTTATCAATATTCCGGGAAACTTTTCTATTTGATTTAAATCGGCTAATTCCGCTGGTGGCTTTAATTGTTTTTCTGAATCATCTAAATGGCCAGACAAAAAAATTAATCCTTTTTCAATAGCACCTTTAATTGCCCCTAATCTATAAGCACTCATTTACCATTCCCCCCTCTTTTGGCCTCTTCCAATGACGATTCCAACAGGGTGATTTTTTGGTCTAACCATTCCTTGACGCTTCGAGCAACGCTTAGACTCAAAATTATTCCTACTTGCAACTCGCGAATAAGGACGTCCTTAGATGGGACTCTTGATTTTTCTACCAAGGTTCTGTCTTCAGCTATTACATGCTTTGTTTCCTCAGGTGGCTGGTTTCTCTCCAAAAAAAAGTTCATAACAATTTCACCATGAGGATTTGGTCCACCCCAGACCCCATTGGCATAAATAGTTTTAAAGTGCTCCGCATGTTTATACTTGAAGGTTATTTCCTCCCCTGCCTTTACAATTTTTTCTCCGATTTTAGCCATGGCGCCCGTCCTTATTACAGAATTTTTCAAAAAAAAGAGCAAGGATAATTATGGTTTTTATAGGATTTTTTATCAACCTTCTTTTTATTTTTTGATGTAAAGAGAGTTAGCTATGGCTTTTAAGAGAAGGAAATCAAAACGACAAATTTAATGTAGTCACAAACCGGTCACACCCATTTTCAAAACACAAATGAATATATTATAAGCCTCTTCTTTTTTTAAGAATTTTTTGGTGAGCCGTGAGAGACTCGAACTCTCGACCACCTGATTAAAAGTCAGGTGCTCTACCTCCTGAGCTAACGGCTCAAAAATCAAATAGGACACGGATTCACCCTGTTAGATGTTTACTATCTAACAGGGTAAACACAGATTAACAAAGAAGGAAAAAATCAAAAAGGCTTTTCAAATATCTTATTTTAGGAGGCCCTTTTCCGTTTTCATCTGTGTAAATCTGTGTCCCAATCGTTTTTATTTTAATCCCAATTCCTCCGGCGATCAATGCTTTTATGAAGGGTTGCCACCTCCCAGTTTTTCATCAATGCTTAGCTCATGTTTGACTCGGGCGCAGGGAAGATGCCCGCAGCCCGCATCGGCGGGAAAGGACTCTCCTGAAAGATCCCCCTTCCTTTCCGCAAAAGGACGCGGGGCGACTCGATGGCGGAACTCCTTTCCTTCCGCTATCGGGAGCCCCGGCCCGTGCTCAGGAGCAATAAGTGCCTTATGCGGGCGAGGACAGCGGCCCTGCGCCCGAGTCCGCCCCAGGTCTAGCAAGAAATGATTTCCCCTGCTATGGAAAGACTGGGGGGTGGCAAGCTTTATAAAAGGCGAGGACCATGGAGAAAGGGATTTCGACGCAAGACGGTCTCCTCCCGACGCTCTCCCACGGAGACGAGTATTACTTCTACGTTGGTCAATTCCTCGACATACCTGATATATTCCCTGGCCCTCGGAGGAAGGTCCCCGAATTCCCTCGTGTCTCTTAACTCGGCCTTCCAGCCCGGGATTTCTTCATACAAGGGCTCACATTCTTGCAGGACCTTGACCTGAGAAGGAACTTCTTCTAAGCGTTCCCCCCGGTATTTATACGATGTGCAGATTTTAATGGGATCAAATTCGCTCAGCACATCGATCTTGGTAAGAGCAATGCCGGTAATGCCGTTCAAACGGATGGCATCCCGCAGCAGGGGGATGTCCAGCCAGCCGCATCTGCGCGGCCTTCCTGTGGTCGCTCCGAACTCCCGTCCTCTTTCCCTGATTCTTTCTCCCACCTTATCTTTAAGCTCAGTGGGAAAAGGCCCGCCACCCACACGAGTGGTGTAAGCCTTAGAAACGCCGATGACTTCGGTGATCTTCGTCGGTCCAATTCCCGCACCTGTGCAGGCCCCGCCGGCCACGGTGTTGGAGGAGGTAACGAAGGGATAGGTGCCGTGATCTACATCCAGGTGGGTTCCCTGAGCTCCTTCGAAAAGGATATGCCGGCCCTGTTTCATCTGGCGATCGATGAAGACGGAAGTATTGCTCACATATTTTTTCAGCTTCCTGGCGTACCCGACATATTCTTTGAGGATCGCTTCCAAGTCGAACCTTTTATCATGCAGGCAAGTCTCCAGACAGGCATTTTTCATGGACAAATTGGCTTCCAACTTCTCCCGAAAAATTTTTTCATCCAGGAGGTCTCCAACTCGTATGCCCACCCTGCCTACTTTGTCCTCGTAGGCTGGGCCAATTCCCCTTCCCGTGGTGCCGATTTTCCCCTCCCCTTTCATCCGCTCTCGGGCCACATCCATGCGTCTGTGGTAAGGTAGGATCAGGTGGGCATCCTCGCTGATCAGAAGTTGATTATCATTCTTAAAGTAACCCCGCTTCTTTAGATCATCGATCTCCTCCAGAAGAACCTGCGGGTCCACAACGACCCCATTGCCGATAAGACATTTCTTCTGCGGGTGAAGGGCTCCCGATGGGACGAGGTGCAGAATGATAGTCTCTTCCCCCACGACCACGGTATGCCCGGCATTGTTCCCTCCCTGGAAGCGGACGACTACATCGGCAAATTCAGTCAGAAGGTCAACGATCTTCCCTTTGCCCTCATCCCCCCACTGCATGCCAATCACAACGATATTAGCCATGGGATCCTTTCGAAACGGTTCACCGCCGAGACCGCGGAGGTCGCAGAGAAATGAGGAGCTCTGCGCTCTTTGCGATCTCTGCGGTGAATGATTTCAACGGTTTGTTATTTCCCTGCGGCGAGCACTTCCATCGCCGCCCGCACGCCTTTGCCCATTTCCACGGCATAGCCCAGCTCTTTCAAAGTCATTTCCACGGCAGCGGCAGCCATGATGATGTCAAACTTGTCCACATAGCCCAGATGGGCAATGCGGAAGATCTTGCCTTTGGCCTGATCCTGGCCTCCGGCGATAGTCAGGTTATGTTTGTCGCGCAAGATCTTCACTACTTTCTGCCCATCCACTCCTGGGGGTGCAAGCACAGCAGTGAGCGCGTTGGAATAAGCCTGGGGGGCGTAAAGTTTGAGACCCAGGGCCAGCATGGCCTGCCTGGCAGCTTTAGCCAGTTTAGCATGGCGGGCGAGAATATTTTCCAGTCCTTCTTTTTTGATCTTCTTTAATGACTCGGCCAAGCCCATGACCAGGGAAACCGCCGGAGTATACGCACTCTGATTCTGCGTCAGGTTCTTCAGTTCCTTCTTGAAATCGAAATAAAACTTGGGAAGGGTGGATTTTCCTACGAACTCCCAGGCCTTATCGCTCAAGGCGGCAAAAGCCAATCCGGGTGGGAGCATGAGAGCTTTTTGCGAACCGGCCACAACGACGTCCAGCTTCCATTCATCCATGGGCAATTCTACAGCCCCGAGGTGGGAGATGGCATCCACGACCATAATCGTTCCAGGACAGCGGGAGATGATCTCAGCGATTTCTTTGACGGGATAGAGCACGCCCGTGGAAGTTTCTGTCGCCTGCGTAAAGACCGCTTTGATCGATGGGTCTTCCTTTAAGGCTTGGGCGATGACTGCTGGATTTATTGCCTGCCCCCAATCCACGGAGAGCACTTGCGCTTTCACTCCATAAGCTTTGCAGATATTTGCCCAGCGCTCCCCGAATTTACCTCCTTCGACGACGAGAGCTTTATCTCCCGCGCAGAGGGTATTGGTCACAGCCCCTTCCATCGCCCCCGTTCCTGAAGAGGCAAAGATCAAAACTTCGTTCTTCGTCTGGAAGAGATACTTCAACCCCTCGCGGACCTCCTGCAAGATTTTCTCGTACACTGGAGCACGGTGGTGAACAATGGGCTCAGCCATCGTCAGCAGAATTTCCGGTGGAATGGGCGTAGGTCCAGGGGCCAATAGATACTGCTTGTCCATAAATTCCATTACCTCCTCGAGCCTTCATTCAAAGGCTCTCTTACATACCAGAATCATGTCCCCAAGTCAATCAAATTCTTCCACCTCCCTTCCCTCCCCCCTCTGAGGCTGTGTCATAATTCGTCATGCCCGCGGAGGCGGGCATCCAGTCAGGTCAAATCTTTGAACAAATCTTGCCCCGCGAAACGCCGGGTAACTTCGTCATATCAAGATTGCACTGGATTCCCGCTTTCGCGGGAATGACGGCTCCTATTTTCAATTACGACACAGTCTCTCGAGGTGGAGAGATAGGGTGGGGGTGATGCTTGATAAAATTTTAAGATTTTGCACCTTGTTCAGAGGATTTCTCTGTGACCTCTGTGGTTTCATATCTTCTCATTTTTCCCTCTTCACCCCTCACTTCTCACTATTATTGTGGCCGTGTCGATGGGTGAAGAAATGCAGGTGGCCGTGAGAATGGAGAAAGCCTTCATGGTTATGAAGATGCTCGTGGATCAGGTTTACCCGCAGGAGCAGGTCCAGGTCATCCAGAATTTCTCGGGGAGAACCATCGGCTACGATGGTATGGTTTTCTTCCATGACAAATGCCCGGTCGGCAATCTCTTCCAGGATGGAGAGGTCGTGGGTGGCGATGATGATGGTCTTGCCGATGGAGTGTAGCTCGCCCAAAACCTCCACTAGCCAAACCTGAGTCCGGGGATCCAAGTCGCCCGTTGGCTCATCCAGAAGTAAAACATCGGGGTTTAGCGCCAGCATCGAAGCTAACGCCACTCTCTTCTTTTCCCCTCCGCTGATCTGATGGGGAGAACGCCTGGCGATCTTTTCCAGCCCGAGCATTTTCATCATTTCGTGGCTCTTCTCCAATGCTTCCTCTGGGGAGCAATCCAGTTGCAACGGACCGAAGGCGATCTCATCCAAGACTGTGGGACAGAATAGCTGGACGTCAGGATTCTGGAAAAGAAGGCCCACGCGCTGACGGAAGAAAGCCGTGAATGAGGCTTCCCTGAGCAATTCTTCACTCAGGCGATGGCCGTAAGCCCAGACCTCTCCATTCGTGGGGAAAAGCAGCCCATCCAGGATATGCAGGAGGGTGGATTTGCCGCATCCGTTTGCCCCGACAATAGCCAGACGCTCCCTCGCCTTAACCTGCAGATTAATTGAGCGGAGCGCAGGGAATTTGCCCGCAAAAGTATAATCCACTCCCCGAAGGTCATAGATCAGGCTATCTGTTTGAGGCTCTTTTTCCATAATCAATCGGACGCGGATTTTCGCAGATAAACGCAGAAAAAAAATATTATCAATTCTTGTATTTAAAATATAATGTCAATCCTGAAAATCTGTGTTTACCCTGTTAGATAGTAAACATCTAACAGGGTGAATCTGCGTCCCAATATTTTTTACCTCCCGAAATAAATCAAAATCCCTGAAAGGCCTGCACAAAATGCCAGCCAAAGGTAGTCCTTCTTCTGGATCTGAAAAACACTCAAAATCCGCACTTCTCCTTGGTAGCCGCGGGCCACCATGCCTCGATGGACCTCGATGCTAAGCTGCATCGAATGCTTAAAGAGGGTGCCCACCTGTCCGGCAATCCAGCGTTGTTCCGCCCTCGTTTTCCCCGGGCGAATCGTCCGGCTTTTCTTGGCAATGTGCGTCTCCCGCACAATCCGGGAAAGAAGCATTAAATAGCGCAGGGCCATGCCCAGAGTCTGCACGTAGATTTGCGGAATCCGTAGCGAACGGAGAGCCTTCAAAAGGTCAGCCCATGGAGTGGTCAGGGTCAAGAGCAGGACAAAGGACAAGGAAGACGCCACCCGACCAACCAGAAGCAGAGCTGCAGAAATCCCCTGCCTGGTCATAGCAATCTCTGAGGGAATTGAATAGGGACCGAAATGGTAGGCCTTCCCGATGGAATAAAGGTTCACTACAGCTTCTCCCGGTGTGAATATATTCAGGGTAGCGGGCAAGGCGATGATTCCCACAAAAAGCGGCAGGATCAGCCACACCCTTTTTATGAAAAAAGCAGCTTCAATCCGGGATAGCAAAGCCAGAAACAGCGTCAGTCCGCAGAGGACATAGATCAGGGCAATGGAATGGAGCAGGCTCGTGGTAACCACCAGGAGTAAGACGCCCAAGAGCTTGAACCGCGCATCCAGTTTCTGAAGTATTCCTGACTTTTGGGCGTGGGCTTCGGAAAAGATGAATTCCTCGAGAAGCTCCGCCATTGCTTTTAGCGTGCGGTCTATAAAAAGAAGGCGAATCTTTTTGTTCACCAGATCGGGGGCAGGCTTATAAGTCGTCCCCCCGTTCATCTGAAACCAGGCAGGCAGCGCCATTTTAACCACCCTTGAAAATTTCACCGCAGAGCACGCGGAGATCCCCAAGAAATATTTAGCTGGAAAAGCTCCTTTTGTATCTCCCCTCCCCGAAGCTGTGAAAAAATCCCACTAATCACCCCCACCCCTGAACCATATTAGGTTCAGGGCTTTGTCCTGCACCCCACGTGGTGCAGGGCCTGACCCTCCCCCATCAAGGGGGAGGGAATTTCTTTTTTATCTCAATACGTTTACCCTCTCCCCTGGCGGGAGAGGGCCTGCCCTGTGGAGTAAGCTTCAATACTCCACAGGGTAAAGGTGAGGGGGAGGGTGGATCATATTGAAATTCATTGCTTCCTACGGAATTCCCGCAAGAAGCACAAAACTGTATTGTGAGAAAGATCATTTCTCTTTTTTTATGCATAATAGCGATAGTATAATATTAACTCAGGAGGTGGAAAAATGAACAGGAAAATTTTGGCTTTAGTGATCTTGCCTTTCCTAACTTTGGGGTGTGCAGCTCTGGAGCCCATCGAAGTGCGGGAGAAGACTTACGGTAAAGGAGTCCCAGTGATCACCCAATCTTTTGCTTCCAAACAGATGAGGCCGGGCGACACATGGAAGGTCTATTTGAATGCCTCTGACCCGGATGTGGACATGAAGAACATTGTTTGCACCATCGAACAGCCTGGAATTGGGACATATCCGGTGAGTTTCACGAGAATCAAAGAGGCCAACAGGAAGGAACTATCTGGATATATTTACCTGAACACGGTAGGCATTCAAGGTTTGAATTTTGTAAACATTACCCTTACAGTGCAAGTACAGGATAAGGCCGGCCATTTAAGCCAGCCCGCAGTCTTTCCCTTATCCTTCAACCTGCGTTTCGAACAAGAAACTCCTCCTGCCGGAACTTTCCTGGAGAAAGACTTGGGGCCTATTATGATCACCCTGCGAACAATTTCTGATGGCGATGGCCGAAGCCTTCTCGACGCGTTTTAATCTATTTTCCCCAATTCTGGGCACAAAAAACCCCCGAGGGGTCTCTCTCCCTTCGGGGGTTTTTGTCTTCAACTCATCCCGTTAGAAGGCGTAGACCAACCTGGAGCAGAATGACCAGGCATTCTCCGCACTCTTGGTAGTCGTATTATATACTTCGCCCGGGAAGAAGTAGCCAAAGCCGATAGTGTAAAGTAAGGGTTCATAAATCTTAAGGGTAGCAAACACGTTGATTTCTTGGCCAACCTGGTCTGCATCCTTATCCGTACGGGCACCCGAGGGAGAATTCACCGTCTTTGCTGTGACTGCCAACTTGGTATAGGCGCTAGTACCAGCTCCCGGCGTTCCCTTAGTGGTATCGCCGATGTACAGGTAGTTGAAATTCAGGTTGAGCCATGCAAGTGGGGCATACTCCAGGTTGAGTCGACCATAATACATTCCCGTTGGAGAATACTGTCTGTTGCTCTGATAGCCGAGGTCGGAAAAAGCCATCCAGTAGAAGACAGTCCGCCCCAACCCGAAGTTCGACCAGGCTTCCGCACTCCCATTCCTTGGCATACGATTAATTTTATCGGAATTGTCGGCATCATCTCCCGTGGCATAGAAGATTTCCCCCGCTACCGCAAGCCCAGGCCCGATGCGGTATTTGCCCAGAATTTCAAGCGCCCAAGCACTGTAGTCTGAATCGCTCACGGCCACAAAATCCCTTTTTCCACCCACATAAAGAAGCTGGCCGCTAAAGTCCCAGTTGCCCGGGCGGAATCCTCCACCCACGCCGATCCAGATGGGGTTATCGTTGTATTGGTGGTATGTACTGGATTCGGGTGACGCGAAACCACTGTAAGTATCGTTTCTGTAAGCGCCGTAAGCATAGAAATTGAAGAGTTTCTCGGTGTATTGGTACTGCAAGGCATACAGGTCGTTAACATTGTACCTGTATATGTTTCTGTCGTTAGCCCTGTACCAATAAGCAAAGATCTTATGGGGGGCAAAGTCCATTGTCAAAGTAATTCCCGGAAAATCTGTGCTCTCGAAGAGACGCCCGCCGATGGCAAAGGGCTGGAGGCCGACGGTTAACTTTGCCGGGGTGCCAGGGATGATGAAATCAAGAAACGCGTGCTTGATCTCGAGCGCTACCTGGTCAGTGTTGGCTGTACCCATTTTGCCGCCGTTGGCAATGTAATTGGTGTCTGTTGCCCCTGTGCTGGATTTATAGACACCTTCGGAGCTTGCTGTTGCTGAAGCGTTTGTATTTGCAGCTTCGCCCCAAACCGCGCTGTCTGCCTCAAATCCAATGACGGCACGAACAGTCTTGGGATCACCATACTGGAGGAATAAATTGAATCGCTCGTACAGGTTTCTTCGAGTTAGGTCCTGGTTTGGACTGGTATCAGCTAACCCTATACCTTGACCGGTGTTGAATTCTGGCTTATTGACCATGGCGCTCCAAATCTGCATTGAGCCCCAGGATTTGAAGCCCTTGGGCCAATCCTGGGCCGGGGAGGGCGAAGCCAGAGCCATAAGCAATATTGCTGCCCCTATCACAACCAAATACTTCTTCATTCTTTAACCTCCTTTCGATTGATGCTCAATTCTGAAAGCTTTTCCACCCCAACTGCGATGCAATTGTCCTTCTTCTCACCCCCTTCCCTCTGGAATTCCTACCTAAAAAGAAATTTCTTTCCCCAAAATACTTATCTTCCCAGAGATTGTCAATAGAAAAATTTAGCTCGCAGACGTAAAAAATTTTTTTTACATTGCCCTTCATTCCCCCCTCACCCCATCCCTCTCCCCCGCCGGGGAGAGGAGAAGGTGAGAGGGAGATTGTCAATAGAAAAATTTAAAATCCCCCCTCCCTTTAATAAAAGGGGGGCAACTCCCCCCCTTACCCTCCCCCTCGAGGGGGGAGGGCAGGGAGGGGGTGAGATTGTAAATAGAAAAATTTTCCATAGAAGATACTTTCCAAATCCCCCCAACCCCCCTTCCCCCGAGAATGTGTCCTAATTCGTCATGCCCGCGAAGCCTGTCCCCGCGAAGGCGGGGAGCGGGCATCCAGGTGATTAAAATAACTGAATAAGCATAAACTGGATTCCCGCTCCCTACTTTCGTGGGGACAGGTTTCGCGGGAATGACGGCCTTTTTCCCTCATTAGAACACCATCTCCCCCTCGATGGGGAGGGATAAAGAGGGGGATTTATTGAATCCGGCTGACCATCAGGGCGCTATTCTTTTCCCCTGAAAAAACAGATTCCTTCGGAAGGCTTACGGCCACGATAAGTTCCTTTCCGCCGTCGCCGTCTATATCCTGAAGTTGAAAATCCGCCAGATAACCAGAAATCTCCTGAGATTTCCAGCCTTCCATGAACATTGCCCCGGTCCAAACCAAACTCTGCATTACTCCCTTACTGTAATACTTTTGGCGTTTAAAAAATTGGCCAATGGGCGAGAGGTTCCGGATGAGGAGAATTTCATTTCCCAGAGAAATTACTCTCACGTTCACAAAAGCAAACTCATCCCCTTCCTCAATACCTGGTCCCATAACAATCGGTTTAGCCAGAAAGGAATTATCCGAACCATAGTCATCCCGACTCATCCAGGTTACCTTTCCCTTTGAGTCCATGAGTTTTAGTCTAAAGTTAGAATCGATAAAAAGGTAATCTGTTTTGCCATCATGGATAAACGGAGTAAATCCATATATGCTGAAAATTCTGGGGAGGTCTGCTTTGCGAATCTCTTTGTATCCTTTCCCGTCCCATCCCATTTCATAGATAGGCCATTCAAATCCTACCTTGGGCCCTTTTTTTTGACCCAATAAAATCGTCCTCTTTTCTCCCCAATCCACTGTTCTCAAGTACCAGTCGAGGCCAGAATTGACTACCCTGAAAGCACCATCCCTAAAGGCCACTACGAAGGACGAGAGACGGTCTCCTTGCATATTGGTAACAAAAATCTCGGCTTTTCCATCTTTATCAATATCCCCAACATCTACGGCCAGGTATTTATCTAACCTTGCCCCATCAATTTTCTTGAGAAGCTTGAACTCGATCTTTTCCCAGCGGTAGATGTATAAGTTTCGCTCTTCTATGAGGGCGACCTCATTCCGGCCGTCTCCATCCATATCCCCGATTGCCATCCCTTTTACCACGAAAGGAAATGATTGGCTTTGCCATAGTTCGGCGCCGATTGTTCCTTTCTCTGGCTTTGCTGCCTTCACCGGTCGGAAGCCAGGTGGTACTCCTGGAATGGCGGCCATTTCCTTTACAGCTTCAGCAGGTTTCTCTACCTTCGGCGGACTCAAGGGATACCCCAGGATTTTCTCGTCCACCTTTCGAGCCAAATCATCTATTTTCGCTACGATCTCTTCCATTTTTGGAGCCTGGACGAAGACCGAGGTACTGGGTTTTTCACCCTTCACCTCAACCACTCTTAAGTCGAGGCTGGTGCTCTCTCCTAACTTTGTCAGGCTTCCAAAGATGACAAAATCAGCCTTCAAGGTTTGGCCGACCTTTCTGGCAACTTCCGTATCCACTTCCCCAGAAATCTCAGCAATTGTCTTTTTTACCATCCCCTTTTCTAAGACCTCTACCCGGCCGCTCAGCTCAACCCTGGAGGAGAGCATATCTAATAGCCCTTCTTGCAGAAAAGCAAGGTTTTCCTGGCTGTGGATGGTTAATGGAAGGATAGCCACTCTAAAAGGAGTCTGGCGTTCCCCTGCAACTTGAGCAAAAGCATAGGGAACGAAAGACATCATTCCAATAATAAATATTAATGATTTCAAAGAGCTTATTCTTCCAAAAGAAGAAAGAAATTTAATTTTTTTGAAGAAAAAACCTCTACCTAACACCAAAGTAAGCTCACTTCTCCGGAAAAATTAGCAAATTTAATGCCACTTTTTGATGATCTCGTAAAAAGGAAAATTTCCCCTCCCCTGATTCTTCACCCTCACCTTTACCCTGTGGAGTATCTGTTGCTCCACAGGGCAGGCCCTCTCCCGTCAAGGGACAGGGAGAATTTCCGCATATCTTTGAAGAATCAGAGAAATTTTTGGTTTTTAGAACCCCTCTTTTTTAAACTCCCATTTTGCAAACGATTGAAATTTTGGGAGAAGTAGGCAGCCAGGTCTTAGAATCCCGAGAGACCAGTTTCCCAGATAGCCCTTTCCTGACTCTTAATGAGTAAACCCAGATATTCACAACCCCATAAAGATCTTGCTATTTGTATCAAAAAGACCACAACGATCCTAAAATGGGCTGTTATTTATGCAACAAATTAAAAAAGGTTATAGGTACGAGGTTATCGGTTATAGGAAATGCGAAAAACAAAAACTTTTTAATGAATATTTTTTGCCCATGACCTATGACCTACTGCCTCTCTCTTATTAGCCATCACCTTGAAGTTGTATTAATTAATACAGACGCATTAAATCACTTGACTCAAAATCCTTTCCCTCTCCCCTCGCGGGAGAGAGCCAGGGTGAGGGGGATTAGAGTGAAATCGGCTTCATTCACCCTCACCCCAACCCTCTCCCGTCAAGGGAGAGGGAGTCTAATGTCAAGATGCTTCCTGCGTTTGAATTAGTTACAAAATAACCCCAACCATGTCCCCTCCCCATGGTGGGAGCGGCCCAGGGGAGGGGGAACGAAATGAAATCACCCCCACCCCCTGAACCATGGGAGGTTCAGGGCTTTGTCCTGCACCCTAAGTGGTGCAGGGCGTGCCCTCCCCCGTCCCAGAGGGAGGGAAATAAGAGTTAGATTTTCATCGTACGTGGGTGACGGCGCCGTCATGACGGATTACATTATTTTAAATTGTTTGCCCGGGAGCCGGACGCTGAGAACAGGACAGGGAGCTCTTCGCACCACCTTTTCCGCTGTGCTCCCAAAGAGAACATGATCAAGACCGGTGCGGCCATGAGTTCCGACGACGATAAGGTCCACTTCTTTTTCCTTGGCTGTCCGCAGGATCTCAAGAAATGGGGTGCCGTGAATGATCAGGCATTCGTAATTCCGAAAATCCTGAAGGTCTTTTTCGCGGAGGGCTTGCATCTCTTTTTCTACTGCATCAGAGATATTTCGATTGAACTTATCCATGGCATCAAAAGATATCTCCGCGTACATTCCCAGGGGATAGCTGGGCTGCTGGATGACGTGCAGGATATAAAGCCTGGCATCATGTTTTTGGGCAAAAGATAGGGCGTACGTGAGCGCCCATTTGGAATTATCTGAAAAGTCCGTAGCAAAAAGAATTTTCTTGATCTCTCTCATGATCGCCCTCCTCGAATGCCCTGCCCTATAGTCAAAAACTAACCACAGAGGCCTCAGAGAAATTATTAATTTTTCAGAGAGTTAAAAAAATTGTCTTCCCCTCCCCTCTGTGCGCTCTAAATAGGGTGGAATGAACTTGGAGAGCAGGGGGTGGAAACTCTTTGCGAGAACACAGAGTATCTCTCTGTACTACTAACTTGCAAACTCTCGAAATTTTTTTAAGCAAAAAATCTGTCCCCCCCACCTTTACCCCGTGGAGTATGACAACTTACTCCACAGGGCGAGCCCTCCCCCTCGAGGGGGGAGGGTAGGGAGGGGGTGGCTTTGGTTGCGTCTATGCCGCACTGTGATCTCTATGGTTTGACTCCCAGTTTAAATTATAAATATGTTAATCTTTATAAAGAATTTGTCAAGGTGTAAAAAGGGGATCTCTGAAAAACCCTCTTTTTGTCATTGCGACCCCGCCTTGGCGGGGGAAGCAATCCCGCCGAGAGCGGGATTGCCACGTCGTCCCGCTTTGCGGGACTCCTCGCAATGACTACAGGCACATTTTTTCAGAGATCTCAAAATGACTTGCCACCCCCATTTTTTAATCAGTTATTGGCCTATGTCTGACTCGGGCGCAGGGAAGATGCCCGCAGCCCGCATCGGCGGGAAAGGACTTTCATGAAAGATCCCCCCTTCCTTTCCGCAAAAGGAGGCGGGGCGACTCGATGGCGGAACTCCTTTCCTTTTGCCATCGGGAGCCCCGGCCTGTGCGCAGGAGCAATAAGTGCCTTATGCGGGCGAGGACAGCGGCCCTGGGCCCGAGTCCGCCTCAGGTCTATCAAGAAATGATTTCCCTTCATTTGGAAAAGATAGGGGTGGCCAGGTAAAAATTTCAGCTTTACAATTTTTCTTAAAATCAATATACTCAGATTTGTCATGAAGCTGCTCTTATCGGAAAAAGAAATTCAGCACAAAGTGGAGGAACTCGCGCAGAGGATTTCCAAAGATTTCGGGAGGAGGGAAGTCCTGCTAATCGGGGTCTTAAAAGGAGCTTTCATTTTCATGGCCGACCTGGCCCGAAAAATGACGACCCCTGTGAAAATGGATTTCGTCCGCCTGGCCAGTTATGGGTCAGAGACCCACTCCTCGGAAAAAGTAAGAATCACCAAAGACCTGGAGACTTCTCTGCGGGGTAAAGATGTCCTCATCGTAGAAGACATCATCGACACGGGTTTAACCCTCAAATATCTCTGTCAGCGCCTCAAAGCCCGCAAACCCCGCTGCCTGAAGGTGGTGTCCTTGCTGGATAAACCCGGGCGGAGGAAAGTTAATTTTCAGGCGGATTATGTAGGTTTCCATATCGAAAACAAATTTGTGGTAGGTTATGGCTTGGATTGTGCCGAGGAATACAGGAACTTACGGGGAGTATACGTGTTATGATCGTCACTTGCTCCGAATGTTCGACAAAATTCAAATTGGATGATGAGCGCATTCCGGAGAGCGGAGCCAAAGTCCGCTGTTCCAGGTGCCAGAATATCTTTCAGGTGCAGAAGCCGGCCCCCCCTGAACAGCCGTATCCATCGATCGAAATTTCCCGCGAAGAATTCGAAGAAGAGCCGAAATGGAAAGAACGTCCATCTCGCCGCTTTCCCTTCCTGATTTTACTGATTGTCCTCCTCATATTGGCGGGGGTGGGGTATGGAGCCTTTGTGATCTGGGAGAAATCCGCGGACCTAAAAAAAGTAACTCCCGGCTTCTCGGCCCTGAGGCAGTTTCTCGGTCTAAGTGATGAGAAAGAAGGTTCCATCGCCATAGAAAAATTGCGGGGGTATTACCTGGAAAACATTAAGTCTGCCAGGCTCTTTGTCATCGAGGGGCAAGCAGTCAACCATTGGAATGAATCCCGAAGCTTTATTAAAGTCAAAGGAACCCTCCTGGATGCTAAAGGAACAAAGGTGGAAGAAAAAGTGGTCTACTGCGGGAATATACTCTCAGAAAAAGACCTGAAAGAATTGCCCAAAGAAGCAATCGAAAAAAGCCTCTCTTCCCAATTTGGCATATCCTTTTCCAACGTAAACATCCCCCCAGATAAATCTGTCCCCTTCATGATCGTCTTTACAGATCCACCCACGGGGGCAGCGGAGGAAAAACCCGGCCAAGAGCCTTCGAAGAAACCCGGCGAAGTTCATCCCGGACTTTCCGATTTTACAGTAGAAGTGGTCAGTTCGCAGAAAGGCTCTAAGTGACCGAAATCGAGCACTCCTTGCCAAAAAAGGGAATGACTGTTTGGAAGAAAGTTCAGGTAAACCTCCCCTTCCCGATACTCGTGGAAAACCTGGAAAGGATTTTGGACTTAGGGTTACAGCCGGAGATTTATTTCAGCAGTAAAACCCTGGATCAACTCTCCCGTGAGGATGTAGAGAAAGCTTCCCAAAAATTGTTACAAAAAAATATTCCGGTTACCTTCCATGCTCCCTTCATGGACCTCAGCCCCGGAGCCGTGGATGAAAAAATTCGGCAGGTTACTTTTTTCCGCTTCAGCCAGGTGATGGAGCTTGTCCCCCATTTTCACCCTTGCACCATCGTATTCCATCCCGGCTATGACCGCTGGCATTTTGACAACGATGTGGCCCTGTGGCTGGAAAACAGCCTTTTAACTTGGAAGCCGCTGGCGGAGCGGGCCGAAGCCCTCTCCGTGAAGCTGGCCCTGGAAAATGTCTTTGAGGAGAACCCGTCAATCTTAAGGAGCCTCCTGGAGGCCATCGATTCGTCCTATGTGGGCTACTGCCTGGACACGGGCCATGGCCACATCTTCTCGCAGGTGCCCATCGGCGAATGGATCGAGGTTCTGGGCTCCAGGCTGGTCGAAGTCCATCTGCACGATAACCATCGTCAGGCGGACGAACACCTTCCCCCTGGCAGTGGAGAGATAGATTTCCCCAGCCTCTTCTCCAATTTGCGCCGGAAAAATCTTCAGCCTATTTATACCCTTGAACCTCACCAGGTGGAACATCTTTTGCCCAGCCTGCAAGCCCTGGAAAAATACCTCCTATAAAAAATAAAAGATTAACCGCGGAGATCGTCGAGTAGAGAGCAGGCGCGCATAGGGACAGATCAATGACTTCCAAAGTATCCATCGTTTCCGATTTCGTGGCAAATGGTCATCAGATCATACCTAACGATTCCTGCTCCCCCTCTAAAA
>Ga0315312_1001004_pt1 | contig 24952 bp, 29 predicted proteins | sample TDP7_MG_FD_203629 | JGI IMG/M metagenome (GOLD analysis project Ga0315312, IMG submission 203629) | Freshwater sediment microbial communities from Lake Towuti, South Sulawesi, Indonesia - TDP7 | ecosystem: Environmental > Aquatic > Freshwater > Lake > Sediment | place: Indonesia: South Sulawesi... | reverse complement strand
CCGGCTCAGGAAAATTTTGAAAATTTGAAAGCAAACCACCCTAACATCGTACCAACAAGCGCAGAGGCTGAGATTGCCCTGAAGAAAGCTGCCGAGAGCGGATTTATAGATTATCTTCCTGGAAACGGGTTTGAGGTAATCAGAGAGCTAAACGAAAGTCAGAAGAAAGCCTTGGAATTTTTAAGAAACAATATATTAGAAAGATATGGGTCCACCGGCGTTCAAGAGTGCTTAAACAAAGCTGTTTTCGATTTGCTTGGTTATATCGCCGTCTATCCTGTGGCCGATAGCAACAAGCTTGTGGATACAGACGGAAATGTTTTGCCTGACGTTTTTCTTGTTCCGAAAGGCACGACCGTAAAGGAGTTTGCTTTTCGCGTGCATACCGAATTAGGAGAGAAATTTATTTGCGGAATAGACGCTAGAACTAAACGCAGGCTAGCTGCAGATTATAAATTAGAAAATAACGATGTGATCGAGATAAAATTTGCTAAATAATAATCATTGAAGTTTGAATTCTATTAGAAAATTTATTTTGTCTTCTTTCCCTTAAAAAATCCATAGAATAAATCAATAAATTTGTTATCTAAACCCGGTATAATCATGTCAAAATTATTAATTAAATTTTTGTTAATTTTTCTAGCGACACCAGAAGGACTTGTACCATCTCCATATTCCCATTCTGTTTCAGCTGATACTTCTTGTTCTTTAACTTTTCCTTTAATATACCCACGAAATTTAATCCCTTCACGTATTATTCCTATTTTTAATCCTTTATACTCCATTTCTGCAGTTTTTGGAAGTTCGACGGCCATTTTATCATCCTAATAAAATAAAGATAGTTAAAATACTTATAATTTAAGCTTTCTTAAAAAAAGAAGCAATTAATACATCAGTTTCTAAAAATTAAATAAAGAGGTGAAAATTTGTATTCACCAGAAATAGAATCACTACTTAAAAGTAAAAAAATTAAGGTTGGGGACAGATTAAGAATCGTTAAAAAGAAAGTAAGTTACGAAGGCATATTGATGCCTAGGATAGAACTGGGGGATCCTTCTTGCCTTGTTATAAAACTGGACAATGGTTATAATATTGGAATTAAATTTGAAAAGGAAGTTAAGATTAAAAAAATAGGAAGAGGCAGGGCGATAAAGTTTAGAGCAGCTGGAATAAAAGCTGCGAAAGATCCTACTAAACCCACTGTTTCCATCCTCGGTTGTGGCGGTACTATTGCCGCTAGAGTAGAATATACCACCGGCGCCGTCTTCCCGGCATTTTCTCCTGGGGATTTGTTGCTTTCGTTTCCCGAATTAAAAGAAGTTGCCAACATAAAGGGTAGAAAATTATTTGACTTGCTTTCAGAAGACATGACTCCTGCCCATTGGCGGATAATTGCAAGAGAAGTTGCAAAGGAAATTATAGGCAGCGATGGGATTGTGCTGATGCATGGAACAGATACTTTGCATTATACTTCTGCCGCTTTAAGTTTCATGCTCCAAAATTTACCTGTGCCCGTTGTTTTAGTGGGAGCTCAGAGAAGTAGCGATAGAGGAAGCTCGGATAATGCTATGAACTTACTGTCCGGCGTAATAACTGCTGCAAAAAGTGATATAGCTGATGTCGGCGTATGCGTGCATGGCAGCAAGAGTGATGATTTTTGTTTTGTCCATCAAGGTACGAAAGTTCGGAAGTTACATACCAGCGGCAGAGATGCTTTTCAAAGTGTTAATGTTTTACCTTTTGCAAAGGTTTGGTATCTGGAAAAAAAGATAGAGTATTTAAGAGATGATTTCAACAAAAGAGATAAAAGAAAAGTTAAAGTTGACGATAATATCAACCCGAACGTTGGTCTAATTTATATTCATCCAGGAATTAAGCCGGAATTTATCGACGACTTATCTAGGTTTTATGAGGGGGTGGTCTTAGCGGTGACTGGTATAGGAAATGTCCCAGCAAATCCTTTCGAAGACAAATTTGCTAAAAGTGTTGTTCCAAGCATAAAGAATTTGATAGCTTCTGGCATACCGGTTGTCGTAGCTCCTCAAACTTTGTACGGAAGAATTAACATGAACATATACTCAGCTGGAAGGTTGTTGAACGAGACGGGCGTGATTGGTCAATATTGCGATTGGCTCCCTGAAACTGCTTGGGTAAAGTTGATGTGGGTCCTTGGCCATACGAAAAACATGGATAAAGTAAAAGAGATGATGCTGAAAAATTATGCTGGAGAAATTTCCGAGAGAAGTGAAATAGAATGAAGGGAGAAAAAATAAATTATAAAAAACTTAGTCTTAAATGTGGTTTGGAAATTCATCAACAGTTGGATACAAGACATAAACTATTCTGCAGCTGCTCCACTGCAATGCAAGAAAGAGAACCAATTAAAGTAATATCAAGGAAACAACATGTCGTTGCAAGCGAGTTGGGCAAAGTAGATGTGGCCGCACAGTACGAATATTTGAGGAATAGGACTTTCTTCTACCAAGCTTTTAAAAATGAAAGTTGTTTGGTTGAACTGGACGAAGAACCGCCGCACCCTTTAAATCGAGAGGCATTGAAATTCGCTTTGCAAATTGCTTTGTTGTTAAATTGCGAAATACCGAACGAAATTCAAGTTATGCGCAAAACAGTGATAGACGGTAGCAATACGGGTGGCTTTCAGCGCACGGCGATAATTGGATCGAACGGTTTTATAAAATACAAAGGAAAAAAAGTTGAGATTACTCATGTGGCTTTAGAAGAAGATGCCGCTGCAATTGTAAAAGAGGAAAACGGAAATGTTACTTATCGATTGAACAGGCTTGGCGTACCTTTAGTCGAAATTGGAACGGGGTTGTTGAAAAATTATAATCCAGAAGATGTGCAAGAAATAGCTTACTTGATAGGGATGATTTGCCACTCTACAGAAAGGGTTAAACATGGCCTAGGCAGCATAAGGCAAGATGTTAACGTGAGCATAAGAAATGGGGCGCGCGTAGAAATCAAAGGACTTCAGGAGCTCGGCTTGCTATCAAAAGTAATTGAACTAGAAGTAGAAAGGCAATTATCTCTACCAAAAATAGAAGAAGAGACGAGAGCCGCATTATCAGACGGAACAACAAAATTTGCTAGGCCATTGCCAGGAGCAGCGAGGATGTATCCAGAAACGGATATAAAACCTGTGATACTCAGCAAAGAGATGGTCAAAGAAATTAAAAATAATTTGCCGGAACCTTGGACAAAAAAACTTGGAAGGTTTAAAAGAAAATTGAAATTGTCGAATCAGTTAGCGAAACAAATGTTGAGGTCAGAACATTTGGAACTGTTCGAAAAGATTGTGAAAAATAAAAAAGTTAATCCTTCCGTTGTCGCCAATACCTTTACCGCTTTGTTGAAAGACTTGAAGAGAAGGGAGAAGGTTGAAATAGAGAATTTAACTGAAAAACATTTTGTTGATTTGTTTGCACAGCTTGCCAAAAATAAAATTGTGAAAGAAGCTATTCCCGAAATTTTGAAATGCGTTGCTAAAAAACCAGATAAAACTGCCGTAGAAGCGATAGCAGAATTGAACCTTACCGTCATGAAAAAAAGCGAGTTAAATAAAATTGTTAAAAAGATTGTGAAAGAAAATCCGGACATGAGAAGAGATAAAATATTTGGGATAGTCATGGGCAATGTACGTGGCAGACTGGAAGCTAAGGAAGTTATGAAAGCTGTTAGAAAGATTAAGAAGAAGTGAAATTGTTTTTAACTAATTCGTGTAGCATTTTGCTTCTATCATTTATGGTTTTTACGTCAAGTTGTTTCATTTTTAAAGCTTCTGTTCTCGGCCTTGCTCCGAATTTCGAAATGTTTACTTTGTTTGGCTTAATTTTTTTCAACAGTTCTACCGTTGCTTGAAAATCTTCATTTGTCTCTTCAGGAAATCCCACAATTATATCGGTACTTAAAAACAGGTCTGGTATTTCTTTTCTAAACTTTTCAACGATTTCAATAAAATCTTTTACAACATATCCTCGCTTCATTAGTTGCAAAATTCTGTCGGAACCAGATTGTACAGGCAAATGTAAGAACTTCTGAATTTTTTTTATTTTGTACACGTGTACAAGGTCATCAAGAATTTGTTTTGTATGAGAAGGGTTCATCATCCCAACTCTAACAGAAAAATCTCCCTCTATTTTACAAATTTCATCTAAAAGTTTTGGCAAATTAGTTCCTATGTCCTTTCCATAACAGCCATTGTCCTGCGAGGTAATCCATAATTCTTTACAACCATTTTTTATTGCTAGTTTTGCTTCTTCCACTATTTTTTCAACAGGATAGCTAAACAGTTTTCCTCTAGCAAATTTTACTTGGCAATAACTGCAGTTAGAGAGGCAACCGTTGCTGATTTCAATTATTCCTATGTTTGAATTTTTTCTTACTCTTGGCAGGCATAGTTTTGGTTTTCTCAAATCTTCTGTAAAAATAACTTTTTTTCCTTCTAGTGTAGCACGTGCCACATTAACTATTTTTTCTATTGAATTTGGCCCGAGCAAACTTGCTTGAGGATTAATTCTTTCTATCACCCTTTGTTCAGTCTTAGGCATGCACCCAGTTACTATCAATGGTTTATTCAGTTTTGTCAATTCCTTTATCAAGTGAATCATCCTCTGTTCAGTTGGCGTTTTCACTATGCATGTGAAAATTATATTCAAATCGGATCTGTTTGCATTATCGACGATCTCAAAACTAGCTTGTTTTAAAAGACATAGAGCTATCTCGCAATCTGCAATGTTTGACGGACAGCCGTATACGCATGCATAGATTTTATTCATAATCTAAATAACGAGAAAAGGCTTAATCTTCTTTTTCTTCTTCTATTCTTTTAGCTCCGCCACGCTTCATCAAGGCAATTTTATTTTCAATTATCTTGTAAATCTCATCCGCGTTCTTCATGCCTTTCATTTTTATGTTTTCCCTCATCCCAGCAACTGCTACGTCGCCAAAGTTAAAAATTCTTCCCAAAACACCTTTCATAACTTTTACATCTGCCACGCTTTGATAGGGTATTACAATTCTTTTCTTCCTTATTATCCCGTCTACCTCCATCACTTCTTCGTTTGTAATGTAGTATTCTTTCATTATTTTGTCCCACTCTGGCTCGAAAAGTAGAAAAACAATTATTATGCCGCAAGCATAAGTTGCTATTTCAATCAATAAGCTGTTTGTCAATAAAAAAGTTAAAAAGGAAATGAAAACTGCTACGAGAGGTATGAGGAAGTAATTTGTTACGTGGGAAATTCTTGATGTTTTGTATTTTATCCCTTTCTCCATAAATTAAATTAACTTGTTTAAATTTGAATAATTATATGTCTTTCTAAAACTAGGAAAAAGACTGCCATTTTTAATTCTTAAAAAAATAGAAAAAAGATAAAATTTATTCTTCTTCCTCTAGCTCTTCCGTTTCTTCTTCGACTTCTGGTTTTTCGAGAGTAAGTTCTTCTTCGGCTGTTTCTTCTTCTGGTACTTCCTCTTCGACTTCTTCAACCATTTCTTCGGGTTCTTCACCAGCGCCAACTTTCTCTCCTATAGCAAATCTGTTGCTCACTTCAGTAATTTTTATACGAGCCTTCTCTCCTTTCTTCGCGTTGGCGACAAAAACAACGAAGTTTTTTACTCTCGCTATACCATCGCCCTTGGACCCGACTTCGCTTATTTCGACGTCGTATTCCTCTCCAACCTTTACCGGCTTGGGAATATCTGCCCTTGGTCCAAATCTTCTAAATCCACGTCTTTCAAATCTTGGCATTCAAAAACCTCCTTCCCTAAAACCACTCAAATAATGAGTAGTTGCTTCAGAAATAGACATTAGTCTCCTTCATACCTCCGTTGATAAATAATTCAATGCATACGTATTTAAGCTTTACACGAAAAGTCTTTTAAGCTAAAATTTCCAACTTCTTTTAAGGTAACTATGAAAACAGTAGAAGAAGTGTACATAAGCTCGGCGAAGAAATTGAGGACCAGTTTGCCTAAGTTTGTTATTTTTATCGGCATGGCTTATTTGATTTGGTTAGTCGGCACAACCTTTATCATTCCCTTGAGTATGGGAAACCTTATCGGCGCGATTGAAACCATACGGCTGGACAGCATAACCATACTTGCTGCAGTTATTTTGCTGATTATTGGCTCATTTATAGAGATAAGGAGCGTTGCGGATGCTGCTGCTGGAATTATCGTGTCTTATGTGTTACCCAGAAATAGCAATGCTGAAGAGGTGAGGCTTCGACAGTTCCGAAGATGTCTGCGCAGCATAGGCTATGTAATTCCTTTCACGGTTTCATTTTTGATATTCGGCGATTTATTGAGGCAAATTAACCCTCTCTTGAACACGATAATACCAGTAATAATTGGAGTATGGGTTGTTGTAGCCGCCATACTTTTGGCAATGGTCATGGGCTTGGAGATAGAAGAGTCTGCAAGAATATTTGCTGAAAAAATTGAAAAGAGATTGTTGAAAAAGCCTAAAAAGTAAATTCTACGCCGAGGATATGGTTTGAACACTCGGTTGAACCCTTGTTTATAGCTTTCAACCCTTTCTCAAACCTTTAACTGAACCGTATTTTCTCCTCTGTTTCCGTAATATTTTTGTCGCAGCTTCCTTATCTAGTTGAGTTTCCTATTGTCTTTCCGCTTGAAATTTTAATTCTCATCGAGAAATTAGCTAGCTTTTAATTTTTTGTCAACCATTAGATGAAAAATAAATCCCAACATACCAAAGAGTGGTAACATTAGTCTCTTAACAGTTTCCGCCCAAAATATACTACCAACAATAAAAAGGAAAATTCCATAGATAATCACTGTATTGAAGTTGTGAAAACACCTTTCCTCGGCAGAATATAAAGGTCTGGCTCTACCTGCGATGATATAATAAATAATTACCGGAGCAAAAAATAGTAAAGAATATTTCTCATACCATAAGGATTCTTTGTTCTTGTCCCTAGTCTTTTTAAATAGAAAATCTGTATCAGGAAGAAAATTACTATAGAGAAATATAAGAAGCATGACAAAAAGCGGTCCAAAAATATTTATGTTTAATATGATACCAATAACTACATAAAAAACTATCAAAGGAACTACTATCCTTTTAAACATCCAACCAACAAAATTGAAATGTTCTTTGATTTCACCCTCCATTTTCTTAAACTTAGCATAGGGTGGGATTGCTTTAAGAATAATTCCGTCCCAATATCTGCTTAATCTTCGGTTTGCTCTTTTCATAGGTACTCTCTGGTTCAGAATTTGTTTAAGTAGAATAAAAATATTTGTGTTTGAATCGTGCTTAAATTTTAAGACTTTCCTCTTTCTTAAGTTCGCTGTATTCGCTCCTCGAGTTTAAATTCTTTACGCTCCAGAGCTAGGCTAGCGTGAAGTATATGAACTTTTGCAAGGACGCCGAGGCTGGGATTTGAGTATTGAACCATCAAAAAGACAAATTACGGATTTTTTAATTTAGTAAAAGAAGTTTATAGATTATTCGATATAAAATCAAACTTATTTCTGCTTCTTTTTAGAATTCATCGGAAGTAACGGAAGTGAGGTTCCGAAAGTCTTAGTATATAAGAAAAATAATTTTCATGGTGTTATTATGCTGAAAACGTCTGAAAGTGAAATCTCAAAACTATATGATGAAGTTATAAATAAAACAAAAAATTTTAGAAAATTTGACTTAGACTACTTTATTAAAAATCCTAAAGGGCTGGTGGTTTTACGTCTAATTTTAAATCTTAATTTAAGAGAATTTGGTAAATTAGTCAAATGCTCCTTTTCTTACGTATCAGAATGGGAAAACGGAAATAAAATGCCTACTTACAAAACAGTAAAAAGAGTGTTAAGTATTTTAAAGGAAGAAATAATCAACAAAAATTTTAAATTCAATAAAAATTATGTAATTGACAATTTTTTATATTTCAAAAAGATGGCAAAAGGAACATTTTTAAATGAGGAAGTTCTTACAAAAGCTAAAAACAAATGGTATAAAAGAATGGATAAAGACAAATTGCAATTAAATTCAATAATAGGAATAAAAAATAACAAGCGAACCTTAGAAGAAAGAGAAATTGCTGAAATTTTAAAAAAGGAAAAAATAAATTACGAAGAACAAAAAGCTATACTTGATGTAGGAAATGAAGCAGGTATAATAGTTACAGATTTTTTGATCAATACAGGTGTAGGTCAATTTATTATCGAAACCTCAAATTTTGAACTGGAAAAATTTAATAGGAAAGGTAAAAAAATTATCAAATCACGAGCTAAACTTCTTGCCTATAGAGCATTTAGAATTAATTTATACAAACCTTGGATATGTAAAATTGCTGCTATAAAAATTAATTATAATTATGAAACTCTGGTGAAGATTCTCAACGAAGCATTTAATTTTGTAATAGTTAATGATTTTCAAAAAATAATAGAAATCATTTATAAACGCCGGCAGCAGGATTTGAACCTGCAAGTCCTTTCGGACACCAGTTTTCTCTGAATCTAAGCAATCATCATTAAATCAGATACCTCAGAGTTCTTCATATCTTTCGAGATTCGCCCAATTGTCTGGCGCGTTGACCTGGTTCCGCCATGCCGGCTAATTTATACGACCTTGGCAATAGTTATTTGTATATATTATTTTTATACTTTTTTGTTATTCAAAATAAGCTAAATGGCTTTTGCATCTACAATCCGAGCAACCAAACCCTTTAATCGTCTTTGCACCAGATAAGCTAGTAATTATCGAATTTAATTCACATTCCAATTTTTTATTAGTTCTTATTACTATCACTTCGGAAATTTTTGCATGTTTTGAAGCAAGCAAGTAATCGATATGCCAAAACTTCTTTTTCTCCTTTGTTTTATGCCTTTCTATTCTCGCCTTCAAGTTGTTCATCGCTGAGCCTGTGTAAACGTAAAGTCCTTTTTTAAAATTAATTTTTCCCAATTTGCTTATCCCAAGAGATTGACTTTTATTTAATTTTATTATTAAAACATATATCCCAGAATTTTTCATATCAATTTCCTTTGTCAGTTAGTTTTGCTTCCTTGACAACCAAATATCCACTACTAGTTTTATCGTCCCAAACATTTTTCGAATCTAAGATTTCTATTCTCTTTTTAAATATAGGACAAAAAAGAACAAGACTTTCGTATTCTCCTCCTTCTCCAGAAAGGTTAATGCCATATTTTTTGTTTAACTCCTTTAAATCCTCTATACACTTCTCATCAATCTTTCTTCCTAACCAACTCTCATCGAATCCTTCAGCAAACACACCAGCAATTATAATTTCAAAACCAGAACTAACTTCTTCTTTTAATAATTCTTCAGAATTTTTATTCCATAGAGGAGTAACACTTTTCAATCTTAACTCTTTACAAATTCTATCGATTCTGCTTTTTTGGTATTTACTAGCTACTGCGCCTGAAACTACTCCGTCTATTTCATCTTTTATTTTTTCCAAAACTTTTTTCAAATCTTCCAATTCTTTTTCTTTCTCTCCCTCTGTTGTTTGAGTAATATGTTTAATTCCTATAGCCTCTGCCTGCAGTTTTGTCAATTCTATACAAGGGTGGTGGAACATCCAAGAATCTTCTCTTTCAGGAAAAATAGTAACAAGATATTTTATTTCGTATTCTTGTATGGCTTTGTATAGGGCGTATGTACTATCCTTTCCTCCGCTGAATAAAGCTGCCAATCGCATAACAATCACTTAATATTTTAAGATTAAATTTAATTATGAAAGTTTTCCAAAAGACCATTTCTATAGAAACAAAAGGTTTGAACGATTTTGTTAAAATAACTGAAGAAGTACAAAAAGTAGCAAACGAATCGAAAATAAAAAATGGTATGGTCTTTGTCAACAGCATGCACACGACATCAGCAGTGATTATCCAAGAAAACGATTCTACTATCCATAGAGATTTAATCAAAACTTTAGAAAAGCTAGTTCCAACAGATGCTGAGTATGAACATAATTACGAAGGTAACGTTAACGCTACAGCACATATCAAGTCTAATTTACTTGGCGCATTTTTAACTGTTCCTGTTAAAGATAGAAAGTTAGTCTTAGGAACTTGGCAATCCTTATTTTTTATAGAATTTTTTGAGCCGAGAAGAAGAGGAGTCTTAGTAACTGTGATTGGAGAATGACTAGGTAATGTATTTAGAAAGGGAAATTGACTTAAAAATTATACAAAATTATATAAGAAATTTACTTCGTAGAGACTTTGATAAGCAACCGTGGATTCGCTACACAGATACTTTAATCGACAGAGATGTTCATATAGCAGACTATTTAATATCACTCTCTTTAGCTCCTTTGGGTTTTTTAAGATACACGATTGAAATTTTATGTTCCCTTCCATACAAAAGTAAAAGACTTGATAGGAAATATGAAACATACCTTCTTTTGCGTACATTAAAACTCGACTATTCAGAGCCATCAGTAAAAGTTACACATCCATTGAAAGGAATTGATTTCGAACTCGATCTGATTGTTAAATCATTAAAAAATGAAGATATCGGTAGTTTATACAAAGCACTTTGGAGAGCACAAATTAATGAGATGGAGGACCAATGGGAAGATCGAGAAAAAGATAGTAAAACAAATCAACCAAACATGTTTGATCCAGAAATTGAAACTAAAGTAAGGGAGCGGTTGAGAAGATGGGACAAATTCTATGCTAATGCACCTAAAAGTTTAAAGTTAACTTCTTTGGAAAAACAATGGGATGAATTTAAAAGAGAATCTAAATAAGTGGTAAATTTAAAATATTAAAACTAATTCTGTGTTGTATAATAAGTTATAATCCAGATAAAACATTTTTAACAAAATCTTCTATGGTATCGTAATAAAGTAATCCTGAACCTAACTGAACTGCGTTTGCCCCAACTCCAAAAAACTCTTTAGCATCTTTAGCGATTACAATCCCGCCAACTCCTACAATTGGCAAATCTGTTAATTTTCTAGTCATGTAGACCTGGGCCAAAGCGCAACAATGTATAGATGGACCAGATTGTCCCCCAACTTCATTTGACAATATTGGTTTTCCAAATTCAACAGAATATGCCATCGATCTTAAAGTGTTAATTTCAGTAATCCAGTCCATCTCACATTCTTCTATAACTTCGACTACTTCTTTTAATTTTCTATCATCTGCAGAATAATATGGAAGTTTGACCGACAATGGTTTGTCAGTAGATTTTCTCGCCTTCTTTAAGAGTTTTCTCAGAAGGACAGGCTCGTAACCTATCCTATATCCTCCGGCTTTTGCATGAGGACAAGAAACATTTAGTTCATAAGCATCTGCTACTGGATTTAATTCTCTAATAAGAAATCCAAATTCATCTTCGTCTTTTCCATGCAGTGATACTATTACCGGAACTTCAAAATTATACTCTTCCATTTCTTCTCTAAAATTTTTATAACCAGGACCGGGAAGACCCATAGCATTTAGGATGACACCATGGAAAGGTTCAACTACTGTAGGATTTTTATAATATTCTTGTGGGTTTATACCTATAGATTTAGTTACAATAGCTCCGACCCCTGCTTCTTCCCACCGTTTCAATAGACTTGGTGGATAAGAACAAATACCAGAAGCATTCATTACAGGATTTTTTAATTCTAAGGTTGCAATTCTCATCCTTTTTATTTTAGTAGAAAAATCTTAAATACTAAAAACAAATTCTCTGTTGTATGGAACTGAAACTTCTGAGGGGAATTGAACCAAGAGAATACCAGAAATCTATAGCTGAAACCGCCTTGCAAAACAACACTTTAGTTGTCTTACCTACGGGAATGGGAAAAACTCTCATTTCAGTTTTAGTCGGAATAGAGAGATTGGAAAAATATCCCGGAAGCCAAATATTGATTACCGCTCCCACAAGGCCTTTGAATGCTCAACACAAAAAAAGTTTTGGAAAATTTACCACGATTAACCCCGAAGATATAATTCTGATAACTGGAAAAATAGATCCCGAAGAAAGGGAGAAGCTGTACAAAAAAGGAAAAGTCATAGTCTCTACTCCCCAGTGCATCGAAAATGATTTGAAAAATGGAAAGTTGAACCTAGAGAATTTTTCTTTTATAACTTTTGACGAGGCACATCGCTCTGTTAAAGCTTACGCGTACACCTATGTCGCAAAAAAATACATGCTACAATCCAAGTGGCCTTTGATCCTTGGGCTAACCGCTTCGCCAGGCGGCAGCTATGAAAGAATAGAAACTATAAGAGATAATCTTTTCATCGAAGCTGTGGAAATAAGGACTGAAACTGACAAAGATGTGGAAGCTTACGTAAAACAAATAGAAAAAGAATGGGTTTATGTCGATTTTCCAGAAGAATTCAAAAAAATAAAAACATTACTTGAAGAAAGTTTGAAAGATGACATATACTGGCTTAAAGAGCACCACTACATACAAACATATAGACCGTCCAAAAAAATATTGCTGGCTTTGCAGAACAGAGCAGCTTCCAGATTAATGGAAGGAGCAAAAAATTATGCTTTGATGTGGTTGATGATAAGGACGGCTGAAGCGATAAAAATTGAACACGCCATCGAATTGTTAGAGACGCAGGGTATTTCTCCTTTGCACGAATACTTCGAAAAACTTTCCAACAGCAAGAAAAGAACGGATAAACGATTAATAAACGACCCAAGAATTAGAGAAGCTATCGGTGCCATAAACGAATTATACGAAAGGGGAATTGAACATCCAAAATTGATAAAATTAGAAGATATTGTTAAAAACTTAGTTAAAGAAAATTCTCGAGTAAAAATAATTGTCTTCGCTAACTTCCGTGCAACTGTGGATAAAATAAATCAACTGCTTAAAGCGAATGGAATCAAATCAGAAATTTTGATCGGGCAGGCCACGAGGGTGACGAATGGATTGACGCAAGAGCAACAGATAGAGACTTTGAAAAGATTTGGGAGGAACGAATTCAACATTTTAACCGGGACAAGCATAAGCGAGGAAGGCCTTTCAATTCCAGCAGTGGATTTCGTCATATTCTACGAGTCTGTGCCTTCGGAGATAAGGACTATACAGAGAAGGGGGAGGACTGGCAGGACCGCTGCAGGCAAAGCTATATTTTTAATCACAAAAGATACAAGGGATGAGGCATACTACTGGACTGCTTTTCACAAGGAAAGGAAAATGAAGGGCATTCTGTACGACATGAAAAACAAAAAATTGGGGAGAAAGAAGAAAAGTTTAATTGATTGGGTCAGATGATGGAAACTCAAAAAATTTTAAAATCGAAGGAAATAGTCGTAGTCTCCGATTACAGGGAAGGGGAAGTTATTAATTACATAAAAAATTTTGGAGCAAAGGTTAATGAACGAGCTTTAAATGTTGGGGATTTTGTCGTTTCTGATAGGGTAGCTGTAGAGAGAAAAACGCACAGCGATTTCATCGGCTCGGTAATTAACGGTAGGATATTCGAACAAGCCAGAACTTTGAAAGAGAATTTTGCAAAACCGGTTATCATCATCGAAGGTTATTCCAACAGGCAGATAAATGAGAATGCGTTGAAAGCGGCTATAGCAAGCTTGTTGATAGACTTCGGCATTTCCATGCTAGCTACCAAGAACCCACAAGACACAGCCAGGACAATATACTGGATTGCAAGAAAGGAACAGATTAAAGGTAAAAGAGGAATAGCGATAAAGGTTGGGAAGAAACCAAAGGAAATTAAAAAGTTGCAGGAGTTCATCGTTTGCGGCATTCCCGGCGTGTCGACCATAACTGCAAAAAAACTTTTGGGACATTTTGGAACTGTGGAAAAAACATTTACTGCTAGCGAAGAAGAGCTGAAAAAAGTTAAGGGCATGGGCAAGAAGCTTGTCGAAAAGGTAAGAAAAATTTTAACTACTAAATATAATTAAGGTGTTTACCTGACCAAACTCGTAATAGTCGGAATAGACCCCGGAACTACGGTAGGCATAGCAATTCTCGACACAAATGGAGACATAATAAAGTTGGATAGCAAGCGAGCCGCGAAGATAAGCGAACTGATAAAACATATTTCAAAATTTGGGAGGCCAATTTTAATTGCCTCTGACGTAAGCCCTTTGCCGAAAATGATAGAGAAGCTTGCCAGCAATCTAGGTTGCAAGGTTTTCTTTCCAGAAGTTTCATTGCATAACGTCGAGAAGGCAAAGATAATAAAAAAGTATAAAATGAAGATAAAGGATTCTCACCAGAAAGATGCCTTGGCTGCCGCAATAAAGGCATTCAGAAATTATCATGAACTGTTTTTGAAAGTAGAGGAAACTCTGGAGAAGTTGAATAGAAAAGATATTTTCGATAAAGTCGTCGAAAGGATGCTTCAAAGGGAAAACGAAAACATAGTAAACAGCGTTAAAAAAATTTTGAAGAAGGAAATGAAATGACAAAAAAGAAAATTTTAGAAAGAAGGAAAAAATTGCTTGCTATAATCTGGTTTTTCATAAAGGTTAACCTCTTGGCCGTGCCCCTCTATGTTCTACTATATCTTGACTTCTCTTTGCCAACGGTGCAAACATTTTTAGCAACCGCAACAGCAAGAACTTTACAATTATTAGGATATGGCGTGACCAGCGAAAACTATGTGCTAACTTTAATTACGACCAATGAAATAGCAAAGGTCGATATATCTGTGGACTGCTTGGGATGGAAAAGCATGTACGCTTTGGCAGCATTGACACTTGCTGTTGCCTATCCGCTGAAGAAGAAAATTAAATTTTTGTTCGTGGCTTTGCCTGTTCTATTTTTTATAAACTACTTGCGCATGGTCTCGACTCTTTTGTTTGTTTTGGTTTATGGCTTTAGATATTTAGAAATCGTTCACACGCTTCTTTGGCGAGAGGGGTTGATTGCCCTTGTGGTCGTCGTATGGTATTTATGGCTTCGACAGACAAAATATAATATATTGCAAGCGAAACTATTTTTTAGGTGAACTCTTTGGATGAAGAGGAAACGGAAGAAGGAAAAGAAGTGATTGAAGAAGAAGTACCGGAGAAAAAAGTAGAAGGATTGGAAGGGAGGGAAGGAAGCGTAAAGAGAAAGCAACTTCTTCTGGAGAAAAGATTTGTCGACATGGAATTGGGCTTCGATGAATTGAAACAAAAGATTGAAAGTTTAGACCCAAAGGTTATATCCGAAGTTCTGCAAAGAATTGAAGATTTAGAAGATTTAGCGTTAATTGACAGCCTTGGCGTTACAGAAATAAAGAAGATGTTGGAAGATGTAAAAAAAAGATACGAAGAAGTAGCGAGCAGAAAGCCTGTAATTTCCATGAGCCCCGAAGATGTGGAAAAAATAACCTCTTCTATTATGCCCGTCGTCCAGTCCTCGGTATCGCCGATTGAAAAGAAAGTCGAAGAAAAATTAAATGAGATGTCTGCGGAGAAAGAAAAAATAAGGAATTTGCTAGAAAGCATAGAAAAGAGATATGAGGAATTGGCAAAGAGAAAACCTGTTGTGTCGATGGGCCCGGAAGATTTGGGAAGGATAACTTCTTCTGTAATGCCGGTTATAGAATCTGCTGTGCTGCCAAAGATTGAGCAAAAAGTTGAAGATAGGTTGAAAGCGATATCTACAGAAAGCGGAATCCATTTAGCAGCGGAAGATTTGGACAAGTCTATAGCGGACATTAAAAAAGAGGTAGGGTATCTGAAGGATAAAATTAAACCGCTCGAAACCGAGGTAATACAAAAAATAGTGTCCGAAATTGCTGATTTAAGAACTGAAACGGGCAAAGAGATAATGGACATAAAGGATAGGATCGAAGGCGTCGGCGCTACCAAATCGGACATAGACATAAAGTTTCTTTCTTCCAGGGTCAATGCTTTGAAGGAAAATATAGACTATCTGCTTAACAGAAAGACGGAAACTGACATGAAAATAGAAAACCTAAGAAAGGCCGTAGCAAAGATTGCTGAAAATGCCGTATCAACGGATATAATAGAAACGATTGAGAAAAGCAAAAGGGTTTTGGTAGACCTTGGCAATAGAATCGAATCGATTGAAAACTCCTTGAAAAGTTTCGAAACCGCTAAAACTACAGGAAGCGAGAAGCTGTACAAAAAAATCGTCGACATGTACAACGAGATGAATAAAGAACTTGAGGAAGCTAAGAAATTGACAACTGCGCAGGCGCTAAAAGCGGGGCCGCCAACCTCTTTAGATACTCAGATAGACGAATTGCTCAATAGAATAATATTTCTCGAAAGCAGGATGAGGGCGATCGAAAAAACTTTGGAGAAAAAAGATAAATCTGGTCCAATTATTTTAGAGTGAGAAGATGTTGACGAAAAAAAGCGAAGTTAATGTTGAGACGCAAAAAGAGGTCGAAGAAAAATTTAAATTTATGGAAGGAGAAGTAAGAAAGCTGTCCTTGAGAGTCGAAATGATGTACGACAGCATCAACAATAAAATTGAAAAAATAAATGATGTTGAAAGAAAAATAGGAGAATTGGCAAAAACTATTTACGAGCTAGAAGAAAGGATAGACAGGAACAAGGAGGAAATTCTGTCGAAGACAAATACGGAAAATATTAATTCTAGAGCAGATGCGCTAGAAGAAAGGATGGCTGCGATTGAATTTGAACAAAGGAGAAGCACAGATCAGATAAAAGAGATAATCAAGAAAATACCCGGCGTGATGGGCATAGAGCTGGATGATTTGGTCGATAGAATAATATTTCTCGAAAGCAGGCTTAGGGCGATGGAAAGATCCCTCGAAGAATCTGCAAAGGCCAAACCCCTAGTTCTGGAGTAATTTTTTATCGGAAGTTTGCCTCCGAAAGCTTTTTAAACTATAATTATTATAATAATTATGATTATTATGGTAGAAGAAAAAAGATTTGGAAATGTGTGGGAAAAATACGACCTCATCAAGCTCGGCGGGTTCTGGGCCATAGCAGTAGGCACGATAACGGATAATATGGGCATTAAAAAATTGAGAATAGCAAAGGGCAAAGTTAAAGGCAAAGTATTCAAGGACGACAAAGGCAACTTACAGTACGAATTTTACGATAAAAATGACCCCATTACCCAAGTGAACAGGTTAAACATAAAAACTCCAACAGAATGGGAAAAAATTAAAAAACTTGTCGACAAGCGAATAAAAGAAATCGCGTGAAAAATATGGCATACACGTTGATGGTCGCGGAAAAGCCAGACGCTATGCGAAGGATAGCAGAATCTCTCGCTGACAAGAACAGCTTGAAGAAAAAAGTTTCGGATAAAAATGTAGCTTGGTACGAATTTACTAGAAACGGCAAGAAGCATGCAATTGTTTGTGCCGTAGGCCATCTATTCAATTTAAATCCTGCTAAAAAAGGTGGTTGGACTTATCCTATATTCGAAGCCGAATGGAAGCCGAGCTTTCAAGTGAGAAAAGAATCCGCTTTTTCTGAAAAATATTTTAAAGTAGTCGAGAACACAGCCAAAGAGGCGTCTGATTATATTGTCTGCTGTGATTATGACACAGAGGGATCGGTTATAGGCTGGAACGTTTTGAGATTTATTGGCAATGCCAACGATGGCAAAAGGATGAAGTTCTCCACTTTAACTAAAGACGAATTGATCGATTCTTACGAAAAAATGTCTCAACATCTGGACTTCAATCAAATTGAAATGGGGTTGACTAGGCACCAGCTCGACTGGCTCTGGGGGATCAACACAACTAGAGCGCTTACGCTCGCTATGAAAAGTCAGGCCGAAAGAGGGTTTGCGATTCTTTCCTCAGGCCGAGTTCAATCGCCCACGCTCGCTATGCTTTTGAAAAAAGAACTCGAAATAAGGAAGTTCAAGCCAAAACCGTACTGGCAATTGGAGATGATGTGCAAAACTGACGGCACAGAAATGGTCGCCGGTTATGAAAAGGATAAAATCTGGGACGAGAACGAAGCGAAAAAAGTTTTGGCTGCTTGCGAAGGCGAGGATGGAATGGTCAAAAAAATTACTAAGAGAAAATACAAACAAAAGCCGCCCGTTCCTTTTAACACAACTGATTTGCAATCAGAGGCATATGCCCAGTTCAAATATTCGCCAAGGCAGACTTTATCCGTCGCAGAAGCTTTATACCAAGCTGGTATGATTTCTTACCCGCGTTCATCATCGCAAAAGTTACCGCCAAGTATCAATTACCAAAAAATCTTGAATGTTTTGGGACAGATAAAGGAATATTCCGAGTTTGTAAAAGAATTGCTCGCGAAGAAAGAGCTCAAACCAAACGAAGGAAAAAGGGAAGATCCAGCGCACCCAGCCGTTTATCCGACCTTTGAAGTGCCAAAGAAAAAATTAACTGGCCCGCAGAAAAATTTGTACGACTTGATTGCTAGAAGATTTCTTTCTGTTTTTGGCGAAGAAGCCCTCAGGGAAAGCATGAACGTCGCAATCGACGTGAACGGCAATAAGTTCAACGTAGTCGGCAGAAGAACCATAGAAGAGGGTTGGACAAAGTACTATTCGAAATATCTTGCCTTTGAGGAGCAGATTCTGCCGGAATTGAAGGAAGGGCAGAAAGTAAAAGTTATTAAAATTGACATGCTTGCTAAAGAGACGCAACCGCCCGGAAGGTACAGCCAGGGCTCGATTGTAAAAGAGATGGAGGAGAGGAACATCGGCACGCGCGCGACTAGAGCAGAAATTTTGCAGACGCTTTACGATAGGGGATATGTGGTCGGCAAGAGCATACAAGTCACAAAGCTTGGCGAGACTGTTACGATGGTTTTGAAGGAATTTTGTCCGAGGATTATCAGCGAAAAGCTTACCATGCACTTTGAAGAAGAGATGGAAAAGGTTTTTCAAGAAAAGAAGAAGCGAGAGGAAGTCGTAGAGGAAGCGGAAAACGTTTTGACAAAAATTTTAAAGGATTTCAAGAGGAATGAAAGCAAGATTGGCAAGAAATTGCTGAAGGGGTTTGTCGAAGCGAGGAAGAACGCAAGGACTTTAGGAACTTGCCCCAATTGCAAGACGGGCGAATTGAGGATAGTTTATTCGAGAAGGACGAGGAAGAGATTTGTTGGCTGCTCCAGCTATCCTAATTGCAAGACGGGCTTTCCGTTGCCGCAAGCTGGAAATATAACTGCTTTGAACAGGGAGTGTCCTGAGTGCAAGCTGCCGATGATACAGGTTTGGAGAAAGGGCAAAAGGCCTTTCCGCATGTGCATCAATCACAAGTGCAAGACAAAGGACGGTTGGGGCAAGAACAAAAAAGCTACTGCGACGAAAGAAGAGAAGAAGTGAGACCTGCTTTTTATATTTAAAAAAATAAATTTTAGATTATGAAGAAGTCCGAAAAAATTTTGAAATATCTTCCGTTGATAGTTTTATTGTTCATCGCCGCTAGTTTAGTTTTTTCGATTACCTTGATACCGATTATGGCACTGAAACTGCAGGTGAGCGCCGAATTAATTATCCTTGTTATGCTTGTTGTTATTTCCACTATCGCTTCTTTAGTTGGCATGTTAGTTTATATAATTCTTTCGAAAAGATAATTCTTCGACTTTTTGTGCAGAAAATACTTATTAGGCAAAGCTCCCAAAACCAGCTTTGCACATAAAGTAGCACTTGCACATAAAGTCGAAATCAAACCAGAGTACTATTCATGTTTTCACTTATTAATGAAAAGATTATAGATTTATGGTACCAAAAAGCTTAAATATGTAGATAATCTTTAAAATAATATGAAATTACAGAAACAATTTGCAGGCGAGTATAAAGATAAGATGAATTATAAATATGTAATCGTTATACCAGATGAAGCGATTGAAAAACTTGGTTGGGAAGTAGGAAAAGAACTAAAAGGCGAAGTCGAAAAAAATGTATTTATTGTAAGACCATTATCAGGGAGGGAAAAAGAAATGATAGAAAAAAAGAAACTAAAAATGTCTTATGAAGAATTTAAAAATAAAATTGAAATGTTGTTAAAAGAAAATCCAAAAGGTCTCAGTTGGACTGAGATTAAAGAAAAAGGCAACTTTAGCCAAAAAGTACCAAATAACAAATGGGTTAGTATGTTAAAAAATGATATCGGATTAACACGAAAGCAGATAGATACAAAAATAATTTGGAGTTTACCAGAAGGTTAAACTATGAAAATAATTCCGACAAATAAAATAAAACCAGATAGAAATCAGCCGAGAAAAACATTTGATTCAGAAACATTAAAAGGAATGTCAGAAACAATAAAAAAACACGGAATCATTGAACCAATACACATAGATGATAAAAGAATTATTATAACTGGAGAAAGAAGATGGAGAGCAAGTAAATTAGCTGGACTAAAAAAAATTCCAGTAATTATACATAAAAATATCAATGCTAAGACAAGACTAGAAATGCAATTAATTGAGGATATACACAATGAGGATATTTCAATTCCAGAAAGAGATAAAGCATGGAAAAGACTATATGATGAATACAAAAAGTCGGACCAACTTTTTACCAAAGAAAAATTAGCAGAAATATTAGGAGTAAGTCCCCATACTGTATACGCTACTTTTGATAGACTTGACATAAAAGATGAAATTCCAGAAAAAGTTTTAGAAAAAATTTCACCAGATGTTATAACCGAAACTGCAGGATTAGAGAAAGGAGAAAGAATAAAAATTATTAAAAAGGCGGCAAAAGAAGAACTCGGTGGTAGAAAGATAAGAGAAATAGTTAGTATTGTGAGAAAAGCACCTGAACCAATTAAAAAAGCAATTATTGAAGAAGAATTACATCCAGAAGTTGCTGAAGAAATTATGAAAATAGAGAAACCAGATATACAAAAAGAGGCTATTAAAGAAGCTGTCAAATTTGCAAAAAGAGGAACATTAACTCCATTGGGAATTAAAGAAAGAGTCAGTCGTGTGATTAAAGAAAAATTAGAAATGCCACAGGAACCATTTAATGTTAAAATTTTTAATAAAGTAATTTGGAATTTAACACGAATAGAAAAAAAAGATTTTTATACTATAGGATTTGGTGAATGGGAAATAGAGCAATTCATTAAAATTTTAAAGAAGGCTGAGATCAAAACATTAGTTGATGTTAGAGACACTCCTTTTAGTGAATTTAAGCCAGAATTCAATAAAAACAATTTGCAAAGAGTTTTGAAAGAAAAAAACATAAAATATATACACTACCCCAAATTAGGAGTTCCGTTTGAAATAAGACAAAAATTAGCTAAAACTCAAGATTATGAATGGTTTTTTAAGTGGTACGATAAAAATGTGCTTACGAATGGTGTTTTAGACTCTCATGACTTTGAATCTCTTAGCTACCCAATTGCTATAATGTGTACAGAATTTGACCCAACTAAATGTCATAGAAGTAGGATTGCTTTAGCATTAGAAGATAAGGGGCTAAAAGGATTTGATTTATGAAAGTTTTGGAGATGAAGTAATGAAACGACCCGTATCATCAGATTTAAAAGCGTTAAAGTGGTCTGAACCAATTGTTGTTCTTGGGAGAGGAATTCCAAATTATAGTCACAAATATAGACGCACTGTTTATTGTATTGCTGCAGTAGATGATACAAATAAATGGTTACGCTTATATCCTGTTACTTTTAAAGGGAAAAATGAAATGATAACTCCTTTTGATAAAATTATAGCTCCAATTCGTGATGGAAATCCAGAAAAAATACGACCAGAAAGTCAAAAAATTTTTTTATATCCAGAAATTAAAAAAAGTGGTCATATATCTAATAATGTTGAACGCACAAGCATTTTAAAAAAAATGGTAGACTCTGGAGAATTTTTACATGATAAGTCTTGGGATGGCATCAAAACTTTAGGTTTGATTCAACCTATACATCCAGAATTTGAAATTATGGAAAATGTGATTATAGTGAAATATAAATGCAATGCTCCAAACTGTAAAGGACATAAAAATGAAATACCTCTTCACACTATGACCGAGTATCAAATTGAAGAATCTATTTACACTTGTCCAGAAATACTAGAAAAAGAATTATTACTTCTTAAAAGAGAAGTGCTTCTTCAACGGCAACAATTATGGTTTGTTATGGGAACACATTCACAACATCCAGATAAATGGATGTTAATTGAAATTCATATTACAAATAAAAGTTAAAATAAGAGGAGTTAAAATAATGAAAGAAGAAGTGGAAATGGAGTTCAAAAAAATACCTATAAGTAAAATTGATATAGGAGAAGGAAATGTAAGAACTAGAGAACTTACAAAGGAAATCGATGAACTTAAAAAAAGCATCCAACTGATAGGGTTACAACAACCACCAATAGTTTTTCCAAAAGGAGATAGGTATGAACTGATAGTCGGACAAAGACGACTTATAGCTGTGAAAGAATTGGGTTGGAAGGAAATCCCCGTTTTAGTTCGAAAACCTCTTAATTTAACAGAGGCAAAAATTGCATCCATTAGTGAGAATATCCAAAGAGTAAAATTATCTGCAAGAGATATGAGTGATGTTTGTAATTATTTATTGGAAAAATTAGGGTCAACTAAAGCTGTAGCAGATGCATTAGGAGTCACGCCTAATATTATAGGTAAATATTTGGGTTATAAAATAGTTCCAGAATCAATAAAGAAAATAGTAGAGAAAGAAAAAAGAAAAAGAAAAGGTATTACACCAACCGATGCTATCAAAATTTTTGAGGGAGTTAATTACGATGAAGAGAAGGCGAAAAAATTACTAAAGAAGTTAGCAAAAACAAACATGACTAGGTATGAAAAAGAAAGAGTTTTTGATGTGTTAGAAGAGAGTCCTGAAGAACCTATCAATAAGATATTCAAAAAAGCTGAAAAAGCTAGGGTACAAAGAGAAATAATTATCATATTACCAGAAAAGTATGCAACGGCACTTGTTAATGCTTCAGAAAAACTAGGAATGAAACCTGAAGATGTTGCCAAAACTGCGGTTACCGAATGGCTTAATTCTGAAGGTTATGTTGATTGAAATGAAAGACGAAGAAACAGATCTAGCAATCTTAATAACTAATTTAAAAGGTAAGAAGAAAAAAGATTGGTTCAATACGGCTACATCTTGCAGGCGTTTAATAAAAAGATATGATAACTCTTATCAAAAAGTAGCTGAAGTAGTTGGAGTATCTGCCGAAATAATTAGAGAGGTTGATTCAATTAATGATTTACCAGGCAAAGTTAAAAAAATGCTTTTATCAGAAGGTAAAGGTTTAGACAAAGCATATAGAATATCAACGATGATAAAAGATAAAGATAAACAAATAAAGATTGCTCAAGCTGTAGCTAGTTTAGGTGCACATGAAGCAAGAAAAGTAATTGAGTATGCGATACAAAATCCAAAAATGCCAATTGAAAAATGTAAACATCGAGTACTGACATCAAAAACTGTAGTTAAAAAAGTTTATGCAATTGTTTTACCATTAGACCAGAATAGTTTTGAAAAATTGAAGAAAAAATCTAAAGAATTAGAAACTACACCAGGGGATTTAGCTAAAAAAATTGTTGAGAATTGGATAAGAAAAAAGTGATTCGTTGCCAAAATTATGCCCATTTTGTGAAAAGAAGTATGAGAATCTATTGGAACATTTTGTAATTGTTCATAAAATAAAAAGTGCAGACCAACTAAAAGATAAAATTAATGGACGGAAGGAATCTGAAAAAAAGAAAAATGAATTTAGTAAATATGTTGATGAACTTAGTGAAAAAATAGAAAGAGGTGAAATATCTACAAAGGATTATAGAGAACTCATAAGTAAATGGTGGAAAGAACACTAATAGAATTATATCCTAAGTTTCTTTAAACGCTTTTTTAATGATATATTTTAATTCTTTAATAAAAAATTTAGCATCTTGCTCATTACTTATTCTGCTGACACTAATTTTTCCATTTTTATCTAATCTAATTCTTTTACCTTTAAATTCAAATTTTGCTATACCAAGTTCTTGTGAATATCTTAAATCCTTAATTTTTAGATTTTTCAAAATTGAATATAAAATATCCATAGATAATTTCTTCTTAAAATTAACTTCAGCGATGTATTTACTAGTAATTGCACAAGGGCTTAATATTATCATACTTTTCATAAACATCAATTATTGCTTTGAATTTTTTGTAAAATTTTAAACAATTTTGGATGTGAATGTTGCATCATGTAATTTCTATATTTCAATCCAAATGGACAGGTCCAGCACCCACCTCGGTCAAAGTAATGATATAGTTTATTGACAGGAAGTTTATTCATCCAAATATAAGTCCAAGTGTCCATCGATAACCAGTCAAGTAATGGTTGCATGGTATCTTGATTTGTCATGTACTTATGTGGTTTTATTAAAGGCTGGTCCATGCGACTAAGGGCTTCCCAACGCCTTATAGCGTTAAAGACTAATAATTTTTTTTCTCTAAAATGTTTTTTGACATAGAGGTCAAATGGTGCCATTTTTTGAGTCTTGCAGCACCATCTGTTTTTAAATTTGGGGTAACCTTTTAGTGGGCAGAGTTTAAAGAAATCTGTTTTAGCTTTAGCAATATCAATATCCCATCTTTTCTTCTGAAGTTTTTTTATGAAGTTATAAGTCTCTGGAAATTCGATTGTTGTATCAATAAAAACATTTTTAAGATTGAAGTCTCTTAATAAATGAGCTAATACTGTAGAATCTTTTCCTCCACTAAATGATATGACTGCATTTTTACCATTTAATTCGAGCTCCCATTGAACGAATGTTTTTGACACTTCGATTAGGCGGTTAATTCGATTTTTATTCACATTGCATATTGCTTCAATTTCCATTCCTTCAATTTTGCCTTTTGAAAGAGGTACGATATGTATTCCATTTTTCAATAATTTAATTTCAACTAAAGGTTTATTTAGTGTCACTACCCTTCTTCTATACATGCGGTCTCCATAAACTAAAAATATTCCATCTCCGAGCTGAAGACCTTTCATTCGTTTGTTCAAAAATTGTTTTTCAAATTCGGGTAAAGGATGTACATCAAT
>Ga0315312_1001003_pt1 | contig 24963 bp, 26 predicted proteins | sample TDP7_MG_FD_203629 | JGI IMG/M metagenome (GOLD analysis project Ga0315312, IMG submission 203629) | Freshwater sediment microbial communities from Lake Towuti, South Sulawesi, Indonesia - TDP7 | ecosystem: Environmental > Aquatic > Freshwater > Lake > Sediment | place: Indonesia: South Sulawesi... | reverse complement strand
GGAATATATAAAAGAGAGGGAAAAACTAACAGTCTACTGCCTTGAAGGTGTATTTAATAAGGAATAACGCTATTAAAGTTTCAATCTTGGGAATATGAAAAATGGGAAGTAGATTAGGGAGTGGTTTGAATTGCGCCAAGAGGAGGAGAAGCTTGAGGTTGAATATCGACCTCTGAAGAAACTGGTAGTTTTGGAGAGTGTGGAGATGCCTCAGAAAGAATTGCTTGAAAGCCTTGTTGCGCAGATAAAGTTATCCGGGCAACCCGTTGCCCTGCATTGGGCAGAAGGGATTGTTTTTTACGCCGTCCCTCTGGATACCCAAAGTGACCTCATACTCGATGAAATGCTGAAGGGCACCGCCTACTGGGCAAGTGTTTCCTACGCGAAAATGCCCAGTTATCAGCCTGTCGCAAAAATTGGCGGCGTGGAGATTCCGATAATTAATCAGAGTCGCTCTCCTAGTATGAGACAGATCGCAGAATGGCTGAAGAAAAGATCTGGAAGCATATAGTCACGCCATAGAAGTCATGTCCTAGAAAAATGGAAGAGAAAACCCCACTGATGGAAAATGTTATGCACCTTGTCGAGATACTCGAGACGATGGTTTCTCCCGGGCTACCTATTTCCTGTTTCACTTTATCGCGGGGACAATTTCAAGGTCAATGTGGATTTTTAATCTGTCTTTATGATTCATAACTACTATTTTGGTAGAATTAATTGGAATACGTGTACGGAATCACGCGAAATAAAGTGATATGAGTGTATTTAGGTTAAATGAATGAGCTTGTGGTTGTTGATTAGCCTTGCCAGAGAGACGAGGTAAGATTTACCATGCCCTTGATCATCCTGTACGTCGTGAGATTGTGAAGCTCTTGGGCGTTCAGGGAGTCCTCGGCTCCTCCGAGCTCAAGGAGTTTCTCAACATTGGTCCTGGAAAACTGTATTATCATCTAGAAAACTTGGGCAGCTTGATTGAGCAGGATGAGGAGCGGAAATATAGGCTAAGCGAGGAAGGAAAGGAAGCCTACCAGCTCCTCATAACCGGTGAAGTCCTCCCAGTGAAGGAGAGGGTGGAAACTCCAAAACCCTTGCCCCGTTTTATAAATGCCGTTAAGTCGGCCTTCCTGCCCAACTGGCTTTTCACTCACCTTTATAAGAACCCGGTTCGACATGTACCTGAAAGTGTTGTCTTGGTGTTGTTTGGGGCCTGGCTGTGCTACGTTTCAGGTCTTCAACCCATCATACTCTTCTTTATAGATCAGATTCAAGCTTGGTATTGGACGATCGCCCAGTTCCTGATGGGATGGCTGGTCATCTACGGCCTGGCAGAGCTCATATGCTTGGGACTTTTCCATAGAAAGGGTGGAAATATTAGCCTATTTGTGGGCTCCGCCCTTTCTCTCGCCCCTCTCATCCTTTTTGCGGGATTCTGGCTCCTTAATGGGCAGTTGGGCTGGGGACTAGAGCGTGTATGGAGCGGATGGCCGATTCGATGCTTGTTGCTTTTCTGTCAAGGATGGACCTTCTGTCTACTCGCTGCCTCGGTGAGTCAAGCCAAAAGGCTCACTATAGACCGAGCTTCATCAGTCAGCTTTGCAGTGGCGTATCTCAGCATCGCCCTGTACCTCTTAACCCGAGGAATCTGGTAGTCAAGAAAACTTGACCTTTCTAGAGTCAAGAAAAATTGAATATTTGTATTTCAAAGGTCAAAAAACCTTGAAAAAAAGGTTTAAATAAAGAAAGAACCATTTTTTATGCGTAAAAGTAAAAATAAACGAAAGAGAGTGGATCTATATGAAGAAAACTTTGGCGGTACTTCTCATTGCAGTGTTGATGCTAGGGACCTGTTTCAGTGTGGCAACGGCGTCTATGACGTTAGTGGCTGGTTTAAGCTCCAGTGACGATGAGTCTGGGGAACAAGAAAACTTAGAGGAAGAGGCAAAGAGAGCAATTGAAGAAGCAGAAGAAATGATTCAGAAGGCAAGCAACAAGATTGAGGAGGTCAGCGAGACTGTTGACGTAACAGATGCGAAGAGCCTACTGGATGAAGCAAACGAAAAACTGTCGCAGGCCGAAGCAGCATATAACGCAGATCCAGCCGACTATGAGGGAGCCAAACAATTTGCGGAAGAAGCTGAGGACCTGGCGGAAGAGGCAATTAATCTGATCCAAGGGCTCTTGGAGGAGTTAGGAGAAAGCGGGCCTTCCGGTGACCAAGAAGAACCCGAAGTTGAGGAGAATGGAGAAGAGAAAGACGAGGAAGAAAACGAAGGCGTAGAGGAACAAGAAAAGGAAGATGAGGTAGACGATGAGGACGAGGAAGAGGACGAAGAACTCGAAATAGAGGACCAGGAAGAAGGGGCGGAAGATGCCATGGAGGCAATTAGAGAGGCGGAAGAAATGATAGAAAAAGCCGATGAAAAAATCCAGGAAGCTGTAGATAATGGCCTCGATGTAGAAAAGATCGAAGGTCTCTTAGATTCGGCAAGAGATAAGCTTCTAGAAGCCCAAACGGCGTATGGTGATGGCGATTACGAGGTAGCCGAAGACCTTGCAGAAGAAGCGAAAGAACTTGCGGAAGAGGCAAAGGACCTTGTCGAGGAGCTCTTGGAGAAGTTGAGAGAGATCGAACATGCTGATGAAGAGGAGGACGATGAAGAAGACGAAGAACTAGAGATGGAGGAGGTTGAGGAAGGCAACCTACAAGTAGCCTCTGAAGATAATATAATTGAGTTTAAGAAGGATGAGCCGAAGCTAGAGTTCGAGTACTTCGCAGAGGGAACCGAGATCAGATTTGAAGCCAAAGACTTCGCCCTAGTCGAGTTTTGCAACTCAGACATAAAGCGATGGCTAAAATTCGACGAAATTGACTGGGATGTTACCTTTGATAAGACGGATGAAGGAGACGTAACAGTGACATACTACGCGAGCTCAGATGAAGATGGGTATGAAATAACGCTCGTCATGCACGTGTACCAAAGGTCGACAATAGGATCTTCCACGACTCAAGAGGGGACCGTGGTCTTTGATGTGGATGGAGGCGGCGACGAGGTAAAATTCGACCTGATAGTGAGCCGATGGACCTGGGATTCTGATAGTAACGCGGATTCAAGCAAACTCGCCTTATACATGAAAGTGGAAACCGAGGCTGAAGGGCAGATCGCCTTAGAGTCAGCTGGCGTGAGCGAAGACAAGATAGCGATCAACCTCGATGACATCGAGATAAAGATAGCATGGGTTACAGAAGCTGAAATCGTCTCAGATGGCATCAAAGAATCAGTGGATGTCAACGTCGATTATAGGTCGGGGGAAATAAAGTTCGACGAGGAGGAGGTCGGTCTAGAACTGGAAGTCTACTTCAAGTACCCCTACTTCGGAGAAAACGAGCTAGTCCATGACCCAAGCATCGGCATCGAAGACGACCCTGTACTCTATGTCTTCACCCTGATAACCCCAGAGCTCCTAATTGGCACCGGAATCACAGCCATAGCCATCGTAGCAGCCGCCATCGCCTTAACTCGGAGAAGGAAGTTGTCACTACTCGAAAGAACAGCGCTATCCCTTTGACACCATCATTTCCCCTTTTTCCTTTTGATGTAGAAAAAGTATAAACTCTCGCTCGAGCGATGGTCTCCCCCTGGGCTACCATTACATGTGTAAGAGAACACTTTCCCCAATTTTTTGGATTATGAGATTGTCAGAATCTGAATTGTGGATTCATAAAGTATTTTATTCTGAAATTTAAATCAGAATCTGAATCAGAACTGATGCTGGGTCGAAGTTGATTAGAAAGCTTGGGGCGGTGCTGGGTCTAAAGGGGATTCTTTGTCTGGTGTCTCTCACAGTGGTTGTTGTGGCTTTGGTATCTTATACCGCATCGGTAACTATAGCCCCGGCGCAGCAGTTCACTATCGGGGCTACGACGGCCTCTTGGACGGTTTACATCAATGATGTCGATGAAGTGAGGTATCTGCCAGGCACAGGCACTCCGGCGGGCTCCCAACAACCGGGTGCACCAAGCGATGCTAATCCTGACACCTTCGCGTTTAAGGTCGTGACAGACGCGGGCAGAGTGTGCGCAGTTAAGATTGAGCTGACGGCGGCGGTAGACAACACCAAGTTCTCAAAGTTTCAGATCACAGTGAAGCGGTGGAACGCAACAGCTTCAGCTTGGGAGGACGAGACGCTGTACACCGCTGCCACGGGTTCAACAACTAAATCTTACATTGACGGCTTGACGGCTTCCCCTACGGACTCTGGCTACGTTCATCACGCCGCGTCATTGACGAGGTATTATCTGATAAAGGTGACGTACTCCTACGACCTTGTGGATACTATAACCTCGATAACCGTGACCTTCCAGTACACGCCACTGCCACAGGAATCGTTCTAAGAGGCCTAACCCTTTTTGGTGTGAAAGATGAAGAGGAAAATTGAACATCTTAGGGTAAGGTTTATCCTCGGGTCTATCACCCTAGTGGTGGGTCTTATCGCCGCTAACACAGCTCTATTCCATTGGGTCGAACGAGTAGGCGTTCAGTATCTATTCGGTGACTATTCCCGGTATGTCCTCGGATTCGGTGGATTTGCGGCCATGATCTTCGGGGCAATGCTGATCAACGACGCTTGGGTTCTCAGGAGCGTTTTGAAAGGAAAGTATGAACTACCAAACCAGCGAATCATCCGCAATCACAAATCAGCAACTTCTTCGTCGTGGGAGAAAAGGGCATCGGTGAAAAAGGGTGACTGAGAAAAGGTTAGCAACGGCAACACTGCCTTTAATCATCTCTCTTCTCCTGCTATGCCCGACAACAGTCTTCTCTCTCCAATCCTACACTGTTATAGTCAACATAACGGTTAAGCCAATATACTATCTTCACAGAACAGATGTATCAGGTGTCACCCCATCTGGTAAACTCATGAATACCACTAAACCGCCCTCCAGCCAATCAGAAACCACGTATCAGATATCTCGTGGATCGTCCGTCTATTTCTACACGCCAACCCTCTCCGCCGGATCGATAGAAAGCGGAACATGGACGCTTTACATTTGGGCCTCCACCGCAAGCAGCGGCAAGGTCTCAAGGTTAACCGTTGAAATACACCTCGTATCCTCAGACGGCTCAACCATAAAGGCAACCATAGGAAGCATAACAGACGTCGTCATTGACAGCGACTACTCTGAAAGAACTATTAACATATCTGGGAATGCTGTGACCGTGGCTTCAGGCGATAGAATCCGGCTGATGGTCCATGCCCAAACGGGTCCACAAAATGACCCCAAAGGCATGAGCTTCTATTACGACGGCTACGGAGCTTACGAAACTCCAGGTCACGAGACACGCCTAAGCCCACCATGATTTTAAGCTCTTGGCCGCTTCGAGAGTTGGGTTAGAATTATTACCGCTGTTGAGTGGGAGCATCTGCCCTTATTGGCGAATCCTGGGCAGTTGCAGGTTATTTTGCCGTCGTAGGCCTGGACAACGGTGTAGGTTCCATGGTCTCCAACCACATTGAAGCGCTCATGGTTAAGGCGTTCTACTCTTCCGCTTTCCAGGAGCCTTCGAGCCTTCTCGATCATCTTGTCAAGAGACAAGGATCCTCACAACCAACAATCTGCGATACCACATGAACAACTGTAACGCGGGCATATCATGAACCCACACTTTAATTTAGTTAAAACTAACTAGTAAAAATTGTGTTACCGGCTATTGAAGTGTTCAATTTGCCTCGGCATAAAGCTTATAAAGTTTAATAAATTAACTATCGATCACCGTGAATTTGTGTTGGAGGAAATATATGTCTAAAAGAAATAAGAGTGTACTTCTTTCTAGAGGGGCTATAGCGAAGGTGCTGGTTATAGCCATTGTTATTATAGTCGTCGCGGTTATAGGTGGTGCTGCCTACTACCTGACCTTGCCCCGTCCACCTGCTCCGACTCCAACACCTACACCCAGCCCGACACCGACTCCCACACCAACTATAACACCGACACCTACGCCTACGCCAACACCCACCCCCACACCAACTCCAACGCCTACGCCGACTCCAACGCCTACACCGACGCCTACACCGACCATAAAACCTGTAGCTAACTTTCGGGTTGGAGCATACGCTGAGTACCTCATGAAAACATCCACGGATGAGACCGTAATGGAGATGAGTTCCAAGTTCAGTGTTGACGGTGAGGAAACCTATAATGGGGTTGCGTGTTGGCTACTATCCATGACTACAACTTACGAGAATACGAAGACAGTACTAACTTGGTGGATTTCTAAGGATGAATCTAAGCCTATTCATGGCCGTATGCAAATGTATTCAGATGATAAGTTAATGTTCGAGCAAGAATTCGACCCAACGCAGCCACCCCCACAAGCCGGTGAAGCACCGAAACCTGTTGATGTGCAATACATTGTTGGACAGGAGACGATTACGGTTATTGCTGGTACGTTTGTAAACTGTGCTAAAATGGAAGTTACAACGGAAGATATAGTCACAGACACTTGGGTACACCCTGATGTCCCAATATGGGGTATAGTCAAAACTGAAGTGTACAAGGACGGCAAACTAACTATGACGATGGAGCTTAAATCCTACGGTGGCTAATCAGATTATTTGGAACCACTTTTGAAGAGTAACTAAAAACTGAACTCCTCAATCCCCATTTTTCTTATTCTTTGACGGTTGTATGAGCAAATAGAAAAGAAGCATAAAATTTCTATCTCGAAGTTAAACTAAGAAACAAACAATCAAAGAATTAGTTTCAATGAATATAGAAGGGAGATACCTACATAGTGGACCCTGCCTACGGGACAGTACAGTACCTTGGTAGCGAACCACGTACATACGGAGAAACATCACTTACAGTTAACAAATATAGGTTCGTGCCAGGAACGGCTTGGTATGAAACAGACCTCGATCAGCTGGACTATTCCCTTGCCAGCGTCGACGCCTACGCGCTTATGACCTACTTTAAATACACGCTTAAGAATGGTGAATGGGGAAGCTTTGAGCTGCTAGCGATAAAACTCTTCTAACCATAAGGTTGCCTCTATATTTTTAGCCAGTTCCACCTTTTTCGTAATATTTTCATAGTAGCTTCGCTATGTCGTTTATGTATTGCTTGGATTTTTCGAGTTCTTCCAGGATGGCGTCTATGCTGTATTCGCCGTCGTAGAAGCATCTTACGTGAAGACTATACTCCTCGTCTTTGATGCTTAGCTCCTCGAGCGTTAGCCTCTTCTGTCTGTATGTTTAGTTATAAACGGGAGGGAGGCCTGTGTGTTTAGAGAGGTGAGGGCATGATGTTGGTGGTTGCGGATGCGTCGGTCCTCATCCATCTCTCGAGGATTAGACGCTTCCACCTTCTAGAGTCGTTGTACGAAAGGGTTGCGATCTGCCCGAGTGTTTACGCCGAGGTTGTTGAGAGGGGTTGGAGGTTGCCGGGCTCAATGGAGACCGAAAGGGCGGTAAACGAGGGCTGGATGAGGGTTGTGGATGTTATGGACAAACGGAAGGCTAGGAGGACAGCCAAGGAGCAGGGGATTCAGATGGCGAACGCTGAAACCATTCAGTTGGCTCTTGAAATAAAGCCGAGTCTCGTCTTGGCAAACGAGGAGGAGGTCAGAAGCTTGGCTGAAGAGGCAGGCCTTAAGATTCGGGGTTGTCTCGGAATTTTGATAGAGGGGGCGCGCAAGAAGTTAATTTCAGTCCCTGAAGCTAGAAGGGGGGTTGAAGAGATCAGGGCTTCAGGTTATAGGGTCAGCGACGAAATCTTAAAAGCTTTCTATAGCATCTTAGAGGGCTTGGAGGAGAGGTAAGCGATGGAGGTGAGGGCGATCCCCAAGCGCATTCGAGAGAGGTTTATGAGCGAGATTCTGGATATGTACCGTTCTGGGGATATCTCAGCTGGAAGGGCTTCGGAAATGCTAGGGATTCCAAGAGCCGCGTTCTACCAGTTACTAGCGGAAAAGGAGATCCCTCTCCCAAAAAAGCTTGAGGAAAGCATCCAGCGGGAGTTAAAAGGCTTAATAGAATGACTTGTGTAACGTGCGCTCGGGCAGCGACAACGTATTCAACGGTAAGGCGCACGCACCACATCTTTTCGTAAGGTTTATAATAGCTTCGCTATGTCGTCTAGGTATTGCTTGGATTTTTCGAGTTCTTCCCGGATGGCGTCAACGGTGTATTCGCCGTCGTAGAAGCATCTAACGTGAAGACTATACTCCCTAACCATGAATCTATCCCCAAGCCCAAGCCGTCTGATCTCCTCGTCTTTGATGCTGAGCTCTTCAAGCGTTAGCCTCTTCTGTCTGTACGTTTTAATCTCTTCTTCACTGAACCCTTTGGCTAACAAGAGGGCGGTTGTCGCTTGAATGGTGGCGTTCCAAGCCTTTTCCGCGGCATCCCTGATTACCTCGTCCTTTTCTTCCTTAACCCCTTTTTCAAACTCCCTGAAGGCTGCATCCAAGAATTTCCTAGCCTCCTCTAGAAATTCAACTTCTGACTTCCAAGTATGGGGATGCCCCTCAATGGTCACTGGTCGCACCACATTCAAATGATTAAGAGGTTATTTAGCTTTAACTAAACGACGCCTTTAAGCGAGCGCTTTAAGCTGTCGATTTCTTCCAAAACAGGTAAACCTTTGTTTGAGCTAGGAATCCGAGAATGCGCAACATCTTAGCTAGTTTTTCAAGGCTAGCCGCATCCACACGGGCATTAAATTCTTCTTCCGTCAAATATGCTTGATGAGCCGCCGTGATGCGTTTCCGATACACGCTTCCCGAAATTTCTCTCAAAACTTCCTTAACTCGTTGCACTTCTTGAGCCGACATCTTTCGCAGCTTGCGTAGATTCATTTTTTCTGAGGTGAGGAAAACGGGGTTAAACCCAAACCCTCGCAGCCTTTCAACGACACCGACCAGCTCACGGTTAGGCACGCTTTCCGCGATTCTTTTCATTCCTGCTTTCTCGAAAAACGGATTGTACTTGGCCATCACCGCGATGGTTTCAACGTAGGGTTTACCCGCTAAGGAAAGAGTCTCCGCCACAAGCTTCACACCTAACCCAATTGTACGATACTTGGGGTGAACAATGACTCGTGATATTCTGGTTAGGTCTCGATTTATCTCTGGAATCGTCAGTTTTCGTCCAAGGGCCTTGTGTCTCCCGAAGGTTGCGATGGCTGGGGAACTGTAAACGATTACACCAGCCGTTTCGTCGCCTCGCTTTAGGGCAAAAATCTTCTGGTGGACAATTGAGTGGGCGTCTCGATAGTGGAAACCAGCCAATTTCTCATAGTCTTCTTCAAACACGCCGGTGCTCGGATTCCGATCGGGTGTGGTGTCGCTGTGACGTTCGGTTCCGGCGGAATCGTAAATCTTAATGGAGTGGGCGGTTGGGTTCACTAGGTTTCCTTCTTTGTCTTTCCACGTCACTTTTATGGTTATGCGGTCTCCTTGATAGATGGGCACGTTTCATCACCTCTTAACGATTTCCATTTCTCCTTTTGGATGTTTAACTTCAAGCGTGCCTAAAGGCGATAAAATAGACATTTCTCCTTTTGATTGTAAAATTTCTACCTCGCCAAACAATCCCAGCCATAATCCGGCGACTATTGTTTCCACGAGGTCGGCAAGCTGAATTTGGTCGGTTATAGTTATGGCTTTGTTACGTAAGATTTGATCGAGAAGGCTAATGGCGTCTTGCAGCAAAAGAACCTTATTCACTAACGGAGCGTCTACGGCTCGAATCTGATCGGTAACAGTTAAGGTTTTATTTACGAGGACTTGATCGCTTAAGCTGATCGCATCAGTCACTTCTTTTATGATCTCAGTTATAACTTGGATTACTTCGGACAGAGATATGGAATCTGTTATGGTGAAGGTTTTATTCCTGAGAACTTGATCTGCCAGCGAAATCGCGTCGGAGATTAAAAGCGTTTTATGAGCATATTGAACATCAGCTAGCCCGATCGCATCCGTTATTAAGAGTGTCTTGTTAGTTAGAACGGCATCGGATAAGCCAATAGAGTCGGTAACTTGAATTATACCGACCGCGGGCTTGCAGTATCCAATTAAATAGAAGTCAACCGCAACGTGATCTATCCAACCCTCAAAAATTTGCGATGCATCCATACCGATGGCAACTCCTCTGCATCCAGTCGGATTTACGCTTGCATTGGCACTGTGATTATCTGTGCCTTCATTTTTTCTGACATCGCCTTTTCTAATAACTGCCCCCGTGTTTTTAATGAATAATATCGCTCCGTCTGCATCGCTTGCTGTTTCTGTTGTGACATCTATATCTGTCCATGCGCTGGTGGCTCCAAGACTTTTATCAACTCCATTCGTAAAGAATGTCACCGGGGATTTCATGTAACCTATTGAGTCTTAATTTGATTTGTGTGTTTTCGATTTGTGCTTCAAAGACTCTGTTTAAAACCCCGCAAAGCTGATACGTCAGTCTATGATAAGCGTAGCATTTTCCATAAGTGTATGTGTCGCTGCTTCCATCCTTCCTTATACCACCCTGATAAACAGTAGCGGATGTGATGTTATCAAAGAAACAAATTACACCCGTTGCATCAACGGGAACACCATCACCACTCACATCGACATCTACCCACGACCCTGTGGTCGATGGTGTCTTGTCCACTGCGTTTGTGAAAAATCCAATGTTTTCATCGGTATAACCGATTAAATATATCTTTACGGCTGTGTCACCAATGAAAGCTTCAAAAATTCGATTGGCATCTATCCCTACAAAAGCATAACTCATAAAAGCGTTCACAATATATCCGGTAAAATCGTCTGCGCTTCCATTTTTTCGTACCTCACCCCGATAAGCAGTAGTACCCGTATTCACAATTTTTAGTATTACACCCGTTGCTCCGCTTGGAACGCCATCGCCACTAACATCAACATCGACCCACGACCCTGTAGTTGAGGGCGTTTTGTCGATTCCATTAGTGAAAAAATTGAAGCCGCTACCCAACCTTTAAGCTTCCTAACTTGGTTTACTCCTTAACTGGACAATCAAAGCATCAACGTCAGTAGTTTTTAGAACAGCAAGCATTTCCGTAATCTGTTGGGATCTCATTTTATGTGTGACTTCGTCCACTCCAAAGTCTGAAAGGACGCCGTTTTGGATGCTTTCTTGCTCGTGTAATAGCCAAATTACTGCATGCGCCTTCTCGAAAAGCTCCTTATCGATTGCTTTGTCTTGATAGAAGAGCTTTGTTAACTTTGAATGAAGAGGCTCCCATAAGGCGTCAACTTCAGCACGGGTTTTCGGCATAGTCCTCACCGTAGCTTTTAGGCGCTTTTGTTCCCTTAACTAAAAGTTATTTTAAGGGACAATAGCTTCGCAATGTCATCTATAGGGTCCTTGAACTTGTCGATTCGCCATTCAACCTTTAAACGTATTCCTTCCTCAACTGTCGCAACCATTTTCTAATTCACCCGACCACAAAAAGAGAAAGTGGTTTCGCGGAGTTTCACCGCTCTTCAGGGGTGTTTAGAAGGCTACCTTGACCCTCTTGCCACTGCCTTGCTTCTCAAGACTGCTACGCCGTATCTCTCGCTGCCGAGGACGCCATACATCCCCCTGCTTGGGTCTTCGTAGGGCTTTGTGATCAGATATCGTCTGAGGGCCAAAACTGCCGCGCCGCTTGTGTCGATGGCGAGGGACTTGGTCACCTTTGAGCTTCGAACGATGGTGACGCCCATGGTTGTCGCCACAATGCCTTGACGGATAGCCTGCTCTGGCGCGTAATACAGGGTTTGAGTGAACTGAGTTATGTCGAGCAATTCGTTGTAGACCGCTGGGCTCATGGCAACAACATTGGGGACGAAATCTTCCTCTTCAACCCTCGACACTAAGGCTCTGAAGTTAGCCCAAGTTATCGGTGAAGCGATCGTCAACTCGCCTCCCCCAGCTAGCTCTGAGGCAGTTATCCCGTTGTAAAGGGCAATAATGTCTTCAAGCTCCTTTTCTGAGATGCTTCTGCCAACTTCGGCAACCATTCTCTGCTCTAGCTGCCACTCAGCATCCTCTAGGAAAGTCTCACTCCACTCCGCCCTCGATTTCGCTTCCTTCAGTGCCACGTCAACCTTGTCGTAGGTCTCTGGTGTAATCGGTGTTTCGGCTTCTCCGGCAACCCATGCTTTGCCTTTAATTGCCCTTACAAAACGTGGTGCGGAGTTCTTCACGTTGACAACCCAGATGATCTCCCTTCCAATAAGGTTTGGGTATGCCGCTTTGACGACTACGTCGTGAACTCCACCGAGCGCTTGGGCGTAATCGCTGTAAACAGCCTCCCGCAGTAGGAAGTTGTAGAAGGGGTTTCTCTTCGCGCTCTCAAGGGTTTCTCTCCAAGATAAGTCGCCGAGCTCTGGATCCTTAAGAATCGCTTCCCTGAGAATGTTGGGTGTTTCACTCATTGTTATCACCTGTCGATAAAAATAAGGCCTGTATCGCCAGATGCGAAGGTTTGCATAGCCCAACCAAGGTTTCTGCTAATCAATTGCAGGGCTGTAAAGGTATCCGCAGCCATAGCCGCAACAACCCCATTCGCGCCTGTTACAAGACGATTGCCCATGGTTACGGCGCCGGTTCCTGTAACTTTGACAATTCCCTTTACCAAGACCGGAATAACCTCTCCAGCCCCACCGCTTTTCAAGGCAACACCCGCAACGTTCTCAGCGTTTGCGCCCGCAGCAGATACGCTGGGAAGCTCACCTGCCGTATGTGTGTTATAAACCACGACCTGCCCTTTGGTTACGGCTGACTCGCACTTCATTGGTATTACAAGAATGGGAAATACAGCATCTCCCAAGCCGACAGCAGGATATAAATCAGCCATTTTCTCAATCTCCTAATTTTGATTTTAAGTCTCGCAAGTTCGTCCATGCGAGACTGTCACAAAGTGTGACCAAGAGCTTAAATTGGCGGATAGAAACTCTTTAATTGTGGTCTTGAATGTGGGAAGACATAGCTTTCGCAAATTATATTGTTGGTTTTTCTGAGGCAGACGCAACATTTTCGATAAGTGTAAATAAAAAGCCGAACTACAAGTTTGGCTTTCAAGTGCGGCCAATTTGGGCACTCGAGCAAGTCGGTAACGAAGAGCTTTTAGAAAGAATACGAGAGTTTTTGGGCATCGAATGCCGTGTTTGCCATCGAAAACACAGGACACTAAAAGATGGTTACAAACGTCGCGATTCCACAGCTCTACGCATTGAAGGTACAGCTTGCATGAAACTCGTCGAATTTTTTGAAAGATTTCCTTTAAGAGGAGCAAAACAGAAAGAGTTTGAGTTTTGGAAAAGAGCTGTGCAAATTTATGCCGCTCATCCCCGCTCCAAAAGACATTTTTGGACAAAAGATGAAGTTGCCGCAATATTAGAGATAAAGATACAGATGGATAAGACTTTGATGCGTCCGAAAGGCAAGCCGAAAGGTGCAATTCAAGCGCTTCAGATGCTTGAATCAATGTCTTAACTCACCTCTGGTCATGAACACATGACTATGATTTACGTGAGGGTTTCTTGCCGCGGATGGTTTTGGTAACAGCCTCAGCCTTTTCCACCTCTGAAACCTTGGCAATTTCTTTAGAGATAGCAAGAACATCATCTATCGATAGAGGCGGTCGATATTTTAGCAAAATTTCCATGACAGCGTCTTTATCCACGAATATACGCCTCCCGACCTTGCCGTAATACCCTCTTGATATCCTGAACAAATCTCTGCGGTCCCAGACCCCAAGCTCGGGCGACCCAGTCCGGTGGAAGAACGGCTTCAATAGCCTTCTTGGGAATCATTTCTCGAGGAGGAGTAACGTTGCTTGAGATGATGGCTTCACTGGGCTTCTTCACCCTTTTCAGCTCCTCTTGCAGCGTCGCCTTCTGGCTCTCTAAAACCTGGATCTGAGCCTTAAGGGCCTCGATGGTTTTCTTGGTCTCTTCAAGCTCTGCAGGCGGTTCCTCTGGAGGTTCCATTTTTATTTTATCCTCCGTTTCCGATCCCTTTTGGGGATTCGGCGGAGTGAGGTCTTTACTACGACCATCCCTGAGGATAGTCGTAGTAACAATCTGCGCCTCTTTCAACTCCTTCGCAATGCTTTCCCAAATTTCCACGCTTGACGCGGGATCTCCGGGCTCCATATCCTTGAGAAGGCTAAGGTGCTGGAAGGTGATGCCTCTTGGCGCGACACCGTTCACGTTTTCCAATGTCTTCCACTCGAATTGCACGCTGGCATGCTTGATCTGGCCGTTTCGAATCATGCGAAGTGCATCCTCATCTTCGGCCCGAGCAATGTATTCGAGGGCTCCGTCTTCGTAGTGGGCACCTAAAACAGACCCGTTTAATGGGCGGACATGATCCAAAAACAAGGGTTTACCGATAAGGGTCTCAGCAGATTTCTTGAGTTCCTCCTCAAGATACACGCGTAGTTGCGGCCACTCACAGGGATGATAGGTTTTGACGGGGTGAATGGCTTTGCCGTGGATGAGGTGTCGATATGGCTTAAGAACCTCAAGGTCGCTGGCCCAGCTGAAGCTTTCCTCTAGCTCCGCTTTCAGTTTCCCGCAAACCTTTTTAGCGGTTTCCTCGTCGTAACCGCCTCCGCCCTCCTCTTTAGGCTTCATCATGTGAGCAACGCAAGCATTGAAGTCTGGAAAAGGCCCGATCGGCATAAAGCATCGGAAGATAATTTGCCCTAAAGTGTATAAAAGTCGAATTTCAGGGATATGAGGACTAAGATTTCTACGGTTTCTTTTCTTTTCTTTCTCTTTCTTTTTTCCAGTCCTCGTATTTTGCAAGGGTGTTATCGATGACGGTGCTGATGAAGTCGGCTATGTTTCTGTATGGTGCCTCCGATTCATCGAAGGCCCTTTCCAGGGCTTCGTAGTCTTTTTTAGGGATTATGATGTACTCGTACTCTCCACGTATTTCATCAAGACGGCGGCGAACAGCGTCTCGAATGAAGTCTTCACGAGTTGTATAACCCACCGCCTTCCCCTCTTGAATGGCACCCGATACTTCAGCAAGAAGATCCTTTGGCAAAAGAACAGAGGATTCAAGAAGCTCTAAGATGGCGTCGGCGTATGTTTGCATTCTACCGCTTTGCGCGGTTAGCTCGCCAACCAAGCTCGTCAACTTTTCGTGGGTGTCGTCATTAATCCTTAAAGTCTTCATTTTTGTTCCCATTTATCTTATACGCATCTGATCTCTTATATTCTTTACGCATTGTATAATGAATATAACAAGGTTAAAATAATCTGAAATGTGTAATTGATATACAAAGGACGTCTATCGCTATGAAAACATGTATGGCTGTAACCATCGACAGAAACCTTTTCAATCAGATTGAGACCTTGAGGGGCCGCGAGAAACGCTCCACCTTTGTCGAGCATCTCCTGCGCTTAGGCTTGAATCACTATCTGCACAATGAAAAGGGGTTTGGGGGGAGGGAAAAGAAGTGAGCAAACATGTACGTCGCAGCTTAAACTGGCTTCGAGAGGCGGTTAGTCGTTTTCATGGAGGTGGCACCCTGCTTCCTGCTTGGCGCTTGGCGGTTGGCGAGGCTCCCGAGGTTAGTTTCAGCGACTGCTTAACGGCGTATCAGCGAGATCCCAGCTGCAAGGCCTTCGTGGACTTTTTAGCGGATCAATCTGTGGGCATGGGCTTCTACACCACGATGGGGGAGGGGTATGAACAGGCTGAGGAGGCGAAAGCCGTTGTGGACTCCTTTAACGAGGCCGTGAATCTTGACGGTTTGCTGCAGATCGGTGCCCGTGAGGTGGTGGGTTTGGGCAACAGTTTCTGGTTAAAAACCAACGAGGCCCAGCCGTTTGGATTGAAGATCTTGCCCGTCACGGGTTTTGAGGGTCGCAAGGCCATTGAACGCGATGAAACGGGCGTCGTGAAAGCCTATAACTATTCCTTTGAAAACGTGAAGAAAACGTTCACGCCGGAGCAGATCATTCACTTTAAATGGAATCCGGTGAACTTTAGTCCCTTCGGCACCGGAGTTCTGCAGGTGTTGCTGCAGGAAATCAGCTTTCACGGTTCTAAACGCGTTTCCTGTTTGGAGATGAAGTGGCGCATCGAAAACATTCTGCCCGATGTCTTCGAGAAGTATGCGGGTCCCGATGAGTTGTGGATCTTTCCTGGGGTATCACCAGACAAGCTGAGCGCCTATCAATCTCTGATCAAGAGTAAGCCTAAGGCTGGGGCGCGATTCATATACGATAAGGCGGACGCAGACATCAAAACCGTGCAAGTGGATCCAGGAGTGCGTTTCACCGCCTTTATTGAATACGTGTTGAATCAAGTGTATCTTGGCGGACAGACACCGCTTCCGAAGCTGTTTACGACGCCGGGTTTCACGGAGGCCTCTGCGAAGGCAGCCATTGAAATCGCAGAACGTAAGGTTATGGCTCTACAGCGCTTCATCAAGCGAATCGTGGAGCGCGAAATCTTTGCGCCCGTGCTTGAGCAGGCAGGATTTGACCCAAAGCAGGCGAAGTGTCGCTTAAATTGGGGTATGCCTGAGTCATTAAGTTATGAGAAGCTTGCGAAGTTGCTGCCTCAACTCGTGGTGCTTACCCATGACTTAGGGGCAATTAAACCTAGTGAGATGCGAAAGATTCTGCGAGACGTTTGCAAGTTGCCTTTAGAAGAGGTCGAACGCCCAGCAGTTCAATAAACCATAATTTGCTTCAATGAACGTAGAAGCTTTTAGAGAAATGAGCGTAACCAGCGTTTCAAGATACGTGAGAAGAAGGGGTTGCCTTTTATCAATAAGTTTTCTTTAAGATCTGAGCCTTTTTGGTCTTAAAAGTATGCCTATGACGGCTAGGGCTGCGCCGAGGGGGACCATGAGCATGTTGCGGATCGGTAGGCTCAGGAACATTGTGATGAAGCCTAAGATGACCAGCGTAGATCGGCAGAGAAGCATCAACCCTCCCATGAAAAGGCAACCCAGAGGTATGTAAATGCGCGCTTTTATCTAAGGGTAGCGTAACCGTTCTCTCGTCATCACGGTGACAAACCGATGATTTATGTCCGTCGAGCCCAACCTTCGTATCGTTTTCCGATACGGTAACCGTAACAGAGTTCTGAATATTTCTTAAATACGACCTTCATCGAAAAAATGAGACGTGGTCTTCCATGAAGACCAAAAAAGCTGTTATCGCCATTTCACTTGTTGAAGAAAGCAAGGAAATGTCGAACGAAGAAATTGAGAAGGAGATAAGAGAGGAACTTTCCGAGGATTTGTTATGGATCCCATGGTGTAGAAGGGTGGAAAAGGTAACGGTGAGCGATCCCTAAGATCCTGGTTGGTGTGAATCTTATGAATTTGATGGAACATTTGAAACTGTACGTTCGTAGGTTAGAACTCTTCTTTGAAGAATTGTACAGATATAACTATATTTTAGTGTTAGAAGAAATAGACACAAGAGAGAAGGATATAAACGATAATTGAACCCGAGGGTATCATTCTCTTGTCTCTTTCCTCACATACACGATTTCATTAACGTTTTTCAGTTCAACACCGCATTTAGGGCATTTGTAAACTGTCTGAGATTCTTGCGTTTTAACCTGCACCCATTCATGCTTGCACAATCTTAATACCTGTCTCCTCGGAAACCTAGGTTTGCAAGGTTTAGGCTGGAACAATGAGGAATTTGGCGTCCATGTCTTTTAGATCTATTTTAACGTTATTGGAGTCGAAGAAGAACTCGTCCCTTACATATTTTTGGTGGCCCCATAGAAGAGAGAGGGCGACGTATTCACCTATTGAGAAACGGTTTTTCTCTGTTGTGCTGTCAAAAATTACAAGGTATCCCTTGTGATTTTCGAATCTTCCATCCCATAGGGGAACTAATTGCCCTTTCCCAAGCTCTTTTTCGTAAGCTTCCAGAGTTTTTAGCTGGATTGTAACCGTTTCCCCTTTGCTGATCTTCACCGAAACAAGGTTTGGTTCCGTGACGCTGATTCCATTCCTCGTTGGCGTAAGCCTTTTCAACAGCTTGAAGATGAAGAGTGAGGTTAGGAAAAAGATGATAGGGAGGAAAGACAACTGGACCACTTCTAGGTTTGTAAAACCTAGGTTCACAAATCTTGTTATTTAAGAAATATTCAAGGGAGTGTAACAGCTCTCGTATCAAAAAGCGATATTTGCCCGTGCCTTGGTGTCCCGTTTCCCAATAGCTTCGTGGTTTTCGTTGGGAAAACGCGTGGTTTTCATGGTATAGAGGCTCGGACGACTTTGCCGTCTCCGTCCACCCTGATGACTTTACATTCTGGATTGTGACACTCCATTCTGCTCTTTACCTTAACCAACTCGCGCTTGCAGTCTGGGCAGACGGTCGGTGTGTAGGGTAGTCTCATAGGGCTTACCAGCGAGCCATGGGCGCGTAAACCGTACTGAGGCTTTTTGCGGCGTAGGGGCACTCCCTTTGTGTTTTGCCGAGGAAGAGATGTGGAAGGGAGTGATCCCCTACGCCTACCTCAAGGTAGGTTTTCCTTGATACTTATAGTCTTTGTAACCGCTGTGCGTGGGCGATAGTTACATGATGGCCAGAAAATAACAATTCAACTTTAGTTCAGCAAGGGTTTATGTCACTACCCAAGCTATGTCTTCGAGGATTTCGTGACCGTGGCATTTTCCCAGTTGAGCGAGCTGATTCTCATCCAGCCTGTGTGTTTCGTAGAGGCACAGTGCACACAGGTTAGGGGGGAGTTGTCTGCCGAGCGCTGCTTCGTATCTTAATAACTCCTCGGTCTTTGCATAGTCAAAGAAGACCTCCATTTCGGCAGCGCCACGCAACCCTGAGAACCCAGCCTTTTGCTTCTCTTTAAGAAGCGTCAGCCAATTGGCTACGATTGTTTTAGCTTGGGCTTTACCTTTTTTCATGTACCATTCTTCAGCTGGCATCATTGTAAATGCTTCCGTGCGGAAGTGGTCGGCGCTTATCCCGTATCTCTGGATTTCTCGACCTTCTGAATCCAGTTTATGCTCTGATACAATGTAGACAACGGCTTCGTTCTTTGGTAGTCCGGCTTCTAGGAACGAGAAGGATATTTCACGTTTGACATCCTCTACATCGTAGTAGAGAATAGCGTGGTCTCCAAACCTGAGACGTCGGACATATCTCGTGGGTTCGTGTGCGAGGTCTCGTCCGCCGCTCTCAATGATGAAGCGAGTGTCCCAAATCAATTCACCCGCCAGCTGTCCCCTGTCTGTTAAACGATATTTCTTCATTGAAGGTTCACGTTCAACTAACCCCCTTAGCGTCCTTATATGAAAGCCAAGTTTGCCATGATTAGTGATGCCAGTGTGTTTCAATAGTTCTTGGAACGAGAGGTCATTCCGCTCTTGCAAGCATTCTATGATACGTCTTCTAATTGGATGTGCCAGCGCTCTATGAAGCTCGTCGTCCCAATCCTTCAAAACTTGTTCTCCCCATCCATAATTGGACTTAATTATTTAAAATTTGCATCTTGCTATCATAATTATTGCTCTGTTTTTATATAAATTTGGTGAAGCAGAATTCACCCATGGATAAAAGACGCTCGTGAAGAAAAGGTTAATCGTTCGGTTCACTCTTCCATGGGCGAGTTAGGCATGGTATCTCTGACTAAGGTCTAGCCTGTCAAAAGTTGTAGATTGAACGTAAAAACTCGTCGAGCCAAAAAAGGAACCTTGTAGAGTAATCGCCGCCCAAAGTAGTGAAACTATTCCTTAAGCATTAACATGTTTCTTAGAAAGCTTTGAATTTCCTCGCTTGCTTTCGTGAGGACCTTTATGTTTTGTTCCCCCTTTTCGGCTAGTATGTAGACTCTCTTTCGCTGGTTCCAGATGCCCTTTATCAAGCCGTTTCTTTCCATAGAATACAGTAGGGAATATACCGTTCCTGAGCTCACCAAGACACCGAATCTTCTATGAATAAGACTGATAATATCGTAGCCGCTCATGGGCTCCTTCTTTAGCTCCGACAAGATTAATATGTCCATGAAATTCTTGATTACCCTCCTACGCAACTTTTCAGCGGTCTTACTAACCAAGAAATCAGACTCCAAATCAGATTATAACCATGTTATGGTATATTTCTATATAATAATTTTCTATCGTATTCTAATTCCGAATTCGAATATTACATAAAAGATATTAGGTGGATTCGGAATCCGAACTGCTTTAGACTTGATGTGAGGGGAGGAGTTGAGAAATGAAGAGGTTTGGCGAGTTGTTGTTTGAGGCGACAGATGATACGATGAGGCAGATCTTCGGGGAGTCTACTTCCGAGATGATTTACGGGTTCATGGAAAGGCATGTGATGGTGAAGCGAGAGGAGATTGGCGAGAGGATGGAGGTTTTCTATTCCTACCTAGAGAAGCTGCTCGGTTCAGAAGGAGCGCAGATTGTCCGAGAAACTAGCCTCAGACGTTTATGCCTCAAACTTCAGCGAGAATACGAGGAAATCGAAACCTATCTTTCATTTCTCGACAAACTCTATGAGGTTAAGTTCAAGCTTTTGGTTCCATCACCTTCTTCCCCGACGGGTTCTTCTTTTTCAGGACGGTTTTTGAGGAGGAAACCTTCAGCGTGCAACTGATGGCCTTTAGGTGTTTGTGGATATGACGCTGAGCCAAAGGTTGCGATGAGGCAATGAGGCCGGGGGAACTTGGGAAAGGTTAATGAGTTGTTTCTAGAGGCTGTGGATGAGGATGAGGTTATATTAACTGTACTGGATTTAATTGAAGCAAGATTTATAAATAACCTAATATTAACTGATTAAGAACCAGTTCAGATTCGAATTTAGAAACAAAACATAACTTGCACAACAAGAAGCTTTGGAGGGTAAGAAGCTTTGAAGGAAGATGAAAGAGCCAGGGCTATGGGGAAGTGTGTGCCAATGTATAGAGCAAGAAAACGTGTAGCGGGAATCTTCATAAGTTGCCTAGGCCTTGTCATAGTAGTGTCTCATCTGATATGTGTATGGCTGGAGGAAGGTCTTACAGGTGTTCTCGAACATCTCATTGATCCCTCGTTGATCTTCTTTCACAGTATGGTATTTTTGTCCATTCCATCTTTCATGTTGATTGGCTATTTCTATCAAAAACAAAAAGATCTGTTAGAGAACCTTAACCAGTTAGTCGAGGAAAGGACAAGGCGCTTGAATGAGAGCCAGACGAGGTTAAAGAACATATTTGCCGCCTCTCCAGATGTTATCACGGTTTTTGACCTAAATGGAAACATGATTGAATGCAACCAAGCAACATTAGATATGCATGAGTATTCATCGAAAGAAAAGTTGATTGGCAAAAATGTTCTGGAATTCGTTGCAAAAAAAGACCGTCAAAGAGTGATGGAAAATCTGGAAAAGACTCTGGAGAAAGGTTCAGTAAGAAATATAGAATACACTTTCTTAACCAAAAATGGACGTGAATTCCCTGCGGAACTTTCTGCAAGTGTTATCCAAGACTCTTCAGGGACCCCCACAGGTTTTGTAGCTATAACAAAAGACATTACCGAACGTAAGAAGGCGGGGGAAGAGATTGGAAAAGTTCAAGAGCGTTTCAGTGAGATATACAACTCCTCCAAAGATGCCATTGGATATGCTAGCCTGGATGGAGTTTTGCTGGACGTTAATGATTCCTTTTGCAAGCTAACCGGTTATTCAAGAGAGGAATTATTGACCAGGAAAAAATATCAGGATATAACGCCAAAGGAATACCACGAATACGAAGCCAAAATAATAGAGAGAATTTTAAGAACAGGAAAACCTGCAGAGTATGAGAAAGAATACATCAGAAAAGACGGTTTCCGTGTCCCTATTTTATTAACCACTTTTATTGTAAAAGGAGACGACGACAAGCCAATAGGCCTTGCTGCTATTATAAAAGATATCACCGAGCGCAAGAAAGCGGAACAAGCGATTCGAGAGAGCCAACAGAAGTTTGAGAGATTGTTTATAGATAATCCTGAGGCTGCTGTCTACTTGGATCCAGATTCTCACATCTTGGACGTTAACCCACGCTTCGAAGAGCTTTTCGGATACTCTCTAGACGAAATCAAAGGCAAACACATCAACGACGTGGTGGTGCCAAAGGACAAGATGGAAGAGGCAAAGATGGTGGACAAAGAAGCCCTGAAAGGATACTTTTATTATCATGATACTGTTAGAAAGAGGAAAGACGGTTCTTTAGCTCCAGTGTCCATATCTGCTGCCCCCATCATCGTTGAAGGCCAACTTATAGGCTATGTAATATTGTACAAAGACATCACTGAGCGCAAGAAGGCGGAAGAAGCGTTACGGAGATCGGAGGAACAAGCTAGACATCTATCAGAGTTTCAGAACAAGGTTATCGATACGGCGGTTGCTTGGATCGATCTCCTTGATGTGGAAGGAAATGTAACCTTATGGAATCGTGCTGCGGAGCTTATCTCCGGGTATTCTCGTGAGGAAGTTGTTGGGCATAAAAAGATTTGGGAATGGCTTTATCCAGACCCCGAATACCGTGCCAAAATTTTCGCTACAGCTAAAGAAATTATTGATAGAGGAGAACGCGTGGAAAATTTCGAAACAACCATTAGATGCAAAGACGGAACATTGAAGACGATTTCTTGGTATTCCAATAACATACTGGACGAGAAAGGAAACCCGGCAGGTAGCATTGCTGTAGGCACTGACATCACAGAAATCAAAAAAGAACAAGAAAAAGTTAGAGAGTCTGAAGAGAGGTTCAGAGCTTTATCCGAAAAATACGGGCTTCTCTTGGAAACCGCGTCCGAGGGAATTGGTGCCGTTGACCCTGATGAGAACTTCACTTTTGTAAACCGAGCCCTCGCCGATATGCTTGGTTACAAGGAAAGTGAACTCGTAGGCATGAACATGCGGGAGCTAGTCCCTCCTGAAAGTTTCGACGAGCTACTGAAAGGTACAGAGAGAAGAAAACGCGGTGAATCAGACAGATACGAAATCGTCATGTACCGCAAAGACGGAGAGCCTCGCACCATGCTCTTGTCTTGTGCGCCACTGTGGAACGTAGACAAAACATATGCAGGAGGTCTCGGCGTCTTCACTGACATAACAGAAATAAAAAAGGCAGAAGAGAGAATTAGAGAGTCTGAAGAAAAATATAGGAATCTTTTTGAAAGTGCAGGTGACGGTATTATAACGTTTGATCTTCGTGGAAGAATAACAAGTGCCAACAAAAAAATAGAAGATATCTCTGGACTTATTCGGGATGAAATCATCGGAAAGCATTTTACTCATTTTGCGCGGATGGGTATTATTAGCCTTAAGGATATAGCTTGGATCCTGAAGGCATTTAGTGGGAGGATTAAGGGTGAACCTACTAAAGTTTACGAAGTTAAGATCAGGAACAAGAAGGGACAAGAGAAATTCATTGAATTTAGAGGTAGCCTCATAAAACAGAGGGGTAAACCTATCGAGATTCTCGAAATAATTAGAGATGTCACAGAAAGGAAGGAGATGGAGGAAAAGCTAAGGCAATACTCAGAGCATTTAGAAGAGCTTGTTCAAAAAAGAACTGAAGAATTGCTAGAATCAGAGAAAAGGTACTCTGTTTTGGTAGAGGAAGCAAGCGATGGAGTTCTAATACTTCAAGATGAAAAAATAGTCTTCTCAAACAAGAAGGGCCCAGAAATGGTCGGCTATTCAAGAGACGAAATCATCGGGCTTCCTTTTGAAAACCTAGTGAACGAAAAATATCGCCAACATGCGAAGGAACGATATATGCGGAGACTGCGAGGAGAAACGGTTCCAGCAACAATTGAAATTGAAGTGATAGCCAAAACCGGCGAACGGGTTCCGGTTGAAATTGGGGGCACGCTTATACATTATCAAGGTCACCCCGCAGACCTCATCATTGTGCGAGATATAAGTGAGAGAAAACGAATGGAAGACCAGCGTCTAAAGTTAGGAAAACTAGCAACCATAGGCGAACTAGCCGCTATGGTGGGACACGACCTAAGAAACCCACTGCAAGCCATCACCAACGCTAGCTATGTCATCAATGAAATAGTTAAGAAAATGGATTTCGCTGGAGAGAAGTTTTCTCGTATCCCACCACACCTTCGAAAGGAAATGTTCGAGGAATATACACAACTAACAAAAATGATGAACATCATTGACGAGTCAACCAACTACGCTAACAAGATCGTATCCGACCTTCGGGACTTCGCGAGAACCAAAGAACCTGAACTCACCGAAGTCGACCTAGCATCTCTTATTCAAGAAACCCTTTCAGACATCTCAATACCTGAAAACGTGAGGGTTTCCATCAGACACGACCAAGCCCTATCTAAACTGTATGCTGATCCAACCCAGATGAGAAGGGTCTTTACGAATCTGACAACAAACGCGATTCAAGCCATGCCCAAGGGTGGAGAACTCACCATATCAACTTCGCTAAGGAATGGTTTTGCGTTAATTGCGTTTCAGGACACGGGGGTGGGCATCCCCAAAAAGGACATAAAGGAACTTTTCACCCCCCTGTTTACTAGGAAGTCTAGGGGATTAGGGCTAGGGCTACCCATCTGCAAAAACGTTGTGGAAGCCCACGGCGGCAGCATAGAAGTCGAGAGCCAAGAAGGAAAGGGGTCAACCTTCACGGTCAAATTGCCAGTCAATAAAGGAGGTGAAGCAAGTGGTGAGGAAGGCAAGCATCCTTATCGTGGATGACGACAGAACCATTCTCCAAACCTTGAAGGCGATATTAGAATCCAAGGGCTATATCACTGACACAGCCGAAACCGGGGGAGAAGCCATTGAAAAGTCAGAATCAAAGTTCTTTAACCTCGCACTGCTAGACGTCAGACTGCCCGACATGGAAGGAACAAAGCTGCTGACGGAGATGAAGGACACCCATCCAACGATGGTGAAGATCATGATCACCGGCCACGCATCACTGGAAAACGCTGTGGAA
>Ga0315312_1001002_pt1 | contig 25004 bp, 24 predicted proteins | sample TDP7_MG_FD_203629 | JGI IMG/M metagenome (GOLD analysis project Ga0315312, IMG submission 203629) | Freshwater sediment microbial communities from Lake Towuti, South Sulawesi, Indonesia - TDP7 | ecosystem: Environmental > Aquatic > Freshwater > Lake > Sediment | place: Indonesia: South Sulawesi... | reverse complement strand
AGAAATCGGAAAAAACACTGGGGTAGAGGTTAGGCTTAGCATTTTAGGCTATGCCCAAAGAGGCGGTAACCCCACAGCGAGAAGTCGGCTCCTAGCTAGCCTATTCGCAAATAAAGCAGTTCAGCTATTATCGAACGGAAAGGGAAGTAGAATAGTTGGATTGCAAGATGGCAGAATAACAAGCATAAAGCTTAAGAAATCGTGCACAACAAAAAAGGCTTTAGATCTGAACCTACTAAAGCTCGCAAGAGTACTAGCAACATAATCATCCCCTCACTTTACCTACAAAATTAATCGATTTTTTGAAATTTCTGGGCTATGGGTGAAAGTTAACCGAAAAATACGCTTGCTATGTCGTAAAGCTCTAAATCCACTGTCTTTCGCTTACCAGCAACATCTTTCAGCGGCACAGAAACTATCTTGTTTCCTTTGATGGCAACCATACACCCAAACTTTCCTTCGTGGATGAGGTCCATTGCTGCTATTCCAAATCTAGTGGCTAATATTCTGTCGAAGGCTGTTGGAGAACCACCCCGTTGAAGATGCCCTAAAACCACAACACGAGTCTCGATGCCAAGGCATTTTTCAATTTCTTTTCCGAGATAATAGCCGACGCCTCCGAGGCGTATGTGTCCAAACTCGTCTATGCTTTCGCTGTAGACGATTTCTTTTCCACCCTTTTGCTTGGCTCCTTCAGCCACAACAATTATGCTGAAGTTTCTGCCCCTTTCTTGTCTACGTTTAATATACTCACAGACTTCTTTCACGTCGAAGGGTTTTTCTGGGATCAATATGACATCTGCGCCTCCTGCTAGTCCCGCTTCTAAGGCGATCCAGCCCGTGTATCTTCCCATAACCTCAAGGATCATGACTCTGTGATGTGCTTCCGCTGTGGTGTGGAGCCTGTCAAGGGCATCCGTAGCAATGGTGACTGCTGTGTTAAAGCCAAAGGTGTAATCTGTTCCAGCCAAGTCATTATCAATTGTCTTTGGCACGCCTACACATTTAAGCCCAAACTCATCCATTTTGTGCGCTACGGTTAGGGTGTCCTCACCACCAATAACAACAACAGCTTCTATCCCTGTTTTTTTAGCGTTTTCTAGTATTTTTTCCGCTCCATTCTCCAGCTTGAATGGGTTTGTCCTCGAAGTGCCTAAGATGGAGCCTCCACGAGGAAGAATTCCAGACGCAGACTTCAAATCTAACGGTAAGAATTCGCCTTCAAGAAGCCCATGCCACCCGTCTTTGATGCCAACAATCTCGTAGCCATAATACTGAATGCCCTTTCTAACAACAGCCCTTATAACGGCGTTAATTCCAGGGGCATCTCCGCCTCCGCTTAATATCCCAACTTTCATTTCCATTTCCTTCAGCTACGTTTTCCCTGAACTTTCAAACAGACGCATTTTACCCTTAACAACTTCCTTCATGGCTTCCTTTGCTGGACCTAAAATTTTCCTTGGGTCAAATTCTTTGGGAGAATTTGCCAGAAACTCGCGTATGGTTGCCGTAAATGCCAGCCTCAAATCTGTATCGATGTTTATTTTTGCAATTCCTGAAGAAATGGCTTTTTTGATGTGTTCTTCTGGAATGCCTTTTGCCCCTGTTAACTCGGCTCCATATTTAACAGCCTTTTCAATAATCCATTGAGGCACGCTTGAAGCTCCATGCAAAACAAGCGGCACATTAACCTTTTCTCTGATAAGTTTCAACCTTTCAAAGTCAAGTTTGGGTTCAGCCTTAAACTTGTAGGCTCCGTGAGATGTGCCTATCGCAACTGCAAGGGCGTCAACACTGGTCTTTTCAACAAACTCCTTAGCTGCGTTTGGGTCGGTTAAAACGGCTTCCTTCTCTTCGACTGTTGACTCTTCTACACCGGCAAGTCTTCCAAGTTCTGCCTCAACACTAACTCCCTTCGGACTTGCAAAATCCACCACTCTCTTCGTCAAGGCAACATTCTCTTCAAACTTTAGGAATGAGCCGTCAATCATAACCGACGTGAAACCAGCCTCAACGCATTTTGAAACTGTTTCAAAGTTTTCGCCATGGTCAAGGTGAAGGGACATGGGCACCGGTGCTAGTTCCGCCGCAGTTTTAACAATTTTTGCAAGGTAAGCTAAACCAGCATATTTGATTGCGCTTGGCGTGACGGCAACTATAACAGGTGATTTCTCTTCCACTGCAGCCTCAGCAACAGCGGATAGGCTTTCTAGGTTGTTTATGTTGAAGGCGCCAACACCATAGGCTTTCTGTCTAGCTGGTAATAATAGATCCTTATTTGTTACAAGCATGTTTCTCACTGCGAATTGGTATTAATCCCAAATCAGTATAAATGATTTACATGGTTCCAAACAATATTCAGGATACATAACATAAATTAATATTAAAATGCAATTTAAGCAGTTCTACGGTAGTATGGTTATAACGAAGCCCGGTGCTAAAGTTATAACTATTGAGCCATCGCAGGACGCTTTGAATTATGTTTTGAGGTGGTTTGTCGTGACTTGCTATTTTAGACATCTTAAGGAGATTTTCAAGAAAGCTGGGATAGAGGTTGCAAGCGAGAACAATCGAGAATAGCCCGAGTTTAGTTACTCATATATAAGAATAAAATTTACTTTTTGGCTTTAGGTTTCACTTCTTTCATTGGAACTCCGCAGCAAATCAAGTCGCATGCAGCACATCCACATGCCTCGTCAACCAAAATACATGTACTTTTACTGAGAGAGATTGGCGCGGGGTGTGGGATTTGAACCCACGCGGCCATTGCTGACCACAGGCTTAGCAGGCCTGCCCCCTACCAGGCTAGGGCAACCCCGCACAAGCTACATCTCTGATTTTGTCTGCCGAGTTATTTTTGTGTTTCCATGTTAACAAACGTTTTTACTGCGAAAAGAGTACAGTGAAATATGTGGTGAAAAATCGTTGAATGCGTCTTCATTGAGCAATGCAGTGAAAAGAAACAGCAACATGCTTAGACTTGGCGCTTCAAGGCAAGTTCTGGATTACGAACAGCGATTCTCATCCCTTAAAAACCTTTACGATGGTTTACTTTTAAATATTATAAAAATGGATTTTGACTGCAAAGAGGCTTGGGAAACCGCAAAGGAGTTTTTCGGTTCTTCTTGCGTTCGTTTTGCTGGTATAGATGGCACGATGTATTCGCGGCCGCTGTTTGATTTGGTAATTTTTTTCGGCGGCGCTTATGCTTCAACTGGCACCATAACCTTTTCGGATAAGGACAAGCCCTTAGTCGAGTATGATGAAAGGACTATTCAGCAAGGCGCAGGCATATCAAGCGTCGTGCCAGTTTACGTCAACGAGATTCCAGACATAGATCAGACGTTTTTTGATGTTGAGCAGCCTGAGGAAATCAGTCTAGGTAAGCCGTTAATGGATGAAGCAATAATAAGCAATGCCACAATTGCGAATTGGATAATGACTTTCGCCGAGTACTATCTTGCATACAAACTTGCCACAGACCCAGAACAGAATATACGCATTATTCTTTTGGATAGAAGCCTATCCATTGAGCGGGCAAGCCTCCTTTATGACACTTCAAAGTATGAATTATGGAAAGCGAAAAGCAGCATAATCGGGTATAAAATTGACAATGAGCCTATCGATGTTAATGACTTAACTATTGCAAGACAACATGTTTGCAATCAAGCTCTCGGTTTGCCGCCTCAAAGAGCCGACTACCTGCGCTACGCAATAATTCATTTAGTCAAGCGAAAAGGAGCTTTAACTGAGAAGCAGATTTTGGCCGAATTTGGCATAACAGACGAGAAAAGAGCCAAGAGAGCAGAGCGATACCTTAAACACTTGATTAAGAGGGGTATTCTTGGCGAGAAAAACGAGAATTATACTTTGATTTCAAAGTATGTAACGACTTGGGAGCGCATCAAAAAGCTTGTTACAAGCTTGGGCGACCGCTTCTTTTTTGCAAAAACATCGGAAATGGAAACAGCCAATCTAATGAAAATTTTGAAGGATGGAAAAGAACATTGGTTAACAACCCTTGACGTTGCTTTTCTTACGCTTTTCACGTTGCACATGCTTATGGAAGAATGTTGGAAAAGACAAATTTTACTCATCGGCATAACAAAGGACACCGCCGCGAGGGACTTTAAAAGGCAATTAATCCCAATTATGCACAATGAAGGCTTATTAAAAACGGCTATTTCGCAGGAAGAGTTTGAAAAACTGCCGAACACAGACCGCATGATACTACAGTCAGCCAGCATCTTCAATAACGAAAAAATTAAGCCTCCATGGAGCATAATCGAATACGATTCAGCCTTCAGAACATTGGTTCTGGATAGGCAAGGTCGCAGGGGTTATGTTTCAGGAGCAATAAAAAACAAAATTGGTCTCGAGAAGACTTTCTTAAAGACGTATGTGCAGTTAAGCCAAGCCAAAACAGATTCGATGTTAAGGAGCAATGTCCTATTGATAGACCGTCTAGTCTATCCGCAGTATGATTATAAACCTGAAAATGTTGTGGAGTTTTGGAATGAACTAAGCGATGGCACAAAAGAACCTGTTGAAACAATTTTGTTTATGGATAAAAAAGTTCAAAACAAACTGCAAAACTTAACTATGACTGTTTTGGCTGCTATGGCTCCGTCTAGTATTCCGGAAGCTTTCGGTCACAACAAGCCCTTGTTCATTGCGGATAAAATTGCTAAGTGGAATTACAGCCAATTTAAATGTGTTGTGGATACTACTGCGGATTGGGTACTCAATAATCATAAGTTGAAGAGGTTCGTTTTTTATATGAGTACGTTTAGGGAGAGGAGGACTTCGATTGAGGCTGCGAGGAGGGAGGGCGTTTAGTGTTGTGTGCGTGCGTGCAACGGTTTCTAGCCCCTCTATTTGGATCCAAATATGTTTGTGTGCTATTCGATTCCAAGGAGTATAGCCCAATACAGCACTGCGAAAATTGTCACTGTTATGCAGAAAAGTGCTTGCTTTCTGTTGCTGTTGAGGAACTTTGAGTCTGGAAATGTTGTCTTGTATTGGTTGCGAATGAGGCGTAGATAGACTATACTGGGAATTAGAAGGCTCCATAGAAGCAATCCTGATGTGATCAATGATGCGCCCATTTCGCCCAAGACAACACCTATGAGGAAAAAAATTCTATTACTAGTATCAACAATGCATAGATCCATGAAAAGCACTTTAGAAAGATTCTTAATTCTTTATTTCTAATTAAATGCGAGCCAAGCCAAGAAATTACGAGAACAATTAATGGGATCAGAAGCACCCTAATCAATGCGATTGCTGGTTCTGATGGGTGAACGTTGAATGGTCGTGTTGAAGTAAAAAGAAGCGGATTTTGAAACAAAACTCCAGCCAGTGTAGTAAGAATCAGCACAAGCCAGTTAAAAGCTTCATCTATTTCTTCCACACCAACCCCGTTATTATCAGAGTTTTTTTATTCTATTTATATTTTGAGACTCTGCGCATATTTTTCTGCTAATAACAAACCCTGCAGAGGGGCAAAGCCCTAATACTCTAATCGATTAAAATACCAATAGCATAAATCGAGAAAAAGCTTATTCATGTAATCCTATTCCGAGAGGAGATCAAACATTGTCCCCACAAAAAGAAAACACATTTAACAATTTCTGCTTCACAGATTTCGACGGCAAATTTCAAGCTAGGCTTGCTGCTGTTATTCCAAGATTTTTTGGTGGAGCTGAGGAAACTAAGCTTTCTGGCATGAGTGCCCGTTATCAATGTCGTGCCAAAGTTGAGTATCAGAAGGATTTGATGGGGCTTTTGGAGGAGGGTATGCTTTTGGCTGTTAAAAACTTTAAGCAGGCGATGGGGCAGGGTGAGGAGAGGCTTACGCTTATGGAGATTAGCCGTGTTTGGCCTGAGCATTTTGGTTTGCGTGGCTTGTCTGATCATGGTTACTATCCCATGCAGTTTGAGATTATTGAGCAGTCTGAAGAGGATTGGCAGACGGATGACAAGTCTACTATGATGATTCAGATAGATGCTATTCCAATAAACTACGATTTAATCCTGAACAAGAAGTGCGAATTCGAGTTTGTTAAGGGTTTTTCTTATCCAGTCGTAGGAAGTTCCGCCTTTTTGCTAAATAGTGAAATGATAAATCGCATGTATAACCAGAAAATAGCCGAAAAATTTGGTATAGACCCGTCTAAAACTGTCGAAGATGCAAGGGCTGATCCGAGGCTTGGCTTAATCAAAATGTTTCAAGCAAGCAAAACAGTAATACCCATCTATGTTGATTTTGAGAAACTTGTCCGCTATCACTTCGGCGTTTTCGCTTTTACGGGTGGCGGAAAAAGCAATTTAATGTCGAACATTCTTAGACGAATTTTGGCACACACTGACAACACGAAGGTCATTATTTTTGACATAAGCTGCGAATACATATTCTTAATGTTGGATATGCTTGCTGACCCGTCGTTTTCGGCGAAAGTTGTTGTTGAACATAAAATTGACTCGCTTGAACAGTTTTTCAATTCTGTTGTTAAGCCGAGAGAGTACGAGGCTGATGAAAGAATTAAGGCTGGATTACAGCGTATAATCGAGCAGGGTAAACTTGCCTATTACACAAGGCCTAAACAGAAGATTCCCACTTACAGTCAATTCTCGGATGAGCTTAGCGCTCAGAGGAAAGACAGTGTAGACAAACCGCATTACATGAACGCCATTGACAAAATTCACGATGCCATAATTGAGTATGTGGAAGAACATGGTTTGAGCGAAAACCAAGAAGTGAGCGAAGATTTCGTTGGGTACGTAGATCAACTTGCCACGGAAACAATACAGCAGTTTAAGGTTCACGAAAAAAGTGGGTTATATGCGTGGGCGACGACGCGAAGTGCAATCTTGGACATTATTAAAAAGAAACAGGAGAGAGAAAAGGAAGAAGTTGGTGGACTGACAGCGGAAAAAATCCGTGAACTATTGGAAGACAAAACGACAAGTCTTGTTTGTGTTTCAATTTCTGACCCATTCATAATAAAGGACTTAGTCATAACTTTGACGCAGGATTTGCTTGTTCGCAGAAAGCGCAGATTCCAAGTTAAGCCCTACGTACTGCTTGTTTTTGACGAGGCACAGGAGTTCGTTCCAAGCGGTGCAGGAGGAATTGATGCTAAATGTTCTGGGCATGTGGAAACTTTGCTTAGGCAAGGGAGGAAGTATGGTTTAGGCGTTTGCATAGCTACGCAACGTATTGCCTACTTGAACACGAATGCTTTGCAGCAGTTGCACACGTATTTTGTTGGCACTTTGCCACGCCCATATGACCGTGCACTTGTCAGTGATACTTTTATGATAGATAAGGGCATATTGGAGAAAACTTTGGAGTTTGCGCCAGGCGAATGGCTTTTGTCAAGCTACATAGCTACGGGAATAGAGAACGTGCCTATATTCATAAAAGCAGACAACGCAGAAAACGAAATAGAAAAATACCTAAAAGAGACTACAGAGACCCGTGTTGTAGCATAAGTTCAGCGATCTTCAGATCTTCAGGAGTGTTAACGTTTACAGCCACTTTTTCATCGTCAATAACCAAAATCTCCTCCTCCAATTGTTTTTCAGCGATTCTTTTTCCATCAATCACATTTATGCCGGCTGGAACCACACTTTTGCCCTTCACTTCAAAGCCGTAATCCGAATTCAGACCTAATCTTTCACGTGTCTCCGTCGGCACAGCGACTGTTAGTGCTGGCTTGCCACAGTGCTCGTAATATTCTATCACGTCATCAATGAATTCACTCGTAATAAGCGGTAGATCTGCTGATATCGTTAAAACTGTGTCAAGTTTTAGCTTCTTAATGGCGTATTGCACGTCGGACACGAATTCCTTTCCGGGCGTTTTCAAAACTTTTACTGATAACTTTTTTGCCATGGTAGCTGTTTTGGGAGTGCGTTTACTTACAGCCATAATTATTTCCTCTACTTTCTTGGCGCCTTTTAACGCGTTTAAGACATGTTCAATCATCGGCTTGCCGCCGACTTTTAGTAAAGGCTTTTCTTCTCTGGTCTTCATCCGTGTGCCTTTACCGCCAGCCATCACCAGTGCAGTTACACCCATCTAGCCACCACCAACATGGCGATTAATGAAGCTAATCGAGCAAGCTCATTCCCTGCTCCAAACACATCACCTGTCACACCTTTGAAATGTCTGTTCGAAATAGTCGTGAGAACTAGGGCAACAGCTACACCCACGATCATAGCGGTTAAACCTCCAATGCCCAGAAGGGGTAATGCTATGCTAATTGTGATGAAAAGAGCAACTATTATGCGAAGATTTCGATATTGACCATGCATCGCGTTGACAAAGTATGTGTTCATTCCCTCGTGGGCGGATCTCCCAATCCAAGCTATGATTACCATGGCAAGCTTGGCTGAAACCTCTGACACAATCAAGCTTTGGACGATAAAATTCTGCTTAAGTTGTGATATGCAGAAGGCCGTTGTTAAAATTGTCACTAAGCCGAGTACCAGACCGCCAGCGCCTGTTTGCTGATCATGCATAATTTCAATTTTTCTCTCTGGTGATCCTTGATACATTATGCCATCTCCGAAGTCGAGTAATCCGTCAGTGTGATGAAGCCCCGTGATTAGTAGGATAAAGCCTAAAGTCAAGATTCCAACGATTGAAGCGTCGAGGATGTTAAGAAGCAGCCAAGCGAATATGCCCGCTGACAATCCGATAAACGCGCCCACTAGAGGAAATAAGTACATGTAGTTAGCCGCGTCAGTTAGGCAGTCTTGATTCATGCCTAACGGGATTATAGTAAGGAAAGCCATCAGGTTCTTTATTTCCTTAAGCATTACACGCATCACTTTGATCTTACTAATCGCTCGTAATTTCTCTCAATTTCTTCAAGCAGGATATCTTTTGTTATTGAGCCCTCTGATTTCGCCATCGCAGCTATGGCTGCTCCTCCTGCGCCGACTCCTTCTTTCACCACCCCCGCCTCGTACTTCCTTAAACCCTCAAACCTCGATTGGCTGAAGTCGAGATCAGCGGCAAGTATCGGGGCGTCTGCGATTTGGGTGATTATTCCTTTCAGGTCAGCCGTTCTGTCGGTTATAATCCACCGAGTGGTTCCGATGGCTACATTATTCAAGACATACGAGTTTAATGCTTTAATAACGGCTAACACGGCGCCCATCTGGGTTCCACCAGCCATCAAAACAGGCACTTTATCCGCAGCGCCTAGAATCACCCCCGCGAAGGTAGGTATCATAGGGTCTCCAACACAAGAAATCGCTTTCAGTGGATCATTCGCCAAATCACCAAACTCAACTCCTGAAGCCTTCAACCCCTCTTCAACTGTTTTTATTTTAAGCTCATGAGGGTTACTTAGCATGCTGCTACTGACTTTTCCTCGAGCGTCTACACCCATAGCCAACAGAACACCCAGAGCAGTCGTTGTGCCACCGGGAATGCTTTCACCAACCACAAGATAATCAGCCGTTTTAGACAGATTTTCTCCGACAACTTTCGCTCTCTCCAAGATTTCTTCAACATTTTCTACAGCCTTACCTGTTCTTATGTCCCTTCCTGGTTTTCCACCTAAATCTAAAAACGGGACGTGTGGATTTACCCTGAGTCCGCTACTGACCACAAGAACGGGTATGTCCGCCAACCTTAATGCCGACATGGCAATTAGGGCTGGGGTTGGTATCCCCTCTGGCGTCACTGGTACGCCTGGTATGCATCTGCATTTTCCGAGTAAGAGGAGCTCAACATCAGCGGGCGGCGTGAAGTCTGTCAGCTCAGGGTATTTCCCCGCGGCAGATATGCCCAAAATTTTTGCCGTCTCGGTAACGCTTATGACGCACGCAAATAGAGGGTTTTTTCCGCTTAGTTGCCTCAAGAAGGCTCTGCCTTTGGCTTCATTGTAAGCCAAAATTATGTCATTCATTTTGTCATTTCTCCACGATGCCATAACTTCCAATATCTAAGAACCAGCACCCTTCTCTCAATTCCTTCCTGAAATCAAATGTTTTCAGGCGCTTCCTAAACAACGGGCCGTCATAAACGAACGTATGGTACTCGCCCAATTCACCACTAGGGTGAATATCGACTTTTTCAAGTTTCCGTAAGTCTCTCATAAAAGCCTCGTCTACTTTGCGCCCCAACCACTCTTTACCAAGTAAATCCGCTTTCACCATAACTACGAACGCTTTAAACCCCTCTTTAATAAAATCAGTGAGAAGTTGCCAAGGGTCACTGCCCCATAAAGGCTTCACAGGCCTTATACCCAATTCGCTGCAAACCCGATCTATCCAACCCTCATGTCCCGCAATATTAGAGAGATCCCCAAAGACAGCGCCCTCTACCCCATTTTGTTTCAGTTCACGTACTACGCTTTTGAAACCCTGCTCATACGTTTCCCACGCCACTTCTCTCTGGATCATCGGAATTCCGATAGCTTTAGACTGTGCCAGGATCAATTGAGAGTTTAGCCCATGAGACATGCATCTTCCATCTTTCGAGACAAAATTCATGAGACAAGAAACGTCAAACCTTTCTGAAATCGCTTTGTAGCAGGCAAAACAACTGTCCTTTCCCCCACTCCACGACACAACAACTCGGGACATAACAATCACCCAACGATTAAATCGGATAAGCTCCACAAGTTCGGCAGTAAGTGGCTCCCTCGGCTACATTGGAGTTGCACTGAGGACACAATTTGCCCTTTAAATCGGTAGAACGCGGGACGCCCATAGCTGATTTGTAAACTTCGTAATAGAACAATTGTTCCTTATCCCGAATCATCACTTTGTCCTCGTCAAAGTATTTGCATTTTTTATCTTTGAACTCCTCATCAGAAATCTTCTCATTGAAGAGGTTTGGAAGCGTCGAAGTTCCTGATCCATACTCAATAGGCGTTTTAACTCTCCACACAATTTCTTCAGGTAAGATGCTTTCGAAAGACTTGCGAACAATCCATTTGCCCCATTTCATCCCCTTTTTGTCACGAACCTTATAGCTTGAATCAATTTTCATAGCGAAGGACTTGAAATCGGGATCAAGGTATGGAAGCTTGGCTTCTATTCCAAGGGCCCTCGCCAACTTGATGGATGAGAACTGCATGACATCGCATAGTTTCTGCAATTCTAAATCCAGTTGTTCTTTTTCTAGGTCGAAAAGAAAGCTGTATCCGGCGAATAATTCATCGCATCCATCACCAGTCATAACAGTGCTCATTCCATGCTCCTTCGCCACTCTCAAGCCAATGTAAACCGCTATGCTATTGCGTATTTCCATGGGATCAAAAGACCTCATCGTTTTCACGACCACGCGAACAGCATCATACAATTCGTCGTTTTTGAAGTAGTAAACAACATGCTCTAGCTCCAACCTACTGGTCATCAATGTTGCGTATTGAACGTCAGGCGCTGGAGCTCCTTCAAGGGCTACAGTAAATGCCTTTAACGATACGGATTTCGACGCAATGGCCGCTAGGATGCTTGTGTCTAACCCGCCGGAAAGCAAAATACCTTCAGTCAAATTTCTTTTCACGGCCTCTCGTAACAAAAGCCGAAGCTTGAAACAAATTTCGTCAATGACGCTGTTCAAGATTGAACTGCCTTCTCTTCCGCAAGAGTTTTTGGCATTACCATTTCTCGCAATGCTTTGATTATCGTGGGTGCGACCGCCGTGAATAGAACAACGTTATTGATTAGGGCTGTAACAGTTGACTTTACGCCGCCAACAAGCACCGTTCCAAGTACCGCTACAAACGCTGTTTGGGGCATGGAGAACACCCACATGTACCATGCAAACCATATATTTTGTAGCAATTCACTTATCATCGTCAAGGCAACTGCCGCTGCGCCTAAGAACACGATGCTCGGATTAGGCTTGAAGCGACGAAGCAGACCTCCGAATAAGCCAAGCATACCGATTACTACTGCAATAAAAGGAGTCCAAAGGCCAGCAAGGGTAAACAGGTCAGAAATGATAATTATCAACAGACCAGTGATGAAACCTTGTAGGGGTCCAAACACGAAGCCAGAAACAAAGGTCAGAGTTTCAGTCAGCCCAATCTTTACGAGAACACCATAAATCGGAATAGTCAGAGCGAGCGCAGCCCAGTTCATCCCAACCCTTACAGCCGCTGCCGTAGCAACCAACAACGATATAGCCGCAAGCTGCTTTACGGGAATCTCCTTCTTCATGTAAGTCACGGTGTCGTTGGATGGATTATCCAGCCAACCTTTATAAGTCTTTGCCTCCTAGAACAAACGAGGTGTGAACATGGTGGAAAAGAAATCGGAAAGTTGCGATTTACCTTTGCTGAGATATCTTGAGGAAAAGGGCATTACACTACAGGATATGATAGATGCGGCTTTGGAATTATTTGTGCCTCACCCGGGTGTAGAGACAAAAGAGAAAGCCGTTGAATTACTTGAAGAAGAATTCTTTGAAGCCCTATCGGATGCTAATGTCTCCTGTCTGGAGGTTGCTTGTTTCCGCGCAGAAGAAGACGCCAAATCTGGCTTGATTCCAAGCCTGACAAAAGAAAGGTTTATGGGACGCCCAGGGCTGGTAGCCGATGAACTTCTAGGAATGACAATAGCCAACTACATAGCTGGAGCAAAAGGGATCTTCGAGTTTATCCGATTTGACCAAGCCAAACCAGGCATCTTAAAAAAGCTGGGACCAATCACAAATGATGCGATCGGTGGACTTATAGCAGGTGTTTCATCAAACATGTACACCCGAGCCATAAGTGAAGCCTCTAAACAACACAGATGATAGTTCTTTGCAGAAGACTTTCACTTAACATCTCTTTGTTATCTATTGAGAACATTCATCCCTTAAAATAGTAAAAGAGTTAGCTGAAGAATCTATTATTGAGACAACAGCCATTAACTAAAAACGCAAATAATGCTTAGAAAAATGGAAGAATTTAGACGTTTATAGCATTCCGCATTTTTTGAGTAGGCGTTGCCACTTTTCGTCTGTTATTCGCTGTATTTCATCTAGCATTTTCTCGAACTTTGGTGTGAACAAGTGTCTAAATCGTCCTTGCACCTGCAAGTATTCCTTTAATGGCTTCTTCTTTTGCGGGCTTAAAGCTATGACTTTGCTTGGCACGGACAGCTGGTATTCGCCGTTTACGGCTTCCCACAGTGGGAATATGCATGTTTCTACTGCTAAACGTGAAAGCTCTATGGACTTAGCTGGGTCGCTTCTCCACCCTCTTGGGCATGGTGCAAACACGTGTAAAAATGCTGGACCGTTAACTTCTATTCCTTTTCTGACTTTTACGAGCAGGTCTCGCCAGTAATGGGGCGATGCTGTAGCTACGTAGGGCATGTCATGTGCCACCATAATATCAGCGATAGGCTTCTTGTTTTCCAGCTTTCCAGGTATGACTGTGCCAGCGGGCGAAGTAGTTGTGGATGCTCCTAAGGGTGTCCCACCACTTCTCTGAATGCCTGTGTTGTGAACCACAATTCCATCGGCAATGAAGTTATGCTCTCCTTCCACTCTTAAGTCCAAGGTGGGCTTCTCACCCACATACCTTATGCACTTTACTTTTTCCATCTCAAAATGTTCATTTCCTATTAAGAAATTTAGATACCCGTATTGAGCCGGATATTTCTTTATATTCCATTTTCTTCTTTTACTAAAGCATATATAGCCATACTCTGCGTCTTTTAACAGCTTTCTACCCACACATTTTGTTCCTTTCTTCTTTTCTTGTTTGTGGATTTTTCCAACTCTGTAACCCATTGTTTGCAATAATAGCCTTAAGCGTCTAAGAAGTTCGCGGCTTGCAGAGATGTAGCGTAAACTGTTACCTATTCTATAGCCATCAGAAAGCATCAGTCCTTGAAGGAATGCCTCTTTTTCTTCGTTTGGAAGAGTAAATATCCAGCTTGGGGTTATTTTATTCTTTGCCCCTGAGCCAAAACCTAAAGAATCTATAAACTTGGCGAGGTTTACTGAGTGCGAATAAACATACATTTTGTCGTTTGTTTTTATCTCATTACCAAAGATTTCGGAGTGAAGCTTGGTTAAAACTTTTCTTGACCTTGAATCATCTGGTAATGCAAATCCAACCTCACCTTTTTTCGGTCTTACCCATCCATCACCAACATATATTCCGAGATACTTCATCAAGTCTGGACTAGAACATTTAGGTATGTTTACTTCATTGAGGCGATTAACTTTCCAGTCCCCCTTCCTTATTTTTTCGAAATTAAATTTGAACGATTCACTACTGTCCAAGTTTTTCAGCACAACGACCTCATCCCCAACCTTAACTTTGGACAAGATTTTCCAAACGAAACCATTTTTTCTCCCTCTGCCATTCCTTTTTAAAACAAAGAAGGGGTGGTTCGATGTGGTTTTTATCGAGTGATGCAAAGTCTCCAATTCGTATATCCCTCTCGTACCGTTATCAAAGATGCCAGTGCACTTCTTCAGAACGGGTTGGTAACTTTTCTGGTTGAATGCGTATATTTCATCTCCTTTCTTTACCTCTGTTATTTTCTTCAGCCCATCTTTTGTCATTATCAGTGATTCCCTACTCAAACAGTTCATGTAGGCTTCATTGTCATAGAGCACAAATAGAAAGTCATGTCCCCTTTCCACAGCTCCGGAAAGCGCCTGTATGCCTATGTCGTATGTGCCTCCATCTCCGGCAAGAGCGATAACGTCTATTTGCTCCTGTTTTATCCTCCCCTTCTTTTTCAGCATTTTTAGGGCTACTTCAATTCCAGAAGCGTTTGCAGCAACATTTTCAAAGGCAGTGTGTAGCCACGGCGTAGCCCAAGAAGTGTATGGATAAATTGATGAGACTACTTCCATGCATCCGGTTGCGTTTGTTATTATTGTGGGTCCTCTAACCGCTTTCATTATAAGTCTTAGAACTGTTGCTGGTGCGCAGCCCGCGCATGCTCTGTGTCCCGACATGAATAGGTCTGGTTTTTCAGCGATGTCCTTTGTGGTGAATTTCCATTCAGAAAACATTCCATTTTCCTCCTCTTTTACTCTCTCAATCCAACATAATTTATTGGAGTTTCAACATGTTTGGCTTGAAGTATCTTCTGCAAGTCCTCGTATATACTGCGCATTTGGCTTGGGCTTGTATCTCTTCCACCCAAACCGTAGATGTAATTTACCACGTGAGGATGTGTAGACGCATCGTAAAGCACATGGCGGACTTCCTGGAACACTGGCCCGCCGTTTCCTCCGAAGCTCATGCTTCTATCCATGATAGTCACTGCCTTCACTTTTCTAAGCGCCTCAACTATTCCTTCAACTGGTAAAGGTCTGAAAGTGCGAATTCTAAGCAGTCCAGCCTTAACACCCTCTTCCCTAAGCTCATCTACAACGGTTTTCACAGTTCCAGCAGTTGAGCCTAAGCACACTATGGCTATTTCAGCATCTTCAAGGCGGTATAAATCAAGAAGTCCATTTCCATAATGTCTGCCACTTATTTGCGCATATTCCTCATTTACTTGCTGAATTATTTTTAGTGCGTTTTTCATGGCTTCTTCTTGTTGACGCTTAAACTCGAAATAGTAGTTTGGAAAGGCTACGGGTCCCATGGTCATGGGCTTTTCTGGATCAAGCTTGAAAGGCGCATTTTTTCCTTCGTGCGTTGTCACTAGGGGCAGTTGGCGGGTTCCGACAAACTTTTTGACAATGTCATCTGGAAGCGCTTGCACATTTTCTAGTGAGTGGCTTAGAGTGAAGCCGTCTAAGCCCACAATGACTGGTAAGAGAACTTCTGGGTTTTCCGCTATCTTAAAAGCTTGAATTATTGAATCGTAAACTTCCTGTGCGTTCTCAACGTAGATTTGTATCCAACCGCTGTCCCGTTCAACCATCGTGTCGGAATGGTCACCATGAATGTTTAGCGGTGCGGACAAGGCTCTGTTGGCAATTGCCATAACTACTGGTGCACGGCATCCTGAAGTCACGAAAAGCATCTCATGCATCAAAGCCAAACCAGCAGAAGCTGAAGCCGTAAAGGTTCTTGCACCTGTGACTGATGCTGCGAGACAAGCAGTTAAAGCGCTGTGTTCTGATTCTGTGCAAACAAATTCCGTTTCGACCTCGCCGTTGGCAACATATTCGCTGAACTTTTCAACGATTATGGTTTGAGGAGTTATGGGATAGGCTGCTACAATGTCAACATCTGACTGCTTCGCGGCGTAGGCAGCTGCCTCGTCTCCGTTTAAGGCTAATACCTCTTGTTTTACAACATTCTTCATTTTCTCATACACCCTTAGAGTTTCATTTCAATCGCTTTCGTTGGGCACTCATTTGCGCATATTCCACAGCCTTTGCAAAAGTTATAATCGAATTCTATGTCTCCCTTTTCAGTGTTCCAATGTATTGCTCCGTCTGGACAAAAAAGTACACACAATAGGCATCGTGTGCATTTCTCTAAATCTCTTACTGGCATGTATGTTTTCCAATCTCCAGTCAAAAACTCGGCACTAGGTTTCCAGCATACGCCTGCTGGCGAAATTTCCTTCCAACTTTTTTCTCGTGATGTCACTCAGATTTTACCTCCTCATAGGCTTCTTTTATTACAGCAAAGTTTTTCTCCGCAATGTCCTGCCTAAAACGTTCTCTAACCACTTTTTCTACGCTTTCCAAGCTGACTATTCCAGTTACTCGTGCTACGGCTCCTAGCATGGCTGTGTTTGTTATGGGTGTTCCCAAAATTTTTATAGCGATTTCTGTTGCTGGAACAGTCCAAACTTTGCCTTTGTCCGTGTTGAGTATTTTCCTGATTTCTGCTGGGTTATCCTTTGAGTTAATTAAAATTGTTCCTTTCTTATCTAATCCCTCAGTAAATGGAACTGTTTTTAATAATGTTGGGTCTAAAACAGCTACGACATCAGGATTATAAACTGTGCAGTGTATTCGAATAGGCTCGGTGCTTATTCTTGTGAAGGCGGTTACTGGTGCTCCCATTCTTTCTGGACCGAACTCTGGAAAAGATTGAATGTATTTTCCTTCGTAAATGGCTGCTCGTGCTAACAATTCGCTTGCTGTCCATGCTCCTTGGCCGCCTCTGCCATGCCATCTGACTTCTAAGATTTTTTTCAATTTTTTACTCTCCATTAATCTTTCAAGCTTATTGGGAAATCTATAATATACATGTTTCTAAAGCAAGCAAGCAAAACGAAACATGAAAGTGGGAAATCAACTGATTCTTCTTAGCCGTTAGCAATCGTAATTTTTAAGTAAATAAGAGATATATCAGAATCTAAACGTTTTGAAACTAAGAATATGGAAGCCTATGATTTGCAACAAGAATCAGTAGGTGACAAAATACTCCTAACTGCTGACCAAACTTTGATGAGTGATTACCATCGCAATGAATTTATAGGGTTTGGAACATGTGCCCCTCCAAATGTTATTCCAGACTGGCTTTACAAATGGCTTTTCTTTCCACCCGCCAAAACTTTGAATGGTATACCTGTGGCAGCACCGTATGGGTTAAGAAAAATTGAGGCTCAACTTTTAAGCGAAGGCTTCGACGTATCAACTGTCGCACCAAACCATCTTAAAAAGTACATTGGCAAAGCAGAGGTTTTAGGCATACATGTCATGGACCCTTTCGGTTTAGGTCCAGCTTCAAGCACCTTAGCCTCTATTCTGAAGAAGGAACCATTTCTTGCACAATATTTCCGTGCCTTATTAAATAATTCAGAGGTTAAGAAAGCGAAAAAGCGTGAATTAAAGATTATTGTTGGCGGTCCAGGTGTTTGGCAGTTTCATTATAGACCAAAGTTTGTTAAGGAGTACGGAATAGACTGCATAGTCGAGGGAGAAGCTGAAAGAGTTATTGGAAAAATTTTCCACACTGCTCTTAATGGCGAAGACCTTCCCCAGTACTACGAAGTTGACGTTAAGGAAACGCCAAGTTTGGAGGAGATACCAGATATTGCAGGGCCTTCTGTCAATGGCTTGATAGAGGTTGGTCGTGGGTGTTGTCGGGGGTGTGAATTCTGCAGTGTGACTTTGAGACCGTTGCGGTGGTATCCATACGAGAAGATAATGCGGGAAATAGATGTAAACATAAAGGTTGGCAACATAAATTGGTCATGTCTCCACGCAGAGGATGTTATGCTCTATGGCTCTAGAAATACCTTGCCAAACGATGAAAAACTCATCAAACTCCACGAATTAGTTGTAAAGAAATGCGAAAGCATCTGCTGGAGCCACTGCTCACTAGCAACCATAGCATCAAAACCAAAACTTTTCTCAAAAATCGCTGAAATCATACTGCAAAAGCAGCCTTGGTGGGGCGCCGAAATCGGAATAGAAACAGGTTCGCCAGACCTTGCCAAGAAAGTTATGCCTGTAAAGGCGCATCCCTTTAAGTCGGAACAGTGGCCGGAAGTCGTACGCACCAGTATGGGTCTAATGCAGGATAATCAACTCATTCCTGCATGCACATTAATTGTGGGTGTTCCGGAAGAAACAGAAGATGACCTTGTCAAGACGATAGAGTTGATGGACGACCTTAAAGATGTTAGAAGCCTAATAGTGCCCCTATTTTTTGTTCCTATGGGTAGACTAAAAGACGAGCAGTGGTTTAAAGAAACGCAAATGAGTGAATTGCACAAAGAATTGTTGATCAAATGTGCAGAACACGACTTCTACTGGGTAGAGAAATTAATTGACTTGTCGTTTGCTGGAAAATGGTATGCGGGCATCTTGCAGTCTTTCTATAAGGTTTTTGCAAGAATTGCTAAGTATAAAGCGAAAAAAGCTGGAATCACAATAAAAGGCTAAGATAACTAAACTTAAATACCACTGCAATTCTCAAAACTCTTAAATCATTAAGCAGTAGCCGCCGTAGCTCAGCTAGGTAGAGCGGCTGGCTGTTAACCAGTCGGTCGTAGGTTCAAGTCCTACCGGCGGCGCCTAAAACATTCTCTGGAATGGACTCCCTTGGTGTGGCGCATACAGATTTGTGTAAAAGTTTATGTGTAATGAAAATAATAAACTTGAAGTTGCTGGAGGGTTAGAAATGAAATTCTCTTTCATCAATGCTAGTCCCAATGAAGGTCTTGATGAGCGTGAAAGAAGAAAAGCCATTGCTTCGTGGCCCCCATTGGGCATCTTGTACTTGGCTGCGGTGCTCCAGGAAAGAGGGATAGAAGTTTCTGTTTTAGACCAGCCAGCAAAAGGTTTCACAATTGAAGAAACAGTTAATTGGGTAAGAAGAGAAAACCCTGACATTCTTGGTTTCTCAACCTTCGCAAGTTCCGGTCGCGCAGCTGCATTAATTAGCAACAAAGTGAAAGAGGAAAACACAAACATTACCACCGTGTTCGGCAACTATTATGCAACATTCAACCCAGAACGAATTCTCAGAAAATACCCCTCTGTTGATATCATCGCTCGAGGAGAAGGAGAAAACACGATACTTGAACTTGTAAGTTGCCTAAGAAACAAAGAAAAGTTCAAAGAAGTTCGAGGAATTACTTTCAGAAATGGAAAAAACATAGTTTCCACTCCTGACCAACCCCTAATAAACGATCTGGATTCCCTTTCTTTTCCAGACCGCAAGTTAGTTGATGCGGAGTATCATTGCATGGTTGCTGGGGCAAATGTGGCGCCGAAGAAGTTCACCAGCATTGTTTCTTCACGCGGATGTGTTTACAGATGCCGATTTTGCAGTTGCACGCAGTTCGCTCGTAATATGTGGAGACCCAGATCTGTCCAAAACACCCTCGAGGAACTACATTTTCTTGCAAGCGAAGGATATGAACAGTTCATCTTTGTAGATGACAGCTTCACATTGAACCAAAAAAGAGTAATCAAGCTGTGCAGAGACATGAGGAAGGAAAAAATAGATATGGAGTGGATTTGCGAAGGAAGAGTCGACAATTGCTCATATGAAATGTTGCGAGAAATTGCAAAGGCAGGCTGCAAGATCCTCTACTTTGGCATCGAAAGCGCAAATCAAAGAATATTAGACTACTTTAACAAACGAACAACGCCTGAACAATCTAAAGCTGCTGTAAAAACAGCCAGAAAGGCTGGAATAGACATAATAGGGGGGTCCTTTATTGTAGGTGCCCCGGATGAAACCAAAGAAGAAATTCAGAACACAATCAAATTTGCAAAACAAATTCCGATAGATTTCCCACAATTTAACATATTGGGTGTTTATCCTGGAACTGACATCTGGAATGAATTCGAGGTGAATGGGCTTCTAAAGGGAGGCGAATATTGGGAGACAGGTGTTGCAGTTTCCGAGATATGTCCAACAGCGGTGCCGCTTAACGAAATCAAGCAAATGATTCATGAAGCCTTTTATCATTTTATCCGTCGACCAAGCTTTGTATTAGAGCAAATAGCGAAGACGCTAAAAAGCTCCTATCGAATGAAAGTTGTAATAAACAACCTAAGCCGAATAGGCGACGTCAGAGAAAACATCCGCAGCGTTGCCTAGTTTACAAATCCCACAGAATTCGTAGAGAAAACTCACATATTTCCAGTTTTCATTAAAACTCGTAGAGCGATGAGTGAACTTCGTGGATATTTTCCTTTTTCTCTACAATTCTCAACATTAAAATTTACTTTGACTTATATGAAGCATGCAGTCTATCGAATGCGGAGGTTTGTGAGTTTTATGATTTAATATTAGGTGTGGGTGTGTTGGCTACTATTGGGCGTTTTTGTACGTGCTTATATCCACATTCACATTCAAAGCCTATTATTTTGTTCCCGCGTTTTATCTCCCGCCATTTTCCGGCAACGCATCGGATGTTACGTTTGTGAATCTTCCACAGTATTCTTGCTTCGTTAGAGGTTATTGGAGCATAATTTTTTGCTGATGTAAAGTACCATGTTGCATAGGTTGCGAGACACATCCATAATGCGCCCGTTATTATTTCTAGCATATTTTTCACCATGTGTATTTATGTTCTACGCGGATACAATATGTCTTTTTAAAGACATATCTATATCAAGAATATTATTTCTTACTATATAAGCATTACGTAATATTCCGGATATCAACCAGCTACTCTAAAACTGCTCAAGCACATCCTTCTTCTCCATAATATAACCGCAATAATGGCACTTCAGTAGTAGCGGTTCCTCACCGTCAACATAGAATTTGGCTTGAACGGGCTCGTTGCTGTTGCTTATACAAGCGGGATTAGCACACTTAACAATGTTCTCAATAATTTTTGGAAGCTGAACCCTCTGCTTTTCCACGACCCTATAATCGCGGATAATGTTAATTGTTGCATGAGGAGCAAGCAAAGCAATTTTATGCACTTCTTGTGGATTTAACTCTCTCCCTTCAATCTTAACTATATCCTTCATCTTGAAGCGTTTACTAGGCACATTAATTGCAATCGTAATAACCTTCTTCTCTCGCCCAGTTATCCCCAAAATTTTGGCAACGTCTAACGCATGTCCACCAGTAATATGGTCAATAACGGTGCCATCCTTAATTTTGGAAACATGTAGCTCAGTTTCACTCATATGAAATGCCCCTCTTTAAAGAGGCTATAACCTAAACAGAGATAAAAGATTTAAACCTTAACACCTATTTTGACGCCATTCGGCAGTTGATAAAGAGTTATTTAGGAGTTGGACGAGTTCTTGTTTTGGGTGTAAGTTTGGAGTTTGAAGGTAGAGACATAATATCAATCAAAGATTTTTCTCGCGAGGAAATCGATTACATTTTGAAGATTGCACAAGCCATGGAACCCATGGCCTTAAAAGGCTCAGACATGCTTAGGGGCAAAATCCTCGCAACACTATTTTTTGAATCGAGCACACGCACCCGCTTAAGCTTCGAAGCAGCCATGCACAAGCTAGGCGGCTCCACCATAGGCTTTGCAGAAGCAGAAATCGCCTCAGTAAAGAAAGGAGAAAACCTTGCGGACACTGTACGCACCGTTGAGAACTATGCCGATGTAATAGCAGTAAGGCATCCCCTTGAAGGTGCAGCGAGACTCGCAGCGGAATTTGCAAAAGTCCCAATCATCAATGGCGGAAGCGGCGCAGAAGAACACCCAACACAAGCCCTCTTGGATTTGTATACCATAATGAAGGAGAAGGGAAAAATTGACGGGTTAAAAATAGCCCTTTTAGGCGACCTGAGATATGGGAGAACCGTTCACTCCCTTGCCTATGCACTTTCCCTATACAACATTGAATTATACCTAGTTTCGCCAGAATCTCTTAAAATGCGTAGGGAAGTTATCCAAACAATAAAAGAGAAAATACCTGTAACAGAAAAAACAAGTATCGAAAAGATAGTTTCACTTGTAGATGTTTTGTATGTTACAAGGATACAGAAGGAACGTTTTCCAGACCCGGCTGAATACATCAAAGTTAAAGGTTCCCACAGAATAGATATGAAAACATTGAGCGAAGCTAAAGAAGGCTTGATAATTCTTCATCCGCTTCCAAGAATTGATGAAATAGCCGCTGAAGTTGACAATACGCCATATGCCCGTTACTTCCAACAAGTTTGGAATGGCATAGTTGTCAGAATGGCTCTTCTAGCCTTAATATTGGGTGCGGTAAAATAGCATTTTACTCCCTTTTTAAGGCTTATGTTAATGCAAATCGATCAAAGACTGTCAAAGTACCTGTTGACCCACATGAAGGACATTTGTGTAATAAGCCAAACCAGCTTCTTTTGCAGTTGACACAATAGGTCAATTTGCGGTTATATGTTAGAAATTCCATGTTATAAATCTCAAAAATCTGTTTAGTTATGGACAAAAGCTCATCTGGTTTACGTTCAACTTCTCCAAGGTCTATTACCGTTATGTTCCCACCATGCACTCCACGCATTTTTCGTTCAAATATTGAAGGCTCTGGAAAAATTTTGCCATCTTGAAAAATTAGCTTGCTGATTGTTGAGTAAAATGGTTTTTCCCTTGTTCCCGAAAATCGAACTTTCGCGATGCCGTATCTTTCAATGTCTAACTGCACTAACCTTTCTGAAGCTTCAAAATCTAGCAGTATGGCTGTGGATAGACGTTTTCCACGTTTTCTACCGATTTTCTGAATGTAAGCCAGAATGTTTTGCATTATTTCCTCAGCAAACCCCAAATTTTTTCCGTTTTCGCGGATGTTTTTTTCGTTGAATGCCTCCAAAGCTTCTTTTAAGCCCGCCAAGTTTATTATACGAGAACAATTTTCAAGCCTAAAGTAGTGGTCGCCATTAACGCTTTGCATTAGAAATGGCAGTAAACCTTTACCGTGCTGTTTTAGCGCTCTATCCTTAATTTCTAAAGCGCGAGTTGCCATCTCAAACCTTTCTCTGAAAATTTCAAAAAACTTTGTCTTGTCCTTCCCAGACTCGTATGTTATCCGCGGCAAGTTAATCGTTACATATCCTAAACAGCCAGTGCGTAACGTATCAATTTCCCAATCTCCATTTAAATCTGCTTTAAGCCTAAATCCAGAACTAGAGAAAACAGAATACCTTTGATCTTTTTCTAGCAAATTAGCAAAGTATGGCATGCCTTTCTCTGATGCCAACTGATGAACTTTCAGAAGCATTGCCTTTGCTTTCTCATCCGCGAATGTTTCCGGGCGCATTTTTAAAATGATTTTTGGATTAAACAGTGGTTTTCGTGCGCTTTCTTCAGCAAATATTTCAAAAATAAGCGACGCTAAGATTTGGCTTTCTTCAAAGAAATCTGCGTATTTGCCGACATGTTTTCCAAAAGGTCCAAAAGCCAGCTTATCTGCTATGAAGTCTGGGATTGTAAGCTCTAAGCCTAAAGAAGCGTTTACATGCTGATTTATGTTGGCAATGAATAAGCGTAAAGCCTCTTTGATCTCTGAGAAATCCATACCCTTTACAAAAGGTGCAAGAAAAACGTTGAAGTAGTTAATTGTTTGCGTTTCATCTATTTCTTTGGCAGAATGTAAAAGAACGTTAAAGGCTATGGATAGAGCAGATTCCAAGTTTTGGGGTGTAGGATAAGAAGGCTGAAGAGCGTTTATTTTCTCTAGGTTTAAGCCGTTTTGGAAGAAAAATCTTAAGTCATGCATTATTTCGCTTGGCTTCAAAATCCAGGAGCTTAAACCATGAATGTGCAGCGAACCTGACAAGTGTGCATCTGCAATGTCTCTTGGAAAGACGTTTAAAAGTATGTACTCTTTAAGAACTGTTTCTCCAGCGGTTTCATGTATGGAGGCTGATCTCTCAGAAGTTTTACTTTTTGCATCGATAAGAGTGGTTACGTCGTAGACTGGAAGACCCAAACGCGTTAGTTTATGGCGGTATTCCTCTAAACCTTTCTCGATTAAAATTGCGTTTACAACCTCTCTAATGAGGGGGGCAGTCAAATATTTCGTTTTTGATCTAAGTAACCATTTTTCGGCTTCTTTAGCCACCTTTTGAGCTAACTCGGCGGGCATTTTCGTTTCTCTTATGAGAGAATTTGCAATCTTATTTGCGTCAAATTCCTCTGGTGCAAATCGGGAAGTGCGAACAAGCATGCCTTTCGGTTTAAAGGCTTTTTTTTCAATTCTCTCTGCAACATCAATAACAATCTTGCCCAACTCAGTTAGGCAATATTTCTTTGCTTCAACATCTGCCTCGATCAGATCCGCCTTAAGCAGGAACTTCAAGTGATAGGCAAATCTTCCAGCATCCCTGCTAGGATTCATCTTCAGCGAACCCATCAACTCCGTGTAAGAAAGAGGGCCTTTGTCAAAGAGTAAGTTCAAAATCTGCAGCCTAAGAGGCGAAGAAACCGCCTTAAGTATCTTAACCCCGCGCACACGATGTGGAACGGACAAATCTGTTCTAGCCTCCCCCTATGAAGATATTATTTTGGCGGTAAGAGTTTAAAGGTGTTAGGGAACACTTATTTTCTGTGATATCCAAATGAAGAGTTAACGCTATGGGGCTGTCGGCTAGCTTGGTCTAGGCTTGGAGACTCGGGCTCTCTAAGTGCAAGGCTTTGGGCTTTGTGCGGGAAGGACCCCGGTTCAAATCCGGGCAGCCCCA
>Ga0315312_1001001_pt1 | contig 25012 bp, 21 predicted proteins | sample TDP7_MG_FD_203629 | JGI IMG/M metagenome (GOLD analysis project Ga0315312, IMG submission 203629) | Freshwater sediment microbial communities from Lake Towuti, South Sulawesi, Indonesia - TDP7 | ecosystem: Environmental > Aquatic > Freshwater > Lake > Sediment | place: Indonesia: South Sulawesi... | reverse complement strand
CGGACCAGATTTCCTTCATCTGGCTCGAGTTGAGGACCGGCTGGGCCAGATTTCTCAAATCGTCGACATGTTTATACTTGAACTTGGTCTCCAAAATATGAGACGTATCCTTGATTCCTAGATACTCGATGTCAAGGTAGTAGTCTATTCGATCCAGCAGAGCCTTCACTATTCCGACTGTCCCTATGTCGTGGGGGTTCCTGTCGAGAAAGCAGACATATTCAGGTGTCTCCGCTGCAACGTCTCCGAAAGTTATTATCTTGTCGGTCAAAACGTTCAACAACGCGTTTTGACATTGAGCATTCAATCTTTGTATCTCATTCAAGTACTTGAAAGGTGCGATTATCAACGGTCTAGGTGTTATAGCGTTCGCCTTTCCCTCTAGAGTTCGAGTGATACTGATGTTCCATAAGATGTCAAATGTAGTCAACTCTTGATGACATCTGACAACTCCCAAGTCATCGCCGAAGAAAGTTTTAGCAGCTATCTCCACGAATGTATTCTTTCCTGAGCCATATCCACCGGAAAGGAGAGTCTTCGAATTCCTTATGATAAGCGCGCAAGTCAAGAATCTCTTCGCGTCTTCATCAGATAGAAAAAGGTCGAAGACATCCTCTATCCCTCTCATATAGTCTTCTCGGTAAGTGAAACTCGGACTATCTGTCATCTTTCTTCCTCTTGCAAGCCACAGTACATACAGAATTGCTGAGCGGCTTATTTATTCGTATTGCAGATTCGAACTGCACGGTTCTTCTTTGAGGCTCCTAGACAGGCTTATAACTTCGAGCAATTCTGCTTTAATAGTCTTGAAGGCTTGACCAGAATGCCCCTAATCAGCACCGGAATCTCTGGATTCGACGAAGCCGTAGGAGGGCTGCCCGACCGAAGCGTCATTCTTCTCTTGGGCGGAACCGGAACTGGGGCGGACCTTTTCGCCCAGCAATTCCTCTTCAATTCAGCCAAGAAAGGCTCAAGAATAGTGTACATAACCATCGAGAAACCTCCGAACGACGTGAGAGAAGAGCTCGCATCGCTAGGGATGAATATCTCGCCATTCGAATCTTTGAAGCCTCCGAAATGGCTCTTCGTAGACGCATTTACGCCGAGAAGAGCTCAAAGACAAGCCTCCATAAGCCTATTGACTACACTTACAGACGAACTGACTAAGAAAATTGAGAACTCCTACACGGTCATAGATTCGATCTCATATCTTCTCTTGCGATATGATATCGTTGACGTTATGGACGGAATTGAACTTCTTCTCCATCTTTCAAGAGACAAGGGGGGAATTCACTTCCTTACTATGAACCCCCACATGCATGACCCGAAGACAGTTCATACAATCTTGCATATTGTTGACGGTGCTCTTGAATTTCACGCAGAGGAGAGAGGGCAAACCTACTTGAGAAGCATGAGCATCAGGAAGATGAAGAAAGCTTCCCATAAGATGAGGATAGTGGCTTTTCGCCTGACTGAAAAGGGCATCGTGTTCGAGTCGGAGACAAGGGTAGCTTAAGACTCTTCAATGAGTGCTTCGTGAAAAGATAGAATCAGATCTGCAGCCTTCTCCCTATCTTGTGAAGACATTAGTCCTCCAGGAAGAACCATGTGAACGAAGACTTGAGTCTGCTCTTGAGTTCCAGTAAAGCACACGTTTATCGTCTTCTTGTACTGTTCGAAAGATGTCGTCCAAATAGAACCGCCTTCAGCTACGAAACTTGCAAGCGAAGGTCCTTCTTTGGTTGTGAACTCAGTGGGTGAAATAGCGTTCTTGATCGAGAGACCTCTCTCTCGCCAGAAGCACATTGCTTTTTCAATCAACTCGGTCGATAGCATTTTGTTGACTATGAATGTTTCCGAAACGGTGGATCCAAAATATATTTGTCGCTCGGACTTGTTACAGCTCTCATTTCTCGTTGTCATCTTTTTCATCTCACCATTCTCTATACGATTGAGCCAACTATGTTCTTGAACTTGTCAAGCGCTTCAGCGACGTTTCTTCCTTCAACACATTTGATCCTCAGCGTTTGCATGAAAGATGCCGCAAAACTTCTCGCCTTTTGCGTGAGGCTAGGTATTGTGATCAGGACGCCTCCAGCAGGCTTTACATCTATGAATTTCGCATAGAAAGCGAGCACGGGTGTTTCATCTACTTCCTTATCAGATTCAGCCAAGTCTATTGCAATGCTCTTGCCATCCTTTGTGGCTGTAATAGTGAAACTGTGTGAGACACCGGATGCGCCCACCATCGATCCCAACAATTCCACCTTGAATCCTAGAGTCTCAAGCGCAGTCTTGAAGAGTGGAACCCCAACCACGCTTTCAACCTCGTTCACGAGTTTCGGATCGAGCGAGTAAACGTGTACGTCGTGAAAATATGCTTCTTTGGCTGTAAATTCTATCTCGCAACTGCGGCATGCAAATTTTTCGATAGGATGTTCGAACTGTTTCCTACAGGCTGTGCATCGATTGAACGTTCCTACCGGCCTATAGTCAACTCCCTCCTGACTCAGGTTCTGTTTGCATTTTGGGCATATCAGTCGGTCTTCCGCCATGAAGTCTTCAAACTCGTGGACGGTTCCACAGTACAGGTGTTCTAGCAACGTTTTGGATTCAAGATTGATCGATCCGCACGACGGGCATTTGAAACGTATAAAGACCCCTGAGTGCCGACCACAAGAGGGGCAGCAGACGAACCTTTCATACATTTTCTTCTCAAGTATTCCGACCGCCGCCAACTCGTCAAGTAGATTCAAGGAAGATGTGGGTTCTCCTCCATTAACTATGCTTTCAACTGCTGGATATCTCGGTAGCCTTTCTGCATCAAATATCGGCACCAGATCCTTTACGCTTCCCCCTAAGAAGCCGCTGAGTAGGACTTGAACAGTTTTGTTCTCGTAGAGGCGGTAGCGAAGTTTCTTAGCTGCAGCTTCATCTGTTTCAATTAGCTTCTTCAGGCTCTCTTCCGCTTCCCTTTTCTTCTTGTTTAGACGTGCCACTTTGGCCTCATATTCTTTCTTTGCAGTCTTACGGGCTGCATATTCTTTCCTAAGGTTTACCAATTCCCTATCTATTGCCCTAAGGGTCTGCAAAGGGTCGGCCGTAGCGGTCACTAGGTTCACCATGTCATGAAGGTTCGTAAGCTCAAATTCAATTTGCTGTACGCAAATAAAAAGGCTGTTGCACTAGCGGTCTTATTGTTTAGTGACAGAGAACTGTATGAGTTTTTAAAGAAGCCTGTCAACATACTATAAAGGTACTGTGAAAAATCTTCGGAGAGATCGGTCGAGATTCAGTATGAGCACCTCACCAAAGCCGCCTATCGAAAAGAAGACAGAGGCTGAGGCTGTCTCGGAACCGGCGCCAACATCGGCTTTTAGAGAGGTGTATCCACTCAATGAACCGTATTCGTATGCCGCGATTACGCGAGACCCTACTACGAGTGGGCTCAAGTACGTGGTTATTGAGCCGACGCTTCTTGAGCAAGAGAGGAAGCATCTAGAGAGGGTCAAGGGGCTTTTGATGGAGGAAGTGGATCTAGACCTGAAAGCGATTGAGACTCGTGAGAAAGCTGAGCAGTACTTGAGGAAGAAGATTGAACACACAAGTCGCAGATATAAAATCAAGATGGAGAAAGAGACTCTTGACAAGCTAATGTACTATGTTAGCAGGGACTTCATTCACTATGGCAAGATAGACCCCTTGATGCGAGATCATATGATCGAAGACATATCCTGTGACGGCGTTGGGGTCCCGCTGTATATCTGGCATAGAGAATACGAATCGATTCCGACTAGTGTTGCATTTGAAGGCCCTGAAGAGCTGAATTCCTTCGTCGTGAAGCTGGCTTACAAGGCTGGCCGCCATATTTCAATTGCCCAACCGATAGTAGATGCTAGCTTGCCCGATGGAAGTCGCATTCAGTTGACCTACGGAAAAGAAGTCACGATGAGAGGAAGTACTTTCACGATAAGGAGGTTTAGGGCTGACCCTTTGACGATATCCGACTTGATATCGTTCAACACTCTTTCTTCTGACATAGCAGCTTACTTCTGGTATGCGATAGAGAAGAAAGCATCATTTCTGATAACAGGAGGAACAGCATCCGGCAAGACAACAACGCTGAACGCTCTATCGATGTTCATTGTGCCTGATTACAAGATCGTCTCGATTGAGGATACAGCAGAACTCAATCTACCTCACGAGAACTGGATCCCCTCTGTCGCCCGTATGGGCTTCGGATCAAACGAGGCTGAGATCTCACTTTTCGATCTCTTGAAGGCGGCGATGAGGCAAAGATCAGATTACATCATTGTCGGCGAAGTACGGGGGGAGGAAGCATATACACTCTTCCAAGCAATGGCCACTGGACATGGGGGGCTTTCTTCAACTCATGCTGACTCTGTCGCGGCGTCCATCAAGAGACTTGAATCTGAGCCTATGAACATTCCAAGGTCGCTTATCGTTACGCTGGACGCGATCGCTGTTCAGGCGAGACTCAGACTAGGTGACAAGACAGTAAGAAGGATTCAACACGTGGGTGAACTTGTCTCGTACGACTCCGCCTCAAAAGAGGTTGTGACAAATGATGTCTATAAGTGGGATCCAAAGACAGACACATTTCTCCATTCCGGCAGGAGCAGCGTCCTCGAGAAAATCAGCGTCCGATTCGGTTTGGAGCTTGAGGCGATACTTGAAGAGATCAAGAGAAGAAAGACCGTACTCGATTGGATGGTGAAGAAGGGAATTAGAAGGTACAACGATGTTGCTATTGTGATAAGAGATTATTACGCCAATCCCACGGCTAGCTACGAGAAAGCTCGGTTGGGGCTGATGGAATAGGGTTGACTAGAAAAGAGAAGGAGAAGAAGAAACGCGACGACACTAAGAGCGAAGGTTCAAGCCGTCGTTTCTTCAGCCCATGGCTAGTGACGCAGAGGATCTTAGGTGGTAGTGTCAATCGTGTCCTGCCGCATTTTGAGGATCTTAAGTCAAAACTTCTCAAGTCAGGAATGAAAGTGAGTTTTCCTGCATACGTAAGCTTCGTTGTCTTTTCGAGTCTGCTGGCGTTCTTAGGCGTGTTTCTTGCGATAACGATCCTCGGGGCAATTGCGAACGTCTTCGGAGTAATCCTTCTCGCTGTAGCTGCGGCAGTAGGTACCTTGATTGGGGTCGCAACTTTTTCTTTCACATATTATTATCCGAGCTTGATCGCTGATTCGAGAAAAAGACAACTGGATGAGGAGCTACCGTTTGCTGTGAGTCAGATGGGAGTCCTGGCTATTGCGGGCATCCCACCTGAAAGAATCTTTCGCTCCTTAACGACGAGCGGTTATAGATCAGCTGTTCGAGATCAAGCGAGGGATGTGGTGCGTGACATAGATCTATTCGGTGCGGACTTTCTCAGCGCGTTGGAGTCAGCGAGGGAAAGATCACCATCTAGACTATTCTATGATGTTTTGGATGGTTTTCTAGCAGCAGTAAGAACTGGAGGAGACCTCAAGAAGTATCTCTTGTCATCTGTACGCAGCCTTATGGAGACTCGCCGCATTTTGGCGAAACAGTTGATTGACACGCTCGGGATGCTAGCCGAGACCTACGTTTCTCTACTGGTCGTCTTCCCCATAACGCTCATGATCGTCTTTTCGGTTATTGCGATGCTGTCAGGCTCGCTGGGTGGGGTAAGCGTCTTGACGATAATGGTCCTGCTGACCTATGTCATTATACCGGCGTTGGCGATCACGTTGATAATACTTCTTGACGCGATAATGCCAAAAGAGTGAGAATTTTGGTAAGGATCACTGAGATAGAAAAGAAAATAGTCTGGGCGATATCGGTGGCTCTAGGTTTTGCGATTGTCGCGTCAGCGTTTATAGTCACTTTCGTGGTTGGGCGAGAGTTGCTCTTGGCCTGGGATGACTTTCTGATAGTCGCAATAATGATAGCGATATTTCCTCCGGCTGCTGTTAACTACATCGACCGTAGATGGAGAATAGCTGTTGACAACAATATTCCAAAGTTCTTGAGAGAGGTAGCTGACGCCAGCCGAACTGGACTAACGCTCGTTAGAGCGATAGAAGTTTCCACCGAGCGCAGATACGGCCCGTTAACTGAGGAGTTGAAGAGGCTTGTTAGGCAGTTGAGTTGGGGAGCGACATTGGAGGACGCTTTACGGTCTTTTGCAGATCGAGTCCATACTCGTTTGGCAAGGCGAACCGCTATCTTGTTGACTGAAGTGAGCAGAGCGGGAGGAAACATACAAGAGATCATGGACTCTCTTCAGAGACATGTGTCCGATCTGCAGCTCATAGACAAGGAGAGGCGCGGGCAACTTAGACAGTATGTTGCGATAGTCTATGTAGCTGTGTTCATCCTCCTCTTCATAAATGTCATATTGCTGAAAACTTTCTTCAGTCAGCTAGAGAGTCTTCAAGAGCTTCAGGCTCAGCAACCGGAAGTTCAGCTTCTTACCGGGGCCGTAGACATATCGGCTCTCAAGAAAATCTTCTTCCACACAGCGGTAATAGAATCGTTCTTCGGAGGACTTATCGCGGGCAAGATGGGGGAAGGTTCTCTGGGCGCTGGAATGAAACACACTCTGATACTGATGCTGATAAGCTTTCTAACGTTCGCGGTTTTGGTATGGGGCTGGGTGAAAATAAGCCTCCAATTTCCCTAGCCGTTTCCTAAGCTTTCGCATATCGACTGCTAAAACCGATCCGCAAACAGGATTTGAATGTGCCCCTGCATTAGTTTTTTATCTCAATCTTCTGATAAGGGGACAGGCCTAAACGAGATGTCAAATTTGTCCGGCTACTCAAACGTTACGCTCAGAGTCGCTAGCGCTCTCGAGGGAATCGTGGGAAAAGAACACGTAACCACTAGTAAGCCGATCCTGATGTCATACGTTGCAAGAGGAATAATGGGGCTTGAGTCTACAGCACCTGAAGTAGTGGTAAGACCCAAGAAGGTCGAGGAAATTCGCGACATACTTGTCCTGGCAAACGAAGGAAGAATTCCAGTTACCCCGATGTCAGGAGGCTTAAGCGGAGGTTTCGCATGCCCACTTATAGAACCTGGCGGAATACTCCTAGACCTTTCCAGAATGAATCGAATCATCGAGGTCGATACTGACTGCAGATACGTGGTAGTTGAGCCCGGTGTGACAAGCGGAGCGATATGGACATACTTCAAGAAGAACTATCCGGAATGGGCTCCCCCAGTTCCCGACGGTGCACCCCCGGCGGCAACCATTCTAGGGGATGCTCTAGAAAGAGGGTTCTCTCTAGTAACCAATCGTTACGGGCCCCAAGCGGATATGATCCTAGGGATGGAAGTTGTTCTGCCTTCGGGCGAAGTTTTCAAGACCGGTTCATGGGCTTTGCCCAGCGCAAAACCATTCTACAGGTGGGGTGTTGGTCCCGATCTTTCAGGTCTCTTCCTTGGAGCACAAGGAACACTGGGGATTGTAACCAAGCTCGCGGTGAAGATCGTGCCGCATCCGAAGCACAAAGACCTGATCGCATTCGGTTTCGAAAGTCCGGAAGACATGGTAAACGCGACGCTGGATGTGCTCAAGACTGAAACCTGCGTCTTGGTCCAATGTGGGAACTGGTGGCTCGTTCCCACAAGGATGGCTTCAGAGACAGAGATACCAATGGCCAGAGATTTCTGGAAGAAACAGGGGGTTCCTGAATGGTTTTCGAACTTTGAGGTTTGGGGGAAAGACGAGGAGGATCTGAATCATCAGAGAAGTGTCATCTATCAGACTATGGAAAGACTGAAGGAGAAAGGGATCACGGCCGAGGAATGGAAGCTTCATCCGAAACAGAAAGCCAGCAGAATGCTAAAGCCAAACAAAATAGCGATACCTTATGCTCTCTTCAAAGGCTCTTTTCTTTTCATCACTTGGTACACGCCTTGGAAGGATGCCGCGGAATTCTGTAGGATCGCTCAAGAGAAAATGGAGAAATATGATATCCCTCCTGTGCTATGGGTTGCATCTATAGAGCACGGCAGAGAAGCTATCTGCATGCCCATCGTATGTTTCGACCCAGCCAAACCTGAAGACCTGGAAAAAGTTCAGGACTTCAATAGAGAGACAACCGAGATCTTTCTCGACAAGGGATGGCTGAACTACAGGCCCGATCCGTACATACATGCTCCTCAAATGTACTCTAGAGCGAAGGCTTACTTCGAGATCTTGAAGAAGATCAAGAAACTACTGGATCCAAACGGTATAATGCATCCCGGCCGACTGGGATTGCTGGCGGGAGGCTTTTAGCTTGGGGAACCTTGAAAAGTACAAGAAGGATATCTATCGCTGCATCCACTGCCGCGCATGTCGCTTCGCATACTCGGGGGAGCCTGATAGACAAGGATTCGGAGATTACTCTGGAATAATTCACGGATGCGTTTCAGGAAATAGGTTTGAGTGGGAAGCATATTGGGGCTCAGGTAGGATCTGGATCGCTAGAGCCCTGCTCGAAGGCGGTCTCAAAGCCTCTGAAGAAGTCTCTGACATACTCTTCCGCTGCCCGACTTGTGGAAACTGTCAAACTCAATGCGACAACAATATTCCCATCTCCGAGATAATAGAAGCGGCTAGAGCTGAATGCATCGATTCAGGAGTTCCTCCTCAGCCAAAACATAAAGGAATCGTAGACTCGATTCTACTGAACAACAACCCCTACGCGGAAAGACATGACTCGCGGATGAATTGGTACGATGGCAAGAAAGACCGGAGGTCGGAAGTAGCTTACTTCGTCGGTTGCACTACATCCTACAGGTTACCTAACATCGGAAAGGCGACAGTCAACCTGTTGAGGAAAGCTGGTGTAGACTTCACCGTGCTGTCAAATGAAGTTTGCTGCGGTTCGCCGCTACTGCGCATCGGTCAAGTCGAGGTTGCGAAAAAACTGGCGAAACAGAATATGGACATATTCCGTCAAATGGGCGTCTCAAAACTGGTTTTCAGCTGTTCTGGCTGCTATCGAACATTCAAGATGGACTACCCAAAATTCGTTGGAGAGATCTCCTTCGAATTGAAACATGCCTCTGAATTCATCTACGACCTATTTGAAAGGGGCGTTATCACGCCGAGGAACGAGTTCAAGCGTAAGGTAACATGGCATGACCCTTGCCATCTGGGCCGTCACATCACCCTGTGGTTCAAGGGTGGGAAATCGATTGAAACTCCTGAGATCAAGAACTTTAGGCGAGAATGGTTCGAGAAGCCGCGGAAACTTTTGACGTCGATTCCAGGGATAGAGCTGGTCGAGATGTATAGAATCAAAGAGGATTCTTGGTGCTGTGGAGCTGGCGGAGGAGTGAAATCGGCATTCCCGGATTTCGCTTTAGAAACAGCTCATGAACGGATCAAGGAAGCTGAAGCGACTGGAGCTGAGGCTATCGTCACCTCATGTCCTTTCTGTGTTAGGAACTTTAATGACGCAGTTGCAAATTACGGGTCGAACCTGAAGGTCTATGAACTGATCGAACTCCTTGATATGGCAACTTGAGGTAACTTGGTGCGGAGTGGCTAGTTCAACTTGCCGACAGAATTCTCTACGGTTCTGACCAGTTCCTCATCTCTAAGAATCTCGACCAGCTTCGCTATGTCGACGTATGTTTCTCTGTCTTCCACTATTGGCGGTAGAACTTTCCTAATCATCCGGTAGGCCTTGATCGTTCCTTTCCCGAGCTTCTCAGGACCACGTAGATCAATTGCCTGAGCAGCACTTATCAATTCTATGGCGATTATGCATTCCACGTTTCTTAGTATCTTCAATGCATTTCTTGCAGCAATTGTTCCCATGCTGACAATATCCTGGTTGTTCGCATTTGTGGGCAGAGATTGAATGCTTGCTGGATACGCCAATATTCTGTTTTCAGCTGCTAATGACGTTGCGGTATACTGTGTTCCCATTAACCCCATTCTGACACCTTCCTTATCTCTAACCAAGAAAAGTGGCAAACCTTCATTCAAAGCGTTGTCCAGCAGTCTTGCAGTCCTCCTCTCCGAGATATTGCCGACGCTCGTCAGCGATAAACTAAGCATATCCATCGCGCTCGCTACGGGCTGCCCGTGAAAGTTGCCGCCGTGAAGCGCTTCGTCCGACTTTGAAAGTATAAGAGGATTATCCGTCGCTGAGTTCATCTCAATCTCTATCACTTTCTTCGCAAAGGCGATCGCGTCTCTGACGGAGCCGTATACTTGCGGTGAGCATCGGAGGGAATAGGCATCTTGAAGCTTGATATTTCGAGTCCCCTGAGATTCTTTGCGACTCTGCTTACCAACGGCCCGCTTCGGACTTGACACAAGTTGGCTTCCGCTCAGCAACTTTCGGAAGTTTTCCGCGCTTTCAATTTGGCCCCTATGAGGCCTAAGCAAGTGGATTCTTTCGTCAAAGGGGTCTAGAGCGCCGTTCAACGCTTCGATACTCATTGAGGCTGCGATCTCAGCCTCTTTTACTAGCCTGTGAGAATCATAGCAGGCGAGCGCTCCCAACGCAGTCATTACTGAAGTACCATTTATGAGAGCTATGCCTTCCTTCGAGTCTAATCTAACCTTATCGATGCCTTCTTTCTTTAGTGCAGAATTGGCGTCGATGACACTTCCACCATATTCAACATTGCCCTCCCCCATCATAGCCAAGGCCATGTGAGCCAAGGGAACTAGGTCACCGCTCGCACCGACTGATCCTATTTCGGGTATCACTGGATGTATGCCCCGATCGATCATCCTCATTAGCATATTCAATAGGTGTATTCTGACGCCTGAGTAACCTTTGGCGAGAACATTGGCTCTAAGAAGCATAATTGCTCTAACAGCGTCCCGCGGAAATGGGTTTCCGAACCCAGCTGAATGGCTACGGATCAGGTTCTCTTGAAGTTCTCTCACTTCACTCAGAGGAACAGATCTGTCGCACATAGGACCGAAGCCAGTCGTAATCCCGTACACCTTTCTATCTTCTGATATCCATTTCTCAACGGTTCTCCTAGAAGACGTGACCCTACGTTTGGCTTCATTTTTCAACGTGACGTAGGCGTTTCCGCGAGCGACTGCAACCAATTTCTCGATTGACAGCGAGCTACCATCGATAATTATTCTTTTTCTCATCCAAATCGTCCCGCCCTTACAAGCTGAATATAGTCATATCTAGGTTCGCTATAAGAGTCATTGAGAATGAACCGCCAACTGTTGAAGGAAGTTTGACACAGCTCGTTATCGCATATCTTATTAAAAGAGAGAATTTATTGACAGATGATAAAGGTAGACGTTGATGAGTAGCGACGAGACCGCGAGACAATTGACCAATGCGATAATCAAAGGCGATAGTTTGGCGACTGAACATTTGGCAAAGCGCCTCGTGGAGAAAAAGAGCTCAGTGACCTTAGCTCTAGACGCTATTGTTAATGCGATGAATATCGTCAATGATCTCCACAGCATTGGAGAGTATGATGATTCAAACGTTTCCGCTTCTTCTTCTGCAACGCTCGCTGCGTTACAAGTGTTTGAACCACAGCTTTCCAATGAAGAAAGTAAGGCTATTGGAACGGTGGTCTTAAGATGCATTCCAGAGGATTCAGTGGGCTTCAACAGAGCTATAGCCAGTTCAGTTCTGCGAGCGGCAGGTCTCAAGACGCTCAGTTTGCCGACAGCAGTCACGTACGAGAAACTTACAAGCATCGCGAATCAGAATCAGTGCGATCTCGTGGTTTTGCTCATCGAAACCAATGAGGACGATCCGAGAGTTCAAAGCCTAGCGTTAGAACTGAGAGAAAGCTTGCTTAAGAGGACGCTAAAGGTCATCGTCGGCGGAAATCCGCAAGCAGCGAAGATATGCCAAAAATACGGCTTCACGAACTATTTTAGTGATCTCGGAGACCTGGTTAGCAAGGTAACTGAGATCGTGATCAAGGAGCGAGGTTCTCGCTAAAGTAACCAGATTAGGTTGGGCTATTCGAGAAGTAGGAAGTCTTGTCCGTTGTTGAAGTTTTCTTATCTGTAAGCTATGAATTCCTTCCCGAGTAGTTCGCGTGCAACGATAATCTTCATTATCTCTGTTGACCCCTCTGCCCACATGTAGGATCTGACTCCTCTTAATCCCATTTCAACCGGGCACTCAGCAGTGAATCCGAATGCGCCGTACCACTGAAGTACATCATTCATAGCGTCAAAAGCAATCGTTGGGGCAAGCATCTTTGCTTCAGCCACCGCCTTAGTCACTTCAAATCTAGAGTACTTATTCTCTCTCTGTTCTTTCTCAAGCATCCACAGCGCTCTGTATCCGAGAAGCCTAACCGCATCCATTTTGGCATAATGTTCTGCCAGTTTGAATTGGATGGCTTCGTATTTCCCGATCGGTTGTCCAAACGCTTTCCTTTGTTTAATATATTCCATACCCAATTCGAGTGCCGCCGTTGTTGCACCTGCGCATACCACTGAGATTATCGCTCTAGCATAGTCGAATCCTTCCATGGCTGTGTAGAAGCCTCTGTTCTCCTCTCCTACGAGATTGTGAAGCGGAACCTTGACCTCCGTGAGAGCGAATCCTCCTGTTGAGATTCCTTTCCTACCCCACTCCTCAACATAGGTCGGGCTAATTCCGGGTGTACCTCTCAATGAGACGTAGAAGAAACTCAACCCTCTCGTACCCCGCTCAGGCGCAGTCTTCGCGAGCGTTAGGAATCCTCCCCCTTCCTCCATCTGCTTCACAACTTCTCTGACCCCGCTAATGTACATCTTTTCCCCGTTCAGGACGTACTCTTCTCCGATGCGCTTGGCGACTGTCCGCAGATTTCCAAGGTCAGATCCGGCGTCAGGTTCCGTAGTTGCTATTCCTAGGAAGGCCTTGCCCTTGCTGATCTTCGGCAAGATCTGCTCCTTGACTTCCTTCTTTCCATATCTATCGAGAATGTACCCCCAAGAGGCTTGGACGAGAAAGAATACGGCTGTGGCACACGTGACATCTGCTCTCGCAATTTCTTCTCCTGCGATGCCTGCCGTCACTGGATCTGCTCCAGCTCCACCAAACTCAGGTGAGACCGTCATCCCGAGTAAGCCGAGGTCCGCCATCCCTTTTATAACGTCGTCAGGTATCCTTTGGTTGTTCTCGATCTCTCTTGCTTTGGGAGCAAGTTTCTTTTGGCAGAACTCTCTGACCGCTTTCCTAAAAAGCTCCTGTTCCTCTGTAAACGTAAAATCCAATTACTCGACCAGCGCGTGAACTCTCAGGCTTGTAGATATTTAAAGCTTATAGAGCGCTGGATTCAAGAATCGAATGCTTGCGGGCGGTCTAGTTCCTTTTGGCTATTGCTTTTCGAAGCGACTCTGTGATCGCTGGAACTACTTGGAAAAGGTCTCCAACTATTCCGTATGTTGCAACTTTGAAGATAGGGGCCTCGGGGTCTTTGTTAATTGCAATGATGATGTCTGAGGTTTGCATTCCAACAAGGTGTTGGATTGCGCCCGATATGCCGATTGCTACATACAGTCTTGGTGCAACCGTCTTTCCTGTCTGGCCGATCTGTTGGTGGTGGGGCAACCATCCAGCGTCCACTATAGCTCGTGACCCTCCGATAGCTGCTCCAAGGACCTGAGCCAGATCTTCTATCATCTTGAGGTTCTCAGGCGAACCGAGCCCTCTGCCACCAGAGACTATTATTCTCGCTTCTTCAACTTTGATTGTTTCAGGGCTTACTTCCTTCACTACGTCCAGAATCTTGGTTCTTGTACTCTCAGGAGTTAAGTTGATTTCTACTCGTTCAATCTTGGGTTCTCTGGACCAGTCTGGGTTGCTCTTCTTCATAACGTTCGGGCGTACCGTCGCCATTTGTGGACGCCTCTTTGGACAGACTATCATAGCCATAAGTTTGCCTCCAAAGGCCGGTCGTATCTGAACGAGGCGGCCTTCGTCATCTATGTCAAGTCCTGTGCAGTCTGCAGTAAGTCCGGTTTGAACTCTAGCGGCTACGCGAGGAGCAAACTCTCTTCCGATTATCGTCGCTCCGAATAGTACAATCGACGGTTTCCTATCCAATATCAGTTCACTCAGTGCCGTCGTATATCCATCGGGTGTGTAGCGTCTAAGCTGATCGTCTTCGAGAAGATAGACTTTATCTGCGCCGTAAGCGGCGAGGGGTTTAGCGAGATCGGATACTTTGTCTCCTATGAGAACCGCGGCCAGTCGCTCGCCGAGCTTTTCTGAAAGTTTCCTGCCTATTCCGAGAAGCTCGAAGGATACAGGTCTCAGTTTTCCTTCATGCTGTTCTGAAACCACCCAAACGTCATTCGTGTATTCTTGAATCACTGAGCCCCCTCCTCCTTTTCGAGGCTGATGATCCTTTGCGAGGCGAGAAAATCAACCAGTTGGCGAGCAGCGGCATTAGGATCCGCAGACTGAATCACAACGCCTCCGGTACGGGGCTCGGGGGTGAAAACCTTTAGGACTTGGGTCGGAGACCCTTTCAATCCGAAGACTGAGGTGTCCTCAGCCAGATCAGGTGCTGCTATTGTCTTCATCTCTTTTTTCTTGGCCGTGAGGATGCCCATTATGGACGGGATCCTCGGCTCGTTCAGACCTTTAATAGCGGTCAAGAGAACTGGGATTTTCGATTCAACTATTTCGTAGCCTTCGTCCGTCTCTCGATGCGCAATCACTTTTCTGTTTTGAGGGTCAACATCTACTTTCTTGACTCCAGCTATCTGGGGAATTCCTAAGTGTTCCGCGAGTTCTGGTCCTACTTGAGCTGTATCTCCGTCGATTGCCTGCTTTCCGCAGAAGATTATGTCGTAGTTTAACCTCTTTATGGCTTGGGCTAGCGTATAGGAGGTGACCCATGTGTCAGCTCCCGCGAAAGCTCTATCCGTTAGGAGGATGGCTCTGTCAGCTCCCATGGCGAGACATTTCAAGAGGGCTTCTCTAGCCTGCTGAGGGCCCATTGTCAAGACTATGACCTCGCCGCCATGCTTCTCCTTTATTCTAACGGCTTCCTCTACGGCGAACTCATCGAAAGGATTCAAGATGCTCGGAACGCCTTCGCGTATTAATGTATGTGTTACCGGATCGATCTTTAGCTCGAGGACATCAGGGACTTGTTTCACGCAAACCACGATGTTCATTCGTTAACCCTGCACACTGGACTCAAGCAGATTATTAATCGCGCTACTATGCAAGCCTAATTAATAAAATCTATCGGACATAATACATCGGATGGTATCTCTTTCTCCGAGCAAAGACCTTCACCAGAGCTACTCCCGCCGCAAAGCCTCCTATGTGAGCCCAGTATGCGACGCCCGTTTCCACTGCGACCAGAGCCAGCAGAAACTGGTATGCGAACCAAATTCCAATCATCACATATGCTGGAACATAGATCAACCTGATGAACCAGCCTAGAGCGACCGCCGTCTTGATTCTCACCTTCGGGAAGAGAACAATATAGCCTCCTAACACGCCGGATATGGCTCCTGAAGCGCCCACGGCTGGAGCCGTGGAACCCCAAGCTGTCAGCGCAAAGGCTAAGGATGCAAGGATTCCTGAGAGCATATAGAACACGAGGAATGACAAGTGGCCACACATGTCCTCGATATTGTCCCCAAAAATATGCAGGTAGAGCATATTGCCGAAGAGGTGAAGTAATCCCCCGTGAAGAAACATCGATGTGATCAAGGTGTAGTAGCCTTCTCCGTTAGCTATTCTTGCAGGGGTAAACCCGTAGTCGAAGACTATCGTATTGAAGTCTCCCGCAATCTGCCAAATAAAGACTAAGACGCATGAGGCTACAATGAGCCATGTTACGACTGGCGTGATCGATGAAGGATTCTCATCTTTAACGGGAAGCAACCTACACCACTGGGGTGAAAAATGTATGTTATTCGCAGGCGGTAATAAGGTATTGCTGGATGCACGGCATCAAAATTTGGCCATGCTACTTAAGACACACTTCCCAAAGAAATCCTACGCGTTTTTCTCACGATAGACAGATCCTAGTATAAAACATTATAATGCTAGAAACTTCGGATACTGCTGGAGTGGTGCACAGATTGGTTGGCAAAGCGGCAATAGTACTAGTTTGCGACGGTATGGCTGACCGGCCGGTCCAAGACTACAAGTTCAAGACACCCCTTGAAGTCGCGAATACTCCACACATAAGTAGGTTGACCAAAGCCGGCTCAGTAGGAATGATGGACCCTATACGCCCGGGCGTGAGACCGGGAAGCGATGTGGCCCATTTCGCCTTGTTAGGTTATGACCCTTACCAGTATTATACGGGTCGAGGCTCACTGGAGGCTGAAGGAGCGGGGATAACGCTGAAGCCCGGAGACGTTGCTTTCCGCTGTAACTTTGCGACAGTTGATGAAAACAAGAAAGTCTTGGATAGGCGGGCTGGAAGAATTAAGGCTCGAACGAGCAAGCTAGCCAAGGTTCTCAACAAGATTCAACTGGAGGCAGCTCCCGGCGTAAGAGTGCAGTTTCACGAGACTGTCGAGCATCGAGGTGTGCTCGTCTTCAGCGGCGAAGGCATCTCTCGAATGGTTTCAGATGTAGATCCACATTCCAATGGAGTTCGGATATTGAAGTCGAAGCCTCTAGACACAACCGAAGATGCGGCGAGGACCGCTGAAGGACTGAATGAATTCGTGAGGAGATCATACGAACTGCTTAAAGACCACCCCGTCAACATCGAGAGAGCGAAGAAGGGTCAGAAGCCGGCAAACATAATTCTTCCAAGAGGTCCAGGAACTCTCCCATCGATAACGCCTCTCCCAGAACTCTACAATATTAAGGCTGCCTGCATAGCAGCGGTTGCTATGGTTCGTGGAATATGCAAAATCGCTGGGATGTGTCTCCTAGAAGTTAAGGGCGCAACTGGAGGCCTGAACACGGATTTTCTTGCGAAAGCAAGAGCGGCAGTCGAAGCTAGTAAGGCGAACGATCTCGTCTTTGTCAACGTGAAAGCTTGCGATGTGGCATCACATGATGGAGATTTCAAAGCGAAGGTCAAGGTCATTGAGAAGATAGATGAGATGGTAGGCTTGATAATCGATAAAGTCGGATTAAGCACAAACTATTTCGCAGTAACCTGCGATCATTGCACTCCAGTGACCGTTCGCGATCACACCTCAGATCCCGTTCCCCTAGCAATAGCAGGACCTGACGTTCCTTCTAGTAGAATACCGAGGTTTACTGAGAATCATGCCGCCGCTGGAAATATCGGAAGAATTCCCACTTCGAGTCTCATACCGACCCTCATGGACTATCTCGGAAAAGCGGAGAAATTCGGGTTTTAGAACGGTCCTCGTTTACGAAACGGTCACGGCACTGGCAATTGGGCGAACCGTCGTCCGCGCCTTTGGAGCATTATCTCAAAAGAGTCTTACGAACTCTTGGGGCGTCCTAAGAAGCATGTTAGCCCCGTGCAATATGCGTCAAGTCCGGAAGTCCGCCTTTGCGCTTATCCGGATTTTCCATCTTTTTCCGTTAACTGAATAGATGTATCAGGCGCAGCAAGCACGGCGATCCTGTTTTGAGCAAAGGCTACTGTAAAGCCGTTTCAAATAATAAACCTCGGAAAACTAAAATCAAGTACAAGAATTCTGAACGCGAATCTCCCCCAGCATAGGAGTAGCTTGACTGCGATTATCGAGTAACTAGGATGAAGGCGCCTGTTATCTCTTATTTGCGAATCCCAAGCCCTAGCATTTCCTTCTCATCTAGTGCTACTGGAACAACCTAGCCACAATAATCGAAAACGAGCACCCGTACACGCACTTTGGACGTTGAATTTGGAAAGATTTTGATGCTTGAGCCTTCATATTAACAGATCCGGTATCTACAATGGATACTTTTGAAGCCATCTATGGAAGACGGAGCATACGCGCGTTTGCGAAGAAAGAAGTGACTCAAGGACATTTGACAAAGATTCTCGATGCCGGAAGGCAGGCACCTTCAGCTGGAAACCTCCAGCCTTGGGAGCTTGTGGTAGTTCGCGATAGCAAAAGGAAAATGGCGTTGGCTCAAGCTGCCTTCGGACAATACTTCATCGCAGAAGCGCCGGTCGTGGTGGTCGTTTGTGCGCACCCGGCGAGATCGGCCAGACGCTATGGAAATCGAGGGGTCGATCTCTACTGCCTTCAAGACACTGCGGCGTTCATACAGAATATGCTGCTAGCATCGTACGCTATGGGGTTAGGTTCATGCTGGGTAGGAGCTTTTGATGAGGCAAGAGCCGCTAAAGCGATTGAAGCACCAGACAACGTTAGGCCTGTAGCTATCGTTCCAATCGGATCTCCAGCTGAATCTCCATGGGCTTCGCCCAGAAGAAGCTTGGAAGATATCGTTCATGAAGAAAGATTTTGACGTATGCTCACAAACTTAATTGGATGAAGAGGTCTAGGCTATTATTGGGATAATGCTTGAAGTACAATCTCATCGTCGATGTTTACGAGAAGATCGAGGCAACGACGAAAAGGCTTGAGATGACAGACCTGCTCGTAGGTCTTCTCAGAGAGACACCGAAGGAAACTATAGACAAGGTCGTATACCTGACTCAAGGGAAGCTCTACCCGGACTATGTTGGGGTGGAGCTTGGACTAGCAGAGAAGTTAGCTTTGAAGGCGATGGCCATTGTAACAGGACAGCCGGAGGAACAAGTCGAAAAGAACTACAAGAAGACCGGTGATCTTGGCGAAACAGCTGAAAAACTGTTGGCTAGGAAAGCTCAACTGACGTTATTCCAGAAACCTCTCACAGTCGAGGCGGTTTATGACGCTTTCGATAAGATAGCTCACGCATCTGGCCCTCGCTCTATAGATGTTAAAATCAAATTGCTATGCAGCCTTCTTAACGATGCTACGCCGAAGGAAGCCAAATACATTCTCAGGATGGCCTTGGGAAAACTTAGACTCGGCGTAGCCGATATGACGATCCTAGACTCTTTGGCGATAGCCTATGCCGGAGGGAAGGAGGCTCGCGATGATCTTGAGAGAGCTTACAATCTCTCATCCGATCTCGGGTACGTCGCGAGAACCGTAGCTTATGAGGGGATAGAAGGAGCAAAAGGATTCAAGATAACCGTTGGGAAGCCTATCAGGCCGATGCTTGCTGAACGTCTTTCAAGCGCGGCGGAGATACTTGAGAAGGTTGGAGGTAGAGGTTCCGCTGAGTATAAGTACGACGGCTTGCGTCTGCAAGCTCACATATCAACGAACAAGATTTCTCTCTTCTCAAGAAGGCTGGAGAACGTCACGAGTCAGTTCCCAGACGCTGCTCAACTGATAAGACAGAGCACAAAGGCGAAAGATGCTATTGTTGAGGGGGAATGCGTTGCTTTGGACCCTGACACTGGCGATATGCAGCCCTTCCAGATGATCTCTCAGAGGAGAGGCCGAAAGTATGAGATCGAGAAGATGGCTGAGGAAATACCGATCGGCGTCTTCCTCTTCGACCTCTTGTATGCCAAAGGCAAAGATTACACTCTCAAACCTTACTTGGAGCGAAGAAGGGAATTATCGAGAATTGTCGTCGAGAGCGAAAAGCTAAGGATAGCTCAACATTTGATTGCCGATAATCCCGATGAGCTCGATCGCTACATGGATCAAGCGATCTCTGAGGGCTGCGAAGGGTTGATGGTCAAGTCCGTTGGGCCAGACTCCATATACAAGGCGGGAGCTCGAGGCTGGACATGGATCAAGTACAAGAGGGAATATAAATCTGAGATGACCGATACCGTCGACCTAGCCGTTGTTGGAGCATTTTACGGTAGAGGAAGACGAGCGGGAACCTATGGCGCGCTTCTGCTTGCAGCATACGACGAGGACGGCGATATCTTTCGAACTGTTTGCAAGTGCGGATCAGGATTCACTGATAAAGATCTAGCTGAACTACCGAAGACGCTCAAGCCATACGAGATCAAGCATAAGCACGCTAGGGTTGACTCCAAGTTGACTGCAGATATCTGGTTCAGCCCGAGCTTAGTTCTAGAAGTCATAGGAGCAGAAATAACTCTTAGCCCTATTCATACGACGTGCTTGAACGCTATCAGACAAGGAAGCGGGCTGGCGATCCGTTTCCCGCGTTTCACCGGCAACTATAGGGCTGACAAGGCCCCTGAGGACGGAACCACGACAAAAGAGATAATGGAGATGTATCAAAGCCAGCTGAAGAAGATATCAAAAGAAACGTGATCTATCCAGTTCTGAATAGCTGGCGTCGAGCAACTGGTCTGCGACACTTTACAGTCTATTTGGGGTGAGTTCAAATGGATATAATCTCGAAGGTTGGGATTCTTGGGGTTCCATACGATGTCGGCTGGAAGGGGGAAGGCATAGACAAAGGGCCTCAAGCTCTAAGAAACGCTGGACTGGCTGAACGATTAAGGGAAGTAGTCCGCGTGGTGGAAGATCTTGGCGATATCCGGGCGGATCTGCCGCGCTATGACAATTCGAATCCGAGGCTTATCAATCCTCAGCAAGTCATAGCGTTATGCAAAGTCTTAGCTTCAAGAGTTGAGAAGCTGTGTCGGGACGGCTATTTCCCATTGATCCTAGGAGGAGAGGACAGTGCTCTGATGGGAATAGTCGAGGGACTCAAGAGAAGTCTAAACAAAAGAATAGGCTTGATCTATTTTGACGCTCACGGAGATTTCAATACGCCTGAGACAACTCCCTCTGGACTGATCGGCGGAATGGATGTTGCAATTGCGGCCGGCCGTGGTCCAGAGACTCTTACGAAGATGTTTGGTTACGCCCCGCAACTGCCCGAAGAGAATATAGTTCTTTTCGGCGTAAGAGATCTCGACCCACCCGAGAAGATCGCTCTCGAAGATTCGAGAGTCCACGTTTACTCTCGAGCGAAAATAGGTGAGGTCGGCTCCGAATCCGCTATGAAGGATGCTCTTGACAGGCTTGAACCTGCATGCGATCAGATTTACGTTCACGTGGATCTAGATGTCTTGGACGAAAGCGCGATGAGAGCCCAGATTCTACCCGTTCCGGACGGCTTGTCGCTCTCCGAATTTGCGGAGGCTATCCGTACAGTGAGAGTAATGGGGAAGCTTCGAGGACTTGCCATAATGGTTTTCAATCCACTAAAAGATCCAGATGGTCTTGAAGCGCACAAAGTCACGAAATTGATCGCGGAGGCGGTGGGTCTGGAATGGGTCTGATATTGAGTCCAAACTGTCTCGAGTGCGTAGAGAAGTATAACGCAGGCGAGAAGCTTCTGAAATGTCGAAAATGTAATGGGCAGTTGCGGGTGCTATACAACTTCTAGCATCAGAAAGGCTCGACAGAAAAGAATGGAAGCATTGTAGGTGTATGTTATAAGAGTGTTCTTCACTTCGATGATCAGGTTTTGACAGACAGTAGAGAAACCAGCAGGAGTACGAGACCGATCATCGCGACAATTATTCCCACAATTGTCCAAGCCAGCCATGAAGGCACGATCGAACCAAGGTATCGGATCAAACCAACACAGACAAAAATGACGCCGGCCACAAGCAAGACGATCCCCGTCACCGCTACTGCGATCGTTTTCAAGACTCGCTTGATCTTGTCCTTCACGTAGCCGCCTATAGCCTCTTGAGCTTCTGCAAGAATAGTTGAAGATATCTTCTTCAGGATTGCATTGAGGAAGTCCTTCGACAATGCCAGGGCTTACTCCCTAGATTTCGCCAGAGCAACACCTAAAGCCAGACCTACCGCGAACGCTACACCCATCGCCATGAGAGTCTTATCTTCGAGGAGTTCTCGTACCTTCCTTTCTTTTAGTTCTTCTACCTTCTTCTTCAACTCTCCAGCGATTTCATCAATACGTGCCTGAATCTCCTTCCTAGTCTCCTCCGGCAGAATGCTCTCGGGCCCATGCTTTTCTTCTTTCGACAAAATCGACCACCAATGAGGCTTGTAGCTGGCAGAATCTTATTAAAATTTTGTCCCGCAGGATTCCGGAGAGCGCGCAAATATGCCCTTCCATTTTCCCATATTTTTCGTAGCGTAGATTTCAGCCACGCGACAAACCGGAAGAATCATGCGGCTTGCTAGCCGCCTGTCAGCGAGAATACAACAAGGGTGATTCCTATCGCTACTATTATGGAGCCCGAAATCTTAGGAATCCAACCTGCGTGTTTCGTCTTCTTGGCAACACCAGAGATGCCTCCCATCAAGAAGCCGAGAGGTATTAGGCCCGCTGTGGTGCCTAGGCCGAATATGAACACGGTTAGCGTGCCGATCAAGACGCTTCCCATCGAAGCAGCCCAGATGAAGACAGCCAGTTCGAAAGGGCAAGGCGGGAGACCTCTAATAAGGCCGAAAAGCAGAGCCGTCGACATCCTTACGCGTTCGCTTGTCTTGGGCCCGCTAGAAGAGACCCCGTTGTGATGATGGGCTATGTGAACTATTGACCAGCCAGTGAGCATAAAGAAGCCGAAGATTATAGTTATCAGCCCAGCGATCAATTCGAGGACCGCTTTGAATGCTTCTAGAAGGCTTACTCCTACGAAAGCAAATAAGAACCCCAAGGTTGTGTCGACTAGCGTCATGCCCAACCCGTAGAGTACGACCATAAAAACCCCTTCTCTCCACTTCTCGCTTGCCCAAAGTGCGTACAGCGAGACGACTGCCTTATCTTCGCAAGGCTCTAGTGTGTGGGCGAGCCCAAGAATGAATGCCCCTGCAAGTGTCGCCACTCCAATTTCAGAAGCCATGGCTTGTCGGGCCTCGAAGTGGCAAGACGAACTCCTGCTCCAGCTGCGTCATAGTAGCTAGTGTAAGCGCAGGTTCTATCTACAATTTTCGCTTCGGCTGGGCTAGGGCCTTGCTTCTCTATCACCTTTGGAGCGAGATTGTGTAGTGCACGAATAGTTTGGCCATTTTTGAGATTGAGGGTCTTGCTCGAGACGTACCTGTTGAGTAACTAGTTTAGGTGCTGCTTGCTTTTGTTTCGTGCCAGATGGCGTTTTGTTCTTCCGTAGAATCTTATTCCTGCGTAGGTGTTCTCCTTAACGAGGCCCTTCTCGATTAGGGCTGAAAGGTGCCGTTGTACTGTGGATGGATTTGACTCAACATGCTTTGCGATAGCGCTGCACCATAAGAGAGAATTTCTAGATAGAATATTTAGAATTCTGTTGCAGTAATCACAATCTCTCGAGTGCACTTTTCTCCACTATTCGATAGCAAGTGAATTCGAGTTTATAATCAAGAGAGAGAAACGAAAATAATTAGACAAGATTGGGCGGCCGCGAGTTAAAACGGGCAGGTCATCGCTGGGCAGCCGCCAGAGTACTCTGAATCAACACTTACATGTTCTTCTTCAGGTCTCTCTCCCAGAGCTGGACCAACATAGAGGACCTGCTCCTTCTTGCTCCCGTACCTGTACACAGTTATGCCTTTACATTTCAACTTGTAAGCCAAAAGGAAGGCTTTCCTCACGTCTTCTGGTGTAGCATCTTGAGGGAGATTGATCGTCTTTGCCACCGCGTTGTCAACATACTTTTGGAATGCTGCTTGAATTCTCACGTGCCATTCAGGATCTATATCCAGGGCTGTTCCGAAAAGCCTGCGGACGTCTTCTGGGATTTCCACAAAACCTCGAACAGAACCTTTCTTCGCAACCATCATCATTAGTTCTCGACTGTAGAATCCTCCTTGCTTGGCGATCTCTTCAAAATCTGCGTTCACCTCAAGCAATCTAGTACCTTCCATTACGTTCCGAACGAAGGAGACCGCGAACAATGGTTCGATCCCGCTCGTCGTTCCTGCGATAACGCTTATGGTTCCTGTCGGCGCTATCGTCGTCAAAGCTGCGTTTCTCATATGCTTATATCCTTTCTTTTCCCAAACGCTTCCCTTAAAGTTGGGGAATGACCCTCGCTTTCTTGCGATCTCGATAGACTCCTTCTCAGCCTGGACCCTTATGAACTTCATCACTCTCTCCGCAATTTCAAGAGCCTCTTTAGAATCGTATGGTATCCCCAATTTGATCAATGCTTCAGCAAACCCCATAACGCCCAAACCGATCTTTCTGTTACTCTTCGTCATCTTCTCTATCTGAGGCAGAGGATGCTGATTCGCGTCGATCACGTTGTCTAGATAGTGAACTGCCACTTCGATCGTTCTCCTCAACCTCGCCCAGTCTATCTCTGGACCTTTGACCATCCTCGCCAGATTTATCGAGCCTAGGTTGCAAGATTCGAAAGGAAGGAGCGGTTGTTCACCACACGGGTTCGTGCTCTCTATATTTCCAATGCGAGGGGTAGGGTTCCGCCTGTTTATTTCATCGATGAATACTATTCCGGGATCGCCGGTCTTCCACGCCATAGTTACGATTAGATCGAAGACATCCCTAGCCTTTAGTCTCTTTACAATCTTACCGGTAGCCGGATTCTTGAGTTCGTACTCAGCGTCGCCTTCAAGAGCTCTCATAAAGCTGTCGGTGACGGCTACTGATATGTTGAAATTGCTCAGAAAACCTTCCTTGCTCTTTGCCGTAACGAACTTCAGAATATCTGGGTGGTCAACCCGTAGTATCCCGATGTTCGCTCCTCGCCGTCTTCCTCCCTGCTTGATAACATCTGTAGCTGTATCGAAGACTCTCATGAATGAGACCGGTCCGGAAGCGGTGCCTCTAGTCTTTCTAACGAGGTCTCCTTCAGGCCTTAGATTCGAGAAAGAGAACCCTGTTCCTCCGCCCGACTTATGGATGATAGCCATGTACTTCACAGCGTCAAAGATTCCCTCAATCGAGTCCTCGACCGGCAGTACAAAGCACGCTGAGAGTTGACCGATGTCGGTTCCCGCGTTCATCAGTGTCGGAGAGTTTGGAAGAAACTCTAGATTGGCCATGAGTCGATAGAACTCATTCTCAGTTTTCTTAACGTCGGCTTTTCTGTCGTGTCGTAAATCAACTTCGGCTATGGCCTTTGCGACCCGCCGGAACATCTGGCTAGGTGTTTCAACGACTCTGCCTTCTTCATCTTTCAGCAAGTACCTCCTCTTCAAGACTTGTAC
>Ga0315312_1001000_pt1 | contig 25037 bp, 24 predicted proteins | sample TDP7_MG_FD_203629 | JGI IMG/M metagenome (GOLD analysis project Ga0315312, IMG submission 203629) | Freshwater sediment microbial communities from Lake Towuti, South Sulawesi, Indonesia - TDP7 | ecosystem: Environmental > Aquatic > Freshwater > Lake > Sediment | place: Indonesia: South Sulawesi... | reverse complement strand
TAAGGTTTACCTCTATCGTCCCGTGACTGAGTTCGACGTTTATCAAGACGGGGTTCTCCTCAGCGCCTTTGAGCAGGCCAAGGGATTAAACCGGGTGGTGGCTGTACACGCGGAGGAGGGGGATGTGATCCAAAGGATGGAAGAGGACTTCCTGAAGTCTGGAAAAACATCCCTGGACTATTTTCTCAAGGCCCACTCGGTTATTAGGGAAGTCAACGCGGTAAAAAAGGTCTTGAGGTTAGCTAAACAGGTGAGCTTACAGTTGCATATTTCTCATGTCAGCGCAGCACGGTCCATAGACCTCCTTAGGGGTTTTAAATCCCACATAACTTGTGAAGCAACGCCCCATCACCTTCTTCTAACCACATCAGACCTCCATACGCAAGGAGGAAAGGCCCTAACCAATCCTCCCTTAAGATCCCGCTTTGACGCTTCCAAACTGTGGCAGGCTGTAAACGATGAAGTGATAGACATCCTTGTCAGCGATCACGCCCCCCATAGTTTAGAAGAAAAACAAGGGGAAAACGTTTGGAAAATTTCGCCGGGAATCCCCGGCCTTGAGACAACCTTGCCTCTTCTGTTAAATCAGGTGAACCGGGGAAGAATGACGTGGAACCGATTAATTCAGATGCTGGCCATAAAGCCCGCTGAGATATTTGGATTAAATCGAGGCTCCATTCTAGTGGGTGGCGTTGCCGATTTGGTCATCGTCGACATGGACCGAGAATATAAGATTGACTCCTCAAAGTTCCACTCAAAGGCTAAGTACTCGCCCTTTGACGGATGGAAGGTTAAGGGAAAGCCGATAAAGACCTTCGTGAACGGCCAACTGGTGATGGAGGAGGGCGAAATCGTCGCAAAGCCTAGAATCGGCCAGATAATGCGGTGAGAAAATGAGGTTTGTGGCGGACGGCATGCTGGGACGGCTTACTCGATGGCTCCGCATGTTGGGCCACGATGTTAAGTACTCCAGCGAGCTAGGTGATAAAAAATTAATCGAAATTGCCAAGACAGAGGGCCGTATTCTGCTCACTCGGGACCTGGAGCTTTATCAGCAAGCCACGGTTCGGGGGGTGGAATCCTTCCTCGTTGAGGAAAAAAGGGAGGCTGAAAAGCTCGCCGCCTTAGCGAAACGGTTTAATTTTAAACTTGAAATCGACATGGCCCTTTCCCGCTGCCCCAAATGTAACGCAGGAATTAGGCCCATCACCAAAGAAAAGGTCTTAGACAGAATTCCCGAGAAAACAGCCTCCAAATATGAAGATTTTTGGGAGTGCAATAATTGTGGGCAGGTTTATTGGCGTGGCGCCCATTGGAAACGGATAAGCGAGGCTTTGAGGGAGGCTCAGTCGCTTTTGTAGCATCGCTTCTTGGTCTCTTCCCACTTTCTTAAGAACTCTTTTGTTAGTAGGGGTTGCAGTCTGTCCACCATTCTCTGGACTGAGCCCGCTTTAAGTTCTACGAACCACACTCCCTTTCCGTCTGGTGGATAGAGGTGGGGTGGGCATCTTACTTCTTTTAGTCTGTGTCGCCTTATTTCTTTTCTGAAGACTCGTGAGGCGGGTCCTAGGGCTTCTCTGTCACACATGGCTATCCGCAGATATGGATACTTGTATCTGTATGGTCGACCTTTGTATGGCACTGCCGTGTAGCAAGATGTGTAACCCTCATCTATTATGTTTTGGGCAGTCCGCGCCTCATCTGTGGTTAACGGGTTTGGGTTACGTTTCCTCCTTTTATAGGGCATGGCTTTCACCACTTCTAAGCGTCTAGGCTTTATTCTCCTATAAACCTTGATCATAAAGCAGGCTGAATTGTCCCCACAAAATTCCGCGCTTCACCATTTTCCCATTGGAAAAGAATAGATAAAACCCTAAAAGAAGCCCAACAAATAAGCAAAAGGGAAACTGGGAGAAGTGGTGAAAGCCATGCCCTATAAAAGGCGACAGAACCCCTTAGACTGCCCTTACAGTCAAGGCTTCTTGGACGCGGACGGAGCCGTAGTGGTGGGGGTGGGCAGATTCGTGAACAAAATCAGCCTCGCCGCAACCCAGATAACAAGAAGCCCCCTAGACCAAGTCAAAAAGGAACTTGGAGGAACAATATACTGCAAACCCTTCATAAGAGGAGAAAAATGCAGATGGGAACTACGTGAAACACAAGAGGTTCTGAAAGCCCTAAAATGCCTAGAAACAATACCTAAAAAGGGAAGACAAGTAAAGGCGGCAATAGACTACCTAGAAAACAGAATAACTGGAGACCAACTCGCCACCATAATGAACCAAGAATACAAAACAGGACACAGAGCCAACCCAGTTAAACTCCAATACCAACAACCCCACACAAGAAAAGAAGGCATCCACCTTGCCACAACCTACGCAAGAAAGAGACGCAAACGCTACCCAAGAAAATATCGCAAAATATTGGAGAAACGTTAAAATTCCCCATGTAAATCGTGTATGTCGTAGTCCAATTAATGTGAAAATCAAGAAGCCGAATAGAGAAGTAGCTAAGAAATGTTATAAAAGGTCTGGAGGGTTATCTACCCAGATTTCTAAATTAGTCTGTAGTAATACTCTGGTGCAGTTTTAGGCTTTCTGCCTCTGGAGAGGTGAATCGCAGCTATGAGGATGGCCACCATGGTCAGTAAGGTTAAGATGAGTGCTGAGTTTGCCACAAAGAGGGCTGCCCTTAAAAATTGGCTTGCCCCTTTCCCATCTCCTTCTTCGAGTTTGATTAACGCCTGTTGGTAAAGGTATTCCGCTATTGATTTATATGGTTGAAACATCGGGTTCAGTTTATCAATCGCCCCCCTCGCCTCCTCAGTCAACGTGTGGAAGTTAGCTACGTTAAACCCCCATCCTTGAAGAGTTTGAGCAACCGAAGTGTTAGCTGCTAAACTTAAGTAATAGGCAAGGATGTCATTGTCCTTAACCCCTCTCCCCTTTATTAGTTTGAAGAAGCGCGCATAATATTCGAGTCCTCCATGTTTTTCAGCTAACCTGCTGGTGACGTAGTAGGCGGCTGCGTAGTAGTAATACTCAATATTTCCAGGTTTCCATTGGGGCAGAAAGTTGAAGTTTCCTCCTGTGCTTTTGTTGATTTGTGCAGCGTTTTTCTCAAGTACGTCCTTCTCATATAAGGCTCCTTCATACCCAGGCGGGTACCATCGCATAATTGATTCGAAGCTAATATACTCTGCCATGCCTTCATGAAACCATAGAAGGTCGTCGGGGGATATTCCAGTTTTCCATAGAAAATGATGGACAAGTTCATGTAAGGCACTGACCTCAAAGACCCCTTCTATGTACCGTGTGAAGGCCACGTTTATGTGTATGGCTCCTATTTTCCCACCAGGGAAGGGTACGTATCCACCTACGGAAAGGAAGTCGTTGAAGTCTGGGATGAAGAATTGTGCCTCAACATTTTCCAAGGTTACATTGAAAAGATTTACAAGATTGTCATAAACTCTGTTAAACAAACCTAAAATATCCAAGGCGTAACTCTCGTACCTTTTAACCGCGTTAAAGGTGAAGTTGCCTTGGGTCAAAGTTATGACCTCAGGCGTAGTGAGCTTTGTAAAAAACTCAATTTGTAACCTAATCCATCCCGATTCTCGAAGGTCAAAACGAGCATAGTTTCGAGATAGAGATACGCTGTCAGGTGGGTAGTTTGAACTTCTTCCTAGGGCGAGGGCGTGCCCACCAACCATCCTATAGCCTTCAGGCAAAAACACCTCAGCGCTGGCGGAGCTCCCCTCCTTAAATCCTATCAGAGATGAGAAGAATATTCCTCGTGGTTCAATGATCAAAGCTCCAGTGCTCATGTTAAATTGAATTCTCATCCTGAAGGCATCTTCGAGGGGTTTAAAGGAAAAATTGAAGGCACGGTAAAAATACTCGTTTAAATCAATCACTCGGGAGGTTTCCACGATATTTGTATGGAGGAGCACGCCTGAAGAAACCTCCCAATCCCAACCAGTGGAATTGGGTACGAAGACCCAAGAATATCCGCTTACGGAACTAGTGTAGTCCACGGTGATTTGAGTAAAACCGTTCTCGTCAACCACAAACTTGTAAAAATATGAGCTGGATGTTGATGCGGGGATCGCCATTGTAACGGTAACGGTTAGTGTTGGACTGAGGTTTGGTAGGGACAGCATCGTTAGGAGTACTAGGAGTCTTAAGGTTTTGAAGTGTAAACGAGGGATTTTCACTTTATAAGCCTCTTTTCACCATACGTCCTTTACACAGTTTGTATTAGGGCATTTCAAGCTCCCCAATGAATAAACTTCCATTCGTTCACCCTCAAAATAAAGGTAAAGCTTTATATTTAAATGATGTTTCTACTCCTTCTCAAAACATGGAGGATTTTATGGAACATGTCTACGCCTCAACTCGCTGGAACGCCCGTCCTCATCTTAAAGGAGGGTTCGAGCAGGGAAAGGGGAAGGGGGGCTCAACACGCCAACATTATGGCTGCGCGGATCGTGGCGGAGACCGTGAAGAGCGCCCTAGGGCCTAAAGGCATGGACAAGATGCTCGTAGACAGCCTCGGGGATGTCACCATCACCAGCGACGGCCGAACGGTCCTCGACGAGATGGATATTCAGCATCCGGCGGCTAAGATGATGGTGGAGGTGGCCAAGACCCAAGACGCTGAGGTGGGGGATGGAACCACAAGTGCCGTCATTGTAGCTGGAGAACTCCTAGGAAAGGCGGAAGACCTTATTGAGAAAAATGTTCATCCCACGGTCATCATTGACGGGTACCGCAAGGCAGCTGACAAAGCCCTTGAAACCCTAGAAAATATCGCCATCCCCGTTACATCCAAGGATAAGGGGTTCTTGAAGAAGGTGGCCATGACCTCCATGGCCAGCAAATTGGTGGCAGAAAACAGGGAACATTTGGCGGAAATAGCTGCCTCCGCGGTTTTACACGTAGTCCAAGAGGTTGAGGGCGAGTACAGGGTGGATTTGGACAACATTATGGTGGAAAAGAAGCCCGGCGAATCCTTAACTGACACCAAGCTTATCAAGGGCATCGTCCTTGACAAGGAAGTGGTCCATCCCGGCATGCCCAAACGTGTTGAGAAGGCTAAGATCGCCCTAGTAGATACTGCCCTGGAGGTGGAGAAGACCGAGTTTGACGCCAAGATCAACATCGAGAGCCCAGAGCAGATGGAGGCCTTCCTCCAACAGGAGGAAAACATGCTCCAGGACATGGTGGGGAAGGTTGCCAAAACGGGCGCCACCGTCCTAATCTGCCAAAAGGGCATCGACGACATGGTCCAACACTTCCTGGCCCGAAAGGGTATCCTCGCCGTGAGGCGGGCCAAAAAATCAGACATGGAAAAACTTGCCAAGGCGACTGGGGGGAAAGTGGTCACAAATCTGGACGACATGACGAAGGAGGACCTCGGTTACGCCGAGCTGGTGGAGGAAAGAAAGATAGGCGACGACAAGATGACATTTATTGAAGGCTGCAGGGACCCACATTCAGTTGCCATCCTTATCCGAGGCGGAACCGAAAGGATTGTGGCCGAGGCGGAACGTTCGATTCATGACGCCCTATGCGTCGCCCGGGACGTGGTGCAGGAGCCCAAGATTGTGGCTGGAGGCGGCGCACCGGAGCTGGAGGTCGCCAAGGCGTTGAAGGAGTACGCGGAGACCCTTCCCGGAAGGGAGCAGTTGGCCGTGCGGTGCTTCGCAGAAGCTTTAGAGGCCGTGCCCATCACGTTAGGTGAAAATGCAGGCTTAGATCCCATTGATATCCTATCTGAGCTTCGGGCTAGCCACGAAAAAGGCGAAGTCTGGACGGGCGTTAATGTTCACGAGGGCAAGGTCGGTGACATGAAGAAACTTGAGGTCCTGGAGCCCCTCGTAGTTAAAAAGCAGATCATAAAATCCGCCACTGAGGCTGCATCCATGATCCTAAAAATTGACGACATTATCGCGGCTGGAAAGATGAGGGCCCCGCCAATGCCACCTAAAGGTCCTGGGCCGGAAGCCGAAGGCGCCGGAGAGTTTTAGCAAACGCCTAATGAAGAAAGGAAAATCACGGTTGGGCCCCCCAAGCTCACCCGTTTCGAGAGGGCTCGGATAGTGGGGTCAAGGGCCCTTCAGATCGCCATGGGCGCACCCATACTCGTAGAGCCCTCAGTCGCTTCTTCAAACCCCATAGACATAGCCCTTCAAGAGCTTGAAAGTGGAATCCTCCCCATTACCGTCCGCAGGACATTGCCCGACGGAACTTACCAGGACATACCTTTAAAATGGCTGCTTTAAAATTAACATTAGCCTCCTCCTTTTGGTCAATTATAAGACTTCTTCAGGGTTGGTGAGTAATGAAAATAGTGGAAGTTTTAGAGGCCTGTGGCCACGAGAACATTAGATCAACCCACAAGACAACCCTTGAGGTTACAAAGGAAAATTTGCTCACTAAACGTGGCGACTGTATAATCGCCGTGGGCTCAACCAAGGGATCCGCAGACCTGTCCTCAGCGTTTAAGGAGGCTATGAAGAGAGAGGCTGCGCGGTTAACGGTGGTGATTGAAGCTGGCGGAACGAGGGAAGTCGTTAAAGCTTGGGGGAGTCCCCGACTCTCGTTTCTCCACCCCACAGATCTAGTGATAAGGAAAAGCGATTACGTTTGCATCAGGACGGTTGGGATAAGGGCGGACAAGGCGGCATGCGACCTTTCAAGGGCGCTTATCGAAAGAATACGGAATCCCAGTCAAAGGATTAACGTAAGTTTGATCGTGGAGGATCACTGAATTTCGGCGTCCACCACAACCTGCCAAGTGAAGGGGGCGGTTTCCCGTACAGTCACCGCCGACAGAAAATCTTTAACCCTTCGGTTCGCCGCCTCCACAGCTTCGCGCAGTCGACTTTTAGTCGTCTCTAAGGAACTTGAAGCGTCCATGAACCCATAAAAATGTAAGGTGCCTCCTTCGGGTTTGATGGCCTCACAAGCCACGCCCACGTATTCCATGGCCCTTTCAGGCAGGTTCATAATAACACGGTCCGCAGCCCCAATCAGTTCTCTTTTAACGACTTCCCTGGCATCGCCGAGGATGGGCTTAACCTTCCCCTGAACGCGGTTCATGTCAATGTTTCTTTGCAGGTAGGCTACGGCGTCGGGGTTTAAGTCAATGGCGTACACCGTTACGTTTGTACGTTTTTTGGCTATGAGGATGGAGAAGGGGCCGACCCCCGAGAACATGTCTATGACGGTTTCGCCCTCCCTGACTCGGGATGCCACGCGGAGACGCTCCTGGGAAAGCCTAGGCGAAAAGTAGACCTTCCCTAGGTCCAGGTGGTAGGTGCAACCGTGTTCCCTATAAATGGTCTCGGTTTTTCCCTCCCCAGCTAAGACTTCAAAGTCCCTTAGGCGGTAGACCCCCTTCACCGCCCCCGCCTTTGCCAAAACCGTGTGCACCCGCCTGTGCATCCTTAGGATGGTCTCCCCAAGGAGCTTCTTATAGTTCTCAAGTTCTGGGGGGATCTCAAGGATGGCTATTCCTCCCACGAAGTCTATGGATCGCGGAAGGCTCGCCAAAAGATGTGGAGGCAGCTTATCTTCTAGGGCTTCCATAAGGGTGCGGGGACGCTTTTCATGCTCAGGGAATTCATGAAAGAAAATCTCAAATTCGGGAAGAGCTCCCTTAATTGCTATAATTTCTAGGGGTGATGTTTCCTTAACTAGGGGCACGTATAAGCTATCCCCTACGGTCTGAACCTTCAGTTTTCCGTTGAAGAGTTTAAGGCCCCTGGCGAGGTTTATGGCCTTCTCGCCCAGAGCCTTGGGCACCCTTAGACAAGGAGCCCTAACCCTTTCCGCCTCCATTCTCCGTCAGATTTGTATGGAGCTTAATCGATATTTAAGTGCACATCTTTTTTCTGTGATAGAGGGCTTCTATTGTTTTTTCTTTCTTATGGGATATCGGATCAGGGTTTTTTGCACTTTGGCTTTTGGGGTTGTGAGGTATTCTTCCTCGTGGCCGCCTGCGATTTCATAGCCCTTATTGGAGACGAACTCGTGCAATTTTTTCATCGTCGGTCCTTCTTCGCCGTAGGGGCCGATGTGGAGGATTTGGGCCACGGTTCCATAGTTCCAGGTTTCCAATTTTACTTCAACTTCGGGAACCTTTTGAGGAAGGGAGGTTGTGTCTTCAAGAACGGGTAGTCCCCAGATTCCCGTCCACTGATCATCGGGCACGAGGTGGGCGTCTGGCCAGCGGGCCCGCATCTTCCCCACTTCAAATATGATTCCCTTCTTTTTCAATTCAAATCTCAGTTTATAAACGGAGCCGTAAAGGGCGGGCACCGCCTTCTCTGCGACCTTGCCTGGACTACCCTTCGTGTAGACCACCGCCATTCTCTGCGGGCCCATGGTAAGAATCTCGGGCTCAGGGACCGATTTTACACCTTTCTTCGGCATAACCGTATCCCCTGACACAAATAGGCGATTAGCGATTAAAAACATATCGTAAACGCCTTTAAGCTTCGCCTTTTCCCTCTACCCCCTAGATGGGGGTGTAGAAGAGGATTGTGGCGGGCCCGCTGGGAATTGAACCCAGGACCTTCCCGAGTTTGACGTTTTCCTCGTCATCTTTACGGGTTAAGAGCCCGCCGCTTTAGGCGTGCTTTGTCCTCTACCTTGCTGAGCTACGGGCCCTCCATGCTTTGAGTTCTGAGTAGATTGCGTATATCGTTACCTTAATATCTTTTCCTACATTTGTTATGAAACTATGCAGGGATGACGCGGGGATGATCGGATTGGGCGAGCTGGTCCTTGTGGGCTTGGGCTTACACGATGAGAGGGGCATATCCCTCCAGGGAATGGAAGAAGCCAAGGGGGCAGACGCGGTTTTCGCGGAATTTTACACGAGTTTAATGGCTGGGCTATCCCTTAAAGGACTTGAGGGGCTCCTAGGTCGAAAGGTTTCGCTTGTTTCCAGGAAAGCCCTAGAGGAGGAGGAAGGCCGCCTAATCTTGCAGAAGGCTAGGAAGGGGAAGGTCGTTTTATTGGTTCCTGGAGACCCCTTGATTGCGACAACCCACGTGGACCTGAGGATCCGCGCAGAGAAGGAGGGGGTAAAGACCCGCGTCGTCCACGGCGCGTCCATCCTATCCGCCGTCATTGGGCTGTCGGGTCTGCAAAATTACAAGTATGGAAGAAGCGTAACCGTTCCCTTCGCCGAGGGGGCGGTCATGTCTGAAACCCCCTACATGGTGATCATGGAAAACAGGGAAAGGGGACTCCACACCCTGTGCTTCCTAGACATAAGGGTGGAAGAGGATAGGCATATGACCATCCGAGAGGGGTTGAAAACGCTCTTGGCCACTGAGAAACGCAAAAAATTGGGGATGGTCACCATGGACACCCTCCTAATAGGCGTCGCAAGGGCGGGCTCCACCAATCCAGTCGTGAAAGCAGGATACGTGAAGGAAATAATGGACCATGACTTTGGCGGTCCCCCCCACTCCCTGGTTTTTCCGGGCAGGCTCCATTTCATGGAAGCCGAAGCTCTTATTACTCTTGCGGGGGCTCCTGAAAGGATAAGGGAGATGGCAAAATGAACCTAGAAGGCCTGGTAACAAAGTATGTTCGGAACACCGAACGGGTCTTAACCCAAATGAGGGTGATTGAAAACCCTGCGACCATCGATCAGGAAAAGATTAGGGAAGTTATTGGAACAGCCCAACGCTACTTAGAGGACGCAAAATACTACCGGGAAAAGGAAAAATTCGAAACAAGCTTGACAGCGGTCGCCTACTGCGAAGGCTTATTAGACGCCCTAAGGTTCTTAGGAATGGTGGAGTTCTCATGGTGAGAGAAGATGGCAAAGGGAAAAGTTGTACTAGCTTCAGGCACCTTTGATCTCTTACATCTCGGCCATGTGAAGTACCTTGAGGCTGCCAAGAAGGCGGGCGGAGAAAACGCAAAACTAGTCGTCATCGTGGCCCGAGACAGCGTCGCTGAAAGAAGGAAATGTAGAAAGCCCGTTATGCCTGAAGATCAGCGGAGGGCCCTTGTGGAGACCCTAAAGGTTGTGGACGAGGCTGTGTTGGGCTACGAGGACTTAAACATAGGCAAGGTCATCGAGAAAATAAACCCCGACATAATAGCCGTAGGTCACGACCAGAACGATGTGGAAAGGGAAGTGCGGAATCTCATACGGGAACGAGGGCTTAACATTGAACTTGTGAAAATTGAAAAATTTGGAAAGGACGAACTAAACAGCACCTCGAAGATAAAAAGGAGAATAGTTGAAGATTACCAGAGGTGGCGCTCATAGGCTGACTGGAGCGTGCGTTTGCCCGGATTTGTAGGCGGCCACGACAACCTCCAGGACGGCGTAGCCGTCTTTTCCAGTGATTGGAGGCTCCTTACCCAAAAAAACTGCCTGGGCGAATTCCTCCACGTACCTTGTTCTCAGATCGTAGGTTTGTTCAAGGGTTATCTCGTTCCATTGATTGGGTTTTAAGCCCTCCATTTCCCTTGTGGTGTAGACCTTCAGGGGTGTTCCAAGGACTATTTGGCCCTCAGACCCATAAATCTTGTCGATTTCGACTCCTTTTCCTCGGGCGCAGGAGCTGGCCTCTATGCAGCCGACGGCCCCGTTGTTGTAGCGTAAGGTGCATAGGATTGTGTCCTCCACCTCCACGGGGGTTGCAAAGGTGTCGTATTCGCTGTAAACCCTTTTGACTTCCAAGCCCGTGATGTAACGCATGGTGTCAATGTTGTGGGAAACGTTCATGATGAGGATGCCTCCGCCGCTTTTATCCTTGGAGGTGCGCCAATCAGACTTCGCCCTACCCGTGTAACCGCCCTGCCAATAACTGGCGGGCTTCTCTGCCATAGCTAAGGTTTCTATGGCGATGACCTTTCCAATGGCCTCCCTTTGAATGAGCTCCCTGGCTCTAATAGTGGAAGCAAGATAACGTAGGACAAAACAAACCGACAACACCACCTCGGCTTTCCTGCACTCGTCAATCATCTCTTTAGCCTGGGTTAAGTTAACGGCCATGGGCTTCTCCACCATCACATGTTTCCCAGCCCTCACCGCCTTTACGGTTAAGGGAGCGTGTAGGTGGTGGGGGGTGGCGATGTACACGGCGTCGATGTCTTTTTGGTTTAGGAGTGCGTCAATGTCGGTGGTGTAGGGAACGTTGTATTTCTCGCCAAGGTCCTTGGCCAAGTCTGGCACAACGTCCATGACCATCCCGATCTCAGCATTATTGGCACCGTGGATTCCCTTTGCGTGGTGGACAGCGATTTCCCCGCAGCCTATGATGCCAACTCTTAACCTTCGATTTTCCATCATGATAACTCCCTCAATTTTCCACCTATACTTCGCCTATGTACCTCCTTAAAACGTCAGCATATTTGGGCAAAGTAACCTCCGGTTCCCCCTGGTCAGTCCAGTATTCGCAGGAAAGATATCCAGCGTATCCGTCCCTCTTCAACATTTTTACGATCTCCCGAATTGGCACGATGCCTTCGCCAATCTGGACGAGCTTGCCGTATTTTTCTGCCTTAACCGCGTCGTGAACGTGGGTATGCTTCACATAGCCCTTCAGCGCCGAATAAGTGGTCTCTATCGATTCTCCATGAAAGAAGGGATGCATAACATCCCACACGGCACCCACATTGGGATGATTCACCCTCCTCAAGATTTTGCCCACATCCACGCCGAGGCTGAAGTCGTCATGGGTCTCCAAAAGCACGGAGATGCCAAAATCCTTAGCCGTATCCGCGGCTTCTAGTAGGCTCTCGCCCACGTAACTGAGACCCTCCTCCCTCTTGACTTCGGGGGGCATTACACCACCGAAGACGCGGATGCGGGTTGCACCAATGTCTGAGGCCAGCTTAATGTACTCCCTTAAGGTTCCTACGTTCCTCCTCCTTTCCTCTTCTTTCGATGAGGAGAAGGTTAGCGAAGTCGATAGACAACTTATCTCCAAATCATTTTCTTTGAAAAAATTCTTAGCAAATCGCCTCTGCATGGTGCCGGTTTCAAGCTCGATGCCGTGTTGGTGGCCGCTGGCAACCCTGATTTCTACACCATCGTAACCGTAGTCCTTCGCGCCTCTAATTATCCTTTTCAAGTCCCAGTTGGGGCACGTAAAGGTCATAAAACTTATTCTCATGGGATTCACCTTGCCTCTTCGAATGAGCTAAGGCGAGATTTAAGTTTTCGCTATAAACAAAAGAGACAAATAATGCATTTTCTCTCTTTAAACGGTAAAAGATTTAATATAATTCTTTTTCATCTTACCTTTCCAAGAAGATCTCCATAATTGGCTTAGCTATCCATGAAGAAGGTATCTCCAAGCCCAAGGCATAGGCTACAGTTGGGGCTGTATCGTAAATAGAAATGTCTCCCTCTATTTCATATCCTCTTCTGATCCTAGGACCAAAACATATCCAGGGTATAATCATATCTTGTGGATCATCGGTTCCATGAGTTTTGTCATGTCCACCATGATCAGCAGTTACAGTTATAATCGTCTTTTCAAAGCTACAGGCTCTTATCTTTAAGGCATTTAACACTAAACCAATGGCTTTATCACAATCTTCTACTGCCATAATCTGCTCCTTGGACATCCATCCATGCTCTTCTCCTGTCTTGTCAATCTTATTAAAATGATGGAAAGAAAAATCTGGATGCTCCTGTTCTATGATCCTAACACACGAGTTGGCTGCCTTAAGATCGTCAGTTAAATAACTGGAATTCATGTCCAATATGTCCACAGTACCATGCCTGACTGTAGTATTGAACGGCCACCATCCATGAACCATAGCTGTCTTTAGCCCTTTTCCCTTACATAGGTCAAATATAGTCGGGACCTTATAACTGTAGTCCTCCGGTATCCGGTTGGATTTGATACCATGTATTTCGGGACTCACTCCCCAAAAAAGTGAGCAAATAGGTGGCAGACTAATACTAGGATACACCGTCTTCGCTCTCCAAGAATAAGAACCATTTTTCCATAACGAATCGATATTGGGTGTGTTTGCTTGCTTTAGGACATCAGGTCGACACCCATCGATAACCATAATCACTGCCTTTTTTGCCACTATTGTGTTTTTCAATTCAGCTCCCACAGGTGTTCGCGTTAACGTTTAAATATTTTACTTAGTGATCTCACAGCTCATGGATTATTGATGAGGTCAATTCGAATAACATCTACATATATAAATTCCGCGGTTTGCTCACTGGATTTAGAAATACGAGAGAAAGCCCGCGTCGCCTATGAACCACTCGACCTGGTCTAGATTAGCTTTTGCGCCAGTACCTCCCATAGATACTTATCATTGTATACGTCTATGGCAGGCGCGATTGGTAAGGGCTCTTCTCTATCTGTAACTTTTCCTGTGGTGAGCGCTGCTTTGAAATCGTCAAAACTTATATTTTTGCCAATAAGTGTTGTTATTGCTGGATGACATCCGTCTCCTACGTCGACAATAACTTTGTTTTCAAGAATTTTGGTCGAACTTCTTACTTTAACATACAAATTTGGTGAGGTCGTGATAATGCTTACCTTTTTGGGATCGATGGTGATAGTGACAATGTGGGTTTTCTCCCAAACCCCTCGCATCCCGTCAAAGAACTGAGCTACTGGACGACCGTATTTTCCACTAAAAAGAAAAAGTCTCACGTGATGGTCCATTGCCACGTAATCGACAAAGGTTGCTTCCCTCAGAAAATTTGTGAGAGGGCACAACTCAACGATTCGTTCAATGGGTTTGGAAAGTCCAAGGTATCGACCCATAAATGATGCGTATTTTGTTAGACATCCGTCCCATGCCGAACCGCAGGATTCAAACTCAACGGTAGTGGGGTCAAAAGAGTAACCCTGATTTGCTAACCTTTTTTTAAAGCCTTCCGCCCAAAACCTTGCGTTCATAGAGCTCCATAGTTCATAAGGTATCCATTGCTCGTGAGCGCCACGATTCCTAAAGGTCTCTTCTAAGTCTTGAGCCAGCAGAACCATAGCCTCAGGATCTTTATAATCGGGATCGATAACAACACCCCGAGCCCCAAAGTGCTTAAGAGCAAATTCTCCAAACTCTTTTTCCTTAGGGTCGTCCTTGTCTGAAATGAGAATGCAAATCCCCTTTTCCTCATCCCGTCCCTCCTCCACGATGAGTCTTTTCCACTTTTCGCACAGTAGGGAAAGACACTTCGCTGGATATAGGACCCTTGATATAGGATTGCTTGATATAGGTAGATGGACAAAAAGAAAAATCTCTTTAAGTTCTTTCATTCCTTCGCCTTCTCAATGCGTGCGCACTTTTACGTTTTCTGCATTTAAGTTTTTTGGAAAGCAGTACTGGCGCAAAGGTCTACTTAGGCGCGTAGCTATAATTACGAACAGGGATATAGAATCCGTGAGAAGAGTGGATTTCTGGCAGAACCCGACATACATCTGTGTTATTCTTTCTGCTTGTGTCTATATATCGGTAACGACATTGCCGCTAAACGAGGTAAGAGCAGTCGAGGTTTACTCACGGGATTTAGGGATGAGGACCTCTACCCTTACCTTGTTTCCATCCTTCAGTTTGAGGCGGCCCCTTAGAAAGATGGGAGCAATAATTTCCATTACTGAAGTATCGTAATGGCTTCGGAGGGCTGATACCACCGCACCCTTTATCTTATTGTTTACGATGGCAGGGTAACATTTCACGGGTCCGTAGGTTCTCGCCTCGTTTTTGAAGCCCCTGATTTCTATGGCGGGATAGGTCTCCATCTCAGACCTAGTTTTTAGGTCGTAATCTGTGGTCAGCTTGAGGTTAAGGGTCCCAGGATACGGATCAAATCCTAATCGGTCTTTGAACTGTTGGCGGTAACCCTCCCGCGTTATGTAATAGGCGCCTTCCCCAAGCCCGGTGAAAACCTCCCCCTCCAAAATGATGGACGGAGGATAAGCGGCCTCGAATATGGAGCGTAGACCAGAGTAAACTTTTTTCAACTCCGTCATTCCAGGCTCAGTGATCCTAATTAAGGAACCTTTAACACTAATGGTCCTTCTAATCATTCCCTCTTTTTCCAGGTCAATGAGGTGCCGGGAAGCGGTCTGCTGAGAACACCCAACCTTTTCGGCCAAGTATTCAGTAGAGACCTTCACCGTTCGGCTGCCCGCCCCCATCTCAGCCAACTTATACAGGGTAAAAAACAGGGCTGGGGGAGCAGCGTTCCTTTTCTCTGTCATTTTAGGTTCTCTTGATAAAAGACGGGCCCCCTTATTAAAAGCTTTGAAGAATAAAAAGGCGGGTGACGCAGGTTCAATTCAGAAGAATTTAAATAATTGAATGAAGTGTTTGTTTTATGAGTTTCACCACAAATAGAATGGGTTTAAAGAAAATGTAGGAGAGAGAGAGATGAGCAGAAGCGAGAAGCCCCACCTGAACCTCATCATCATCGGGCATGTGGACCACGGAAAATCCACCACCATAGGCCACCTCTTCTATCAAACAGGCACTGTCAGCGAACGAGAGATTCAAAAGTTCGAGGAAGAAGCAAAGAAGATGGGCAAGGAAAGCTTCAAGTTTGCGTGGGTCCTAGACAAACTAAAGGAGGAACGGGAGCGAGGGTTAACCATCGACCTCATGTTCTGGCGATTCGAGACGCCAAAGTATTTCTTCACCGTCATTGACGCGCCAGGACACCGGGACTTCGTGAAGAACATGATCACAGGGGCCAGCCAAGCCGACGGCGCCGTCCTCTTCGTTTCCGCTAAAACGGGAGAATTCGAAGCAGGAATCGGCACAGGGGGTCAAACCACGGAGCACGCCTTCCTCGCCTTCACCCTGGGAGTGAGACAGCTGGTCGTTGCCGTCAACAAGATGGACACTGTCGACTGGGGTCAAGAAAGATATGAAGAAATAAGGAAAGAAGTCTCTCAGATGCTTAGAATGGTGGGCTATAAGGTTGAGAAGATTCCCTTCGTGCCTGTCTCTGGATGGACTGGCGATAACCTAACTAAGCCCAGTGCTAAAATGCCCTGGTACAAGGGTCCCACCCTCTTTAGCGCTCTCGACACCATGGAAATGCCGCCCAAACCCATTGAGAAGCCCCTACGCCTTCCCGTACAGGACGTTTACACCATCACCGGCGTCGGAACCGTTCCAGTTGGTCGAGTGGAGACCGGCGTACTGAAGGAAGGAGACACCCTCATCTTCATGCCCGCCAACGTCCAAGGAGAAGTCAAATCCATCGAGACCCATCACGTTAGAATTCCAACGGCTGAACCAGGAGACAACATAGGCTTCAACGTCCGCGGAATAGCTAAAAAGGACATTCGGCGAGGAGACGTGGGCGGTCACCTCAGCAATCCTCCAACGGTCGCGAAGGAGTTCATCGGACGAATATATGTCATTTACCACCCCACAGCTATAGCGGCGGGATACACTCCAGTGTTACACGCCCACACCGCCCAAGTCGCATGCAAATTTGCAGAGCTGATCAGAAAAATTAATCCCAGGACAGGGGAGGTGGTGGAGGAGAAACCCGCGTTCCTAAAGACCGGAGACGGTGCCATCGTTCGATTCGAGCCCCTTCAGCCCCTCGCCCTTGAAACCTACACTGACTTCCCCGAGTTGGGCCGTTTCGCAGTGCGTGACATGGGGAGAACCATCGCTGCAGGAGTGGTTGGAGAGATCACCCAGAAGGGGTAACCTACCTCTGGGCTAAATACAACTTTCTCCCCCCTTTATTTTTCAGGATAACTCATAAAATGATAGAGAGTAAAATATAACCCTTATACTGTTAGCCTTCCGTAATGTCTTGAAAACTATTATTTCTGTGTGTTGAAAAAGAATGGTTCGCTGGATTTTACGCTGTGCGTTCAACCGTTATCTCAATTGTTGAGACGTTTCGTGTATCTCCTTCTTCGCCAACAGATTCTGTGCCGATCTTTATGTCCTTAACCGCCATCTTGTCCTTAAAGAAGCGTCGGCGCGTAACCTCCACCACGTCAACGGCCCTAGAAATCGCTTGACCCCGAGCCTTAAAGGTTAGTTGATCTGTTCCCTGCTGCAGCTGGAAGAGGGCCGCCATGACATACTGCATGCAAGGCTTATTTCCCACATACACGGTGTTTTTTTCTGCCGGCTTCGAAGGCGTTTCAGGTGCATTTTTCTTTGTTTCCTTGGACATACATGTTTCACCTCCAGTTGTGTGGGACAGTATCTAATTATGATGTTGCTTTTAAGCTTTGGCCAAGAAAAGGTCCAAAATAGACCTTTCCACGCCTTGTTTAGTCTCCACCTTAGGATAAAATGGGTTTACGGTACCTCGGCACAGAGATACGGCATCTCCAGTAGCTCTAGGGGGCAACCGCCACCGCAAACCTGTAATTGAGGGCACTCTACGCACTTTTCCGGCGCATACTCCCTTTTCCTTATGCTCAAACAGAGGGGATTATTCCAAATCTTATCCCACTCATCCTTGAGGATGTTGCCAACACCCCTGAAGTAGCTTTGACAGGGGTAAACCTCCCCATTCGGCCCCAAGCACATGTTCACCCTGGCAGCGGAACAGGACTTGACGCCTAAACCGAGGCTGACGGGGTCAAGTTCACAGTATTGGGTTGGCGTGTACCAAAGGAACCTCATTCCTAACTGACTGGCTTTAGCTTGAATGCTGGGCAATAGCTTCTTTAGGGCGTCCAGGTCTAGAGCGAACTCATCAGCCACAGACAGGGCCTTTCCTGAATAGATCAGGCTGTTGCATCCGAACGCTTCCACACCTAAATTATGGAGAAAATCAAGGGTTTCTGGGAATCCTTCCGCGTTGTATCTGTTGAGGGTGGTGTTAGTTGTAATATAAATTGGGGTGGGAACCACCTTTTTAATTCCTTCCACCGTCTCCTGCCAGCTTCCCTTTACCCCCGTAATGCGATCATGCACAGCAGGGTCATGGGATTCCAGCGTAATCTGGACAAAATCCAAGCCCGTGCTCACAAGCTTCTGCACATAGTCCCCATCCTTAAGGCGTCGGCCGTTAGTGATAAGGCCCGTGACCATCCCCATTTCTTGGGCGTAACGTAGCAGCTCCGGTAGATCTTCCCGTAGGGTTGGCTCCCCGCCGGTAAATGTTATCAGAAATATGCCCACCTTGTGCAGTTTGCCTATGACCTTTTTCCACTGGTCAGTGTTAAGCTCAGGGGTTTCGTGGGGACCGCCTGTGTAACAATGGAGGCAGTTGTTTTGGCACCTAAAGGTAAGGGCCAAATCCATCCTTATGGGGGCAGACAACTCCCGCGAGAAGGGCTCTACCTTTTCAACGTCCAAGAAGGATATGGGGCAGACTTCCTCCGTTTGGGCCAATGTGCTAACGGTGTAGAGGATGTGTTCGTGGTCCCTTCGGGCTTCCTCTTTGCCTACTCTGTAGATGTGCCTAACTTTTTTCACCACCTCCCCTGTGGGCATGCCCTGCATGAAGAAGTAGGTGTGGGCTGTGGCTGTCTCGTTCAGGTAAAGCACGGTATTAGCGTTTATGACAAGGAGGCCCCTTCCATCCGGCTCTACCCTAAGTTGGAGGGCTAAACGGGTAAATTCTCCCCTTCCTCGGTACGTGTACAGTCCAGGAGGAACCTTTGAGATTTTACTAACGATGGCTTTTACCCTTTTCAGAAGGTTCATTTAATTCCTCCTTATTTGTTCAAAGCCGCCTGTAGATATAGAAGCTAACACAATCAACGCACCCCTCCTGAGGCACACGCGCAAGCGCAGGAAACACAGGCGCAAACACACGCACATGAAGCACAGGCGCAAGCGCAGCTAGACCTGTGATGGGCTGGGGTTCTAGATGTTTGCGCAGAGGGAGGCGGCGACGGAATTATGGAGTTGGCAAACTTTTCCACGTTGAGGACTATGTTGTTGGCCGTTTTTTCAATGGCGGTTACAACATTATTAGCGAATTCCGCCCCCGGAATTGTGGGCGGCTTTGTAGGTTGAGTTGTGGTTGGGCTGGGCGTGTAGGTGGGATGGGGGTGGTAGTGAGTGTATGTGTACCAATACCACCACCAACTCGGCTCGGGCTCAAACGTCCTATCGCGAAATGTAGTTTGGGTTCGGGACTGAAAATTATTGTCAAGGATTAGCCATAGGAGGTTTTCGTCGTAAACCTTAGAGGCGAGTTCCGATGTGCCAGCCTGTTCCACCTGTTCCCAAGCCTTGGCTACGATGCTTCTGTAGTATTCAATGGTGTCTTGGCGGCAGTATCCGCGGAGCTTGCCCTCGACGCTGTCTCGGACGAGCATGATTGTCTCTGCGAGTTTTTCCTCGCTTAGGGTTCCATCCTCCCTCAGCGCCCTTAAAAAGCTTCTTTCATAATATCGAAGGGGTGCTTCGGGGGTTCCAGTTTTGTCCTGGAACTGCTCCATGACTTGGAGCTTTAGGGCTGGAGTGGTGGCAGTGACCCAAACGGCCCTCTTCATTAAAAGGCTGTACAGAATCTCGGTCACGATCTTGGTGGGCGGAAGGCCCAGTAGCTGAGAGGCCTCCACGGCAGTTAGCCCGCGCCTTATGCCCAGGGTTTCCATGCTCAGAAGGGGTTTCACATAACCCCTTTTCCTTCCCTCATAGATCACAACGGCGAAGACCCCAATGAAGAGGGTGAGAAACGTTAAAATGGGCCAATTTTCGGGAAGAAAAACGGTTAAGAACCACTCCAACCCCTTGGGGCGCCTCACATAGTTTGTAACATAATTCTGGGGAAAGGATACGCCTACCTCGAATTTTTGGTTGGGCTGGAGATTAAATCTCTCCCAATAAAGGACAAGTTTGTTATCCTCCGCCGCGTCATTGTCCCAGTTGGGGGTGCACTTAACATTTCCCTTGGTTACCCCCGTTGGCAGGACGATTAGGACGCGGAGTTCATTTACCTTAGCATCCTCCCACCAACATGGGGTAAACTGCATCCCAACATATCTAGGGTTAATCTTGTCCTCTATAATCATGCCCCTGACATTTGTCGTGAGGTTAAACCGAACACTTTCTCCCACATTGACAGGAGATTTAAGGTATACCTCCACTCTGTATTCTTTTCCTGAACTCACATCCTTTGTTTGTAAAGAATTGCCCCTTTCGTCCCAGGCTTCTCCTATGGTGAAGTCATGGACGGGCTGGCCTACATACACAGAAGAGGTGATGGTTCCCCGCTCGACGGTTATTTTGATGTCATAGAATAGATCAATTGTCCCGTCTTCGTTGATCCATATTTTGGTCCATTCGTGATCCACATGATACGTTATTTGCTGAGCTTGGACGGTGGGCGTATTAAAGAAGGAAACAGATAGGAGTGAGAGCATTGTGAAAATTAGAAGGAGGTGTGTTAATGTTTTTTTGTTCACCATTTTGGTTCCTCAGTTACCTGAAAGGTGTGCCCACAGTAGGGGCATGTGATGGATGGCACCCCACCCACGATTTTCATCCGATTAATGTCCAAGGAGGCTGAACAGTTGGGGCACCTCAACACTTGAACCTTAACCTGCCCCGGCACCTCAAGTCTTTGGGTAACCTGAAGGGGCTGCCTTTTCCGTATGTAATAGAGGATGCCGAAGCCTGCCAGAAAAAGGAATGCGCTGGCTATGAGCCTAGTTGGTGCATAAACTGAAGCCAAGGCAAAGAGGACCCCCAGTACAAAAAGAATCGCCGAGACGAGGTATCCGACTATAGCCTTCACATCCAAGGCGTCACACCCTCCTGTTCAAATAGAGGATATGATCCCTTCTCCAATTAACCTTTCGGATAAAGCTCTCTGGAGGAGTTTACAATTACCACTTTTATCCGCAGGCCTCTTGAGTTCCATTAAGGGGTTGACGAGTTCGGCCAAAGGGGACATTACTTGAACCCTATTAAAATCGTCTATAAGTGAGGGAAGAATCGTGTTTGATCTGAATGTTAATAGATCAGAAACTTCTGAAAGGGTTTTCACGGTGATTCCTTTGCTTTTGATGTAGGTCACAATTTCCTGGAAGCCAGAGATAAAGTACTCAGTAAATGCAGAGGGCGATTCCACAATGTTGTGAAAAACAAGTATGAGCCATTTTCTCGATGTGACCACCTCATCTATCCAGCCTTTAACGGTTGCAATCGGAGTGTCTCTTTCAACAGCCCGTCCATTTAGGCTATAAGTGTTTATTGGTGGCGATTCAAGGTTCATTGTTGCTCCTTTCCCGGCAGCTCTGGCATAATCATAATTTTGGCTGATCAGTTGAATCACGGTTTTGTTATAGTATCCGTAAGGGTATGCGTGGCTGCGGGGTTTGATCCCAAGGGCCTTAAGGTGGTCAGCGTCGATTTCCCAGAGGATCTCTGCCTCGGATAGCTTAGTCAAGTCACGGTGGGTCTTAGTATGATCCCCTATCTCGTGGCCAGCCTCATGTAACGCTTTCACTTCATTCACCCCAAAGAAGCTGGGGTCCGCATCGAAATTGTCCCGGGTTACAAAAAATGTGGCCCTAAAGCCAGCCGCTTCTAGGATTCCCTTGGCGTGAGTGTACTGCCCCATCCTGTTGTCGTCGAAGGTGAAGGTAATGAAACCCGTGTCCCTTTTCTCTTCTTCATAAAAAAGGGAAAAATAGTATCCCGCTGAAAAGGAGAAAACCATGGTGGCAACCCAAACTATGATGATTTTTCTGTTCATTTCTTCCTCGCCCCATTCCTTTGGTCAACTTGTGTTCTGTACTCTGGCGCGCTGTTAACTATTATAGGAATAAACCTGATGGGGTTCCCTTTTAATATACTAGGTTTTTATTCATAAGGATTAATCTATTCAGCAGAGCTGGTGAGACCTTGTCGGGAACTGAAACCCTTGTGCCCTACCTGAAGGAGCAGGAGAAGGGGGAGCAGCCCATTATCATTGTGGATAGTCGGGAGGCCAGCGCGGCGCCCAAAATTGTGAAGGGCTTAAAGGAGCTGGGGGCCGAGGTCAGGATTGAGGTCCTCCAGAAGGGCGATTATGTCGTATCCGACGTCTGCGCCTTTGAGCGAAAGACGGTGAACGATTTCGTTTACACCCTCACTCGGCGATACCTCTTCGACCAACTGTTCAAGCTGAGGGAGGTCTACGTTAAGCCCTTCGTCCTCTTGGAGGGATACCTTCCAATCATTTACAAGTTCAGCAAGATTCAGCCCGCCTCGGTTTGGGGCGCCATGTTCGCCCTAGCAAAGCAGGGCATCTTCATGGTTCACACCACCAACTACAAGGAGACCGTGGACTTCCTCTACACGGCGGCCAGGCAGGAGCAGATTGTGGAGAAGAGGATTCCCGTGGTGCATCCCATGAAAAAGTTGGAAACCCTAACCGAGGCCCAAATATTCTTCATGGCCAGCCTCCCCAACATTGGGCGGGAGAAGGCCATGGCCCTCCTGAAGGCTTATCAGACCCCCCTAAACGCCTTAATAAATGTAGACCTTTGGGCTAGGGATGTTTATGGCCTCGGCCCCAAGATCACTGAAAGGGCAAGGCAGGTTTTACACGCGCCCTATAAGGAGTAAGCTAGGCGTGCGCTGAGCAAGAGCACCGTTAAATATTAAATAACAAAGCATAATTTTGGTGATGCAAATGTCATATTTCACATCCGAGATGTCAGACTTTTCAGGAGCAAAAGACGCCTTAGAAAATACCAGGAAGCCATTTGTCTACAAGGGAGCCAAAACGAAAGAGATCTCCTTCCCTTTGGGCGGCATTGGATCCGGCTGTATCGGTCTTGCCGGAAATGGGCGGTTGATTGACTGGGAGATCTTTAACAAGCCAAATAAGGGAAGCACAAATGGCTTCTCGCACTTCGCCATCAAGGCTGAGTCTGGAGGGAAGGTGCTAGACGCACGGGCTCTAAGCGGCGACTTGTTACCTCCATATACAGGGGAAATCGGCCCCCTAGCGTACCAATCGTTTGGTTTTGGACCAAAAAGGGATTACATGGCTGGTGTACCTCACTTCAGGGAAGTGGAGTTTGAAGGGGAGTACCCAATTGCAAGCTTAAGATTCAAGGATGACAGGTTCCCGGGAGATGTGCGGATGACGGCGTTTAACCCATACGTCCCCCTCAATGATGCAGACTCCAGTATACCCGCTGCGTTCTTTGAAATCGAGGTCCGGAATACTACTAAGAGGCAGATTACCTACACAGTTTGCCTGTCGGTGCAAAACCCCCTCCAAAAGGGTACCACCGTGAATATCTATGGAGAGGAGGCGAAAGTCCGCTTTATCAAGCTCACCTCGAACAAGTTCAAGGGCGACGAAGTAGAATTCGGGGACCTGACGATAGCCACGGATGCGCTGGACGTTAGCTACCAGGAATACTGGTTTCGCGGAAGCTGGTTTGACAACATAGAGATTTTCTGGAGAGACCTAACCTCTCCCGGCAAATTCAAGAACAGGCATTATCCCGAAAGTGCCACGGGAATCCAAGACCATTGTTCGCTGGCGGCTCACATTCGGGTGAAGCCGGGAGAAGGTGGAAGTGTCAGATTTATCATCAGTTGGAACTTTCCAAACTGCCACAACTATTGGAAGCCGGAGAAAACTGATTGCTGCGGATGCGACACGCCCAAGGCACTAAAGACTTGGAAAAACTATTATGCTACCCTTTTTGGGGATTCGACGAAGAGCGCCATTTACAGCCTAGAAAACTGGGACAGGCTATATGGGGAAAACATGGAATTTAAAAAGGCCTTATTTTCCTCGACCTTGCCGTCGTTTGTACTTGACGCCGTATCAGCCAACCTTTCCATTCTGAAAACGCCAACCGTACTGCGACTGGAGGATGGGTCCTTCTACGGCTGGGAAGGGTGTCATCCGTCTTTGGGCTGCTGTGAGGGAAGTTGTACCCACGTGTGGAATTACGCCTATGTCCTTCCCTTCCTCTTTCCAAAGCTCGAACGTTCCATGAGGGATCTCGATTTCAAGTACAACCAGCGCGGGGACGGGCGAATGAGCTTTCGCCTACAGCTCCCGCTGGGTAGACCCAGATGGGAGTTTCGAGCCTGCGCGGACGGCCAGTTCGGCGGCGTGATCAAAGCCTACAGGGACTGGAAAATATCAGGTGACAGCCTATGGCTAAAATCCAACTGGGAGGCGATCAAGAAATCTATTGACTATGCCTGGGCTGAAACTAATGAAGATAAGTGGGATCTGGACAAGGATGGCGTACTCGAGGGAAGGCAGCATCACACCCTGGATATGGAGCTTTTCGGTCCCAATTCCTGGCTGACGGGATTTTACCTTGCCGCCCTCAAGGCTGGTGCTGAAATGGCGGAATATTTGGGCGAAAACGACAAGGCTGAAGAATATCGCGGTCTTTTTGAGAAGGGCAAGGAATGGGTGGATAAACATCTCTTCAATGGTGAGTACTACCGTCAGATAATTGGTATAAAGGATAAATCCATTCTTGAAGGGTTCAAATCAGAAGATCCGAACGTCGAGAATACCTATTGGGATGACGAGCACAAGGAGATCAAATATCAGATTGCAGATGGCTGCGGGATCGACCAAGTCTTGGCCCAGTGGCATGCCAACATCTGCGGACTCGGCGAGATTTTCGATGAGAAACAGACAAAGAAAGCTCTGAACTCTATCTTCAAATACAATTTCAAGAAGGGTATGAGGGACTTTTTCAATCCCTGCCGCGTCTTTAGCCTTAACGATGAGGCCGGCCTAGTTATCTGCGAATGGCCCAAAAGCCAGTACAAGCCCGCCATCCCCGTTCCCTATGCGGAAGAAACCATGAACGGCTTTGAGTACGCAGCTGCCAGTCACATGATCCAGGAGGGGCTCATCGACGAAGGCCTAGAAGTGGTGAAAGCCATCCGCGCTCGGTATGACGGCGAGAAGCGAAACCCATGGAATGAATTCGAGTGTGGAAGCAACTATGCCCGCTCCATGGCATCCTATGCCTTGCTCTCGGCTTTGAGCGGATTCGAATTCAATCTGGTGACAGGACATATAGGCTTCAATCCGCCCCGAATGGAAAATGGTAAGTTTAGGTGCTTCTGGTCGCTAGGCACGGGCTGGGG
>Ga0315312_1000999_pt1 | contig 25062 bp, 21 predicted proteins | sample TDP7_MG_FD_203629 | JGI IMG/M metagenome (GOLD analysis project Ga0315312, IMG submission 203629) | Freshwater sediment microbial communities from Lake Towuti, South Sulawesi, Indonesia - TDP7 | ecosystem: Environmental > Aquatic > Freshwater > Lake > Sediment | place: Indonesia: South Sulawesi... | reverse complement strand
AAGCGTGAACTGGACCCGCCCAACAAGTCTGGCGAAAACTGCCCCGCCCGCCAAACACTCCATGCCACTTCTCGATGTGCACCTTTTTGATCGCTGATTCAATAGCCAACGCACCCTAGCGTATGGGCAATCCAGCCGTAGCTAGCCCTGACTCGAAGACGAACTGTTCCTTCTCCGGATCAACATGTAAGATGACAGCACTGCGAAACTCACACTGATGAGCAATCCTAATTGTGAGAACTCTGGAACAGGAACGCTCGCGACAGGTAGTTCCGCATGCGAGTTAGCAGTCGGGCTGTCAAAGTAGACCTGATACTGCCAGGCTTTGGTGGTTGACCATACGCCCACAAAGAAAACGATGATATTGCCTTTTGTGAATGTGCGATCGACATTGAACGTAAGCCGATAAGGGCTCGGTGTGGACGCCAACACGGTGCCAGTTCCGTAGTAGTATTCGTGGACAGGATCGCCCACGATGTTTCCCGTACTGTCAGACTCGGATATGCCGAATGCGTAACCGGACTCCGCAACATTGGCGTCGGAAGCGCTCATCCAGACAGTCATGCTGGCGTTTCCTCTAATCGTCAAATCCTCATCCAGCGGCTGAGTGATCCATGAAACGCCGCCGAACCACACATCGCTCTCGCCGAACGAGGCCTCATAACTCTGGGATAGGAACTGCTGGAACTCGGTTGAGGAAGAACTGCACGTGACTGGGGCGGTCACCGGCGTTGAATAGGCTGGAGGATTCGTGTCAGCACCGTTGTAGACGAATATCGACGCAGAGTTGCTGAATACCAACGTGTGCATATGAAAGTTCATCGTCAGGGCGTTGGCGTCAGACCCTGCGTCGGCAGCGGATGCCACGTGAAGAAGCTGTGCGCAGATCGTCAAATTGAGAATCAAGAGCATCGCAGACACCAGAGCGGTCTGCCTATTGTGTCGTCTGTTTGGGCGTCTCTCCGGAGACATTGCTGAACGCCGTAGAGGGCATGATCCACTCGACTTTAAGGATTTCATCTGACAGTATGGGAGACAGCATGGATAGTGTGATTTTGGTTGTGGCATTCATCATCGTCGCAAAGACGTTAGGACGTGAGAAGAGCTAATCTTAATTCTGAACGAAGAGCTGTTCCAGCAAGGTAGTTCGGCGTGGACCTGCACGGTCTGCTGAAGGTTGTCGACCGCTTTCTCTTCACCAACAGGTGCAAGTTCTGTGAGACTCCGGTCCCTGCCGGAGACGCGTTTTGCCCCAAATGTGGAAGATCCCAGATCTAGTTATAGTAGTTCGAGTCAACCGATCTCATTGGTCGGAAGCCCTGTCCGATGCGGTAAACGACGCAGTTTTCAAGTCATGGGAAACAAAACACCCGCATGCGTCAGGTTCCCGTCCCCAGCGGCCTTCTAGAGTCAGTTGTGTGCTCTCGGGTACACATTTGAGCAGAGGACTCGCATTGACGCTACGCCCTATGTGTCCCCGTCCTCACCGCTAAGCATTCGAACGCCTAGCGACGGGGGAGGAATCGGAGCTTGCCGTTATAGCTCGTGGCTCGATGCGTCTTGAGGCAGCAAATAACAGATTTGGAGCCGGGGGTGGGAATGGAAAAGAATGTTCGATTCCCCGCGGTCGCGATTCGGGCTAGGGGCTGACCTATTGGTTAGGCACCCCGGGGGGAAGTCCTGTGCTGAAGGTTCAACTTGGCGAATCAGACGCCGAGTGGTTTGGCCAAGGGCTTGAGCTACCCTCTTGGACCCACTGACTGTGAGCAGTCCGATTCCTATGGAAGGGATGCTATTCGAGAACTAGGGTGTGGTACACCCTGATGTATGTAGGCAGGTACTGGAGGAGTAGTGGATTCGTCATTTCAGGTGATGGAGTCGCACTAGGTTGGCTTGTTTCATCAGACGAATAAAGTATATAAGCTCATTAGCCTTGTGAAATCTCCATGAAGAAGGTCGCAGCGCCCTACGAATTCTCCCAAACGGAGTTGGAGATGCTCAAACAATTGGCTGGATTCCGGGCATCCATCTCCGAGTTGGCCAAACGCGTCGGAAAATCTCAGCCAAGGGTTACGACCGCCGTCGAGAGACTTCAAGCAAAGGGCCTCGTGACAACCAAGAGGACAGGCATGCGAAAGGTAGTCGAGTTCAGCCAAGCAAAGCACGCGCAACTTCTCAGAGAACTGATGCTCGCTGAATCCCATATCCCTTGGGAATCACTATTGGCAGACTCACAAATTCTGCCACTACTGAGACTCGAAGGCGCAGCCTCACCTCCCTCATCAAGGACAACTGAGTGGAGAGCGCTCAGAAAATTGATGGCGCATGGCATTATCGTCAACGGAAAACAAGGCAGAAGTATCAATCCGAGGTTCGGCAAGCTCCGCGAGTTCATTCGCGAACTCACAAACTTCACCAACTTGACTCTTGCCGCAAGTGCCTCCGACACGGCAGTGATAGTATGGTCTTCTGGCTCTCAATTCATAATACGAGTACCTGCTGGAACTAGAATTGGAGACAAAAGATTCAAGCCGACTGCCACGACAGTGCTAGCAACCCACGGTGTCCCGTTGATATCTAATGTGGAATACTACTTCTTCTCTCCACTAGGCGAAGAGCTTTGCATCGAGGACTCTGTACTGCACACCATTCTCACGGACGGAATCAGCAACATCACGTATGCCTTGATTCTAATGGCAAAAGTAGGAACTGATGAGGAGTATCTACTTGCTACTGCGGAGAAGCTTGGTCTTCGAAGCCAGGTAGAGGGAATGCTGCGGTTTCTCGTCAGTCATGAACCCCAACCGAATGCAGTCTTGCCAAAGTGGAACGAATTTGCCGAGAAAGCAAGAGACTACGGTGTTAAGGTTTGATTCGAAATCAGTTCAACAAGGACTACATAGAGAACGAGTTACAGAAACTTTCCACCCTGTTGCGCAGAAGGACTAGGCTCTTCGTGGCCGGTGGCGCGGCAATGGCTTTCTACGGATTGAAAGAAGCAACAAAAGACATCGACGTAGTGGTCGAAAGACGATCCGGATTACACTCGCTGATGTCTGCGCTCCGCACGGGTGGATATGCGTATCCCAAGCATGGCCTAGGTTTCACGTACACACGAATGAGAGCCAAGGCTATTCTTGAAAACGGCGACGGGTTCAGATGGGACATATTTGAGCGCGTCATAGCGAACAAACTCTCGCTTTCCAAGGGAATGGTCAGCAAGAGCCATGTCATCTTCAACAAGGCGAAACTGCACGTCAGGTCTCTCTCTAAGGAAGACATCTTTCTTCTCAAGAGCGTAACTGAGAGGGACTTCGACCTGGATGACATGAGGATAGTTGCGGAAAGTGGCATCGACTGGAACAGGGTCAAGACGGAATGTCACTCCCAGGCTTCTCGGTCAGAGAGAATATGGGAGGATGCGCTTTGCGAGAAGCTGATAGATTTGAGGGAGCGCATGAATGTGGTGTCTCCAATTGAGAAATCGATCTGCCGGATTGCTGACCAGAGGATACTAGAGCGTTGGATCATCAAGAGAGTCGGGGCGGGCGTCAACACCGTGAATGACTTGGCCAGAGAAGCTGGAGAACCGAAATGGGTGATAAGGAAGGCACTTGCTGAACTGGTTGAGAAACGTGACCTCGGCGTCAAAAGAGAAGGCAGATTGCACACGTTTGCGCTGGCCACTCGTGCCAAGAGAACTTGACAGTTTTTCGTGTTTGTGGCAAAACCGCTCAGTTGTCAAGTCCTAGAAAACCGAGAAGCTCATTCAGTCCTAAGGTCTGACCATACATCAGTAGTTGCGCGACAGCGAATAGCCGCAATCCAATGCAAAGCCGTCGGACTGACTGCGCTTCAATGAAGCCGTACTGGAAACACCAGTATCCCGACAGAGTCTGCCTTCATTGGGGGCTTGGGCAGGTCAAGGCCTACAGGATGTTTCTTGGCGCGGCGCAGGCGACGATATACAGGATGCCTGAGTGGGGTGAGATCGACCTCTACGATGACAGTATAGTGAGTCAAACGCACGACGTCTACGAGACGAAATGGGAGGTTGAGCTCTCTCACGAGGCACAGCGACTCGCTGCTCCGAGCGCTCCTCTTGGCGACGCAAGAGAGGAAGCAGAACGGCAACTACGTTCTGCAGATACCTCTGCGATATCTCGAGTTCATGCGGCTGGTACATTATGCTTGCTCACCTTCTCCAACAGAAGCTGTGCAGCCTCGGCACAGGGACCGCCTTCCGCAAGAAGGTCGACCACTAATTGCGGCAAGGACACGATCGCTAATCCTTGAAGCTTGGAAGCTTTGTAGAACACGTGCGGATCTGCAAGGAGCAGCCGAAGGTTGCCTTTGCCCACCAAGCCTCCCCGAGTGAGTATCAGATTGTGCCACTTGGCACGATCCTCCTCTCGAATGTAGAGGTCTGTTCGTGATGGGAAGAGGTATCTCTGGACTAGGTTCTCCGCCTGATAAGTGGTCAGGGCATAACTTGACTCTGTTTTCCGCAGAAGTTCAAGCGGTTCTCTGAGCATGTAGTCCCTGCGTTTTGGTGCCAGTCGAACCTGACCCCAATACTCTACTAGTTTGCTGTAGCTGAGCACCCTGGTTTGCTTCACCAAGCCCTGTGTTTCAAGCTTCGCTAGGAACTCGATTACCCACTGTCGTGAACATTCCGAAAGCTTGGCTATCCTGAGTTTGGAGAGACTGCCATCGGGGTCGTTGAGGAGCACCCGGAGGACTCGTTCTCGCTTGGTGCCGCGGGATGTCAGGATCGTTCACCCAGGTCAAGCAGGTGTAGGTAACTGGGTCCGTTTATAAAAGCTACCTACATGTAGGCAAAACCTCTCCAATTTAAGGCACACCTACATTCACTCGCAAGATAATGCGAACTGCAATGCGTCCTTCACAGTGATGCGACCTGAAGCCCTCTGGAGCTTGGCGGCGGTCTGCAAACTCTCACGAATCGCTTCGCTCTGATGGATTCGCCAACCGTTACCTATCTGCGCTGGTTAAGAGGGTCTCTCTTCTGAAAGCACTCTCATCGTGGATCAAAACCATAGGAACCGCTACCTCTCGTCCGCGCTAATTCCTGCCCGGACGCTCTCAACCTAGCTGTTTCTCACATACACGCCCCCTCATACCTAGTAAGGAAGTGCAAAACTAGAGTGTCCTGCATTTCCTTACTGCTCCCCTTCAGTCGAGTCTTCCGGTACGGTCTCGGCTTTGCTGGGTTGCAGAAACTCTGTGTGTTTCGGAGGATGTCCGACCCACTCGTTCGCCCTCCGGCCCAGTGGCCACTCCACGTCTAATGCGGAGTGGATTGGCACTTGCACTCAAACAATGTGGGAACCGGACTTCTTGTTTGGAGCCGGGGGTGGGAGTCGAACCCACATACTGCGGCTCTGCAGGCCACCGCCTGAACCGTTCGGCCTTCGGTGGTCACTCCGGTGATGACCAACCCCGGCGTTTTCCCCGGCAATCGAGACTTCGATTCTCGGCGTATAAGTCTATTGAGCAATGACAGACAGGTGAACTCCTCGTTTCCTTCGTGAGCGGGTAACATCTTTTTGTGCGATCATTCACTCTTGGCTGGCGAAGCGATACGGCCCATGGAGCGGGCAGGGATGTTCATGATCAGGCTGTGTTCTGACCGCGCCGCCTACGAAGCCGTTCCAAGGAAAAGGCTCAGAGTGAACCTCGCGAGTTTGAAGGCTTTGCTCGAGCGAAAGGGAGACTGCGAGGTCGCTCTCTGGACGCCGCAGTTCATGGTGATCAGACGGCGCGATGCATCTGAGGTGACGATCGTTGATGACGGCCGCATGATCATCCGAAACGTCGCGGACCAAGACGCGGCCAGAAGGATCGCTGAAACACTATTGCCCGACGAAGTGATGAAGAGAAGCTGACCTAGATTTCTAAGATTTCCGCGTGTTCGAGTGCGCGTTTGACCATGCCATCCAAATCCAACTGAGACTCTGATTCCACAATCTCCTCAACATGCGAGTGCGTTCTCGGCTTACGAGTCGGGATTCCGCAAGCTGCAACCCCAGGACTCGTTGAGATCTCGAATGTCCCGATGGCTCTTGCCAGTCGCTCGATCTCATCCTTGTTCATACCTACAAGAGGTCTGATGACTGGAAGACCTGCAGTCGCCGAGTCCGTCGCAAGAATGTTGTGGAGGGTCTGACTGGCCTTCTGTCCGATCACGTCTCCTGTCACTAAGGAGTCGGCGTTTTCCCTTCGCGCAATTTCGCTGGAGATTCTGAACATCATCCTCCTCGAGATCACACACGCGAGGTTCCGCTGACATGAGGAGACGATATCTGAGACATCTGGAGCATGCCCGATCACGTACGTCCTGATTGGCAGCCCGCGTGAGTATTCTCTCACTTTTCTGATTCCTTGGATCGCAATCTCTCTACCCCTCCGGTCACTTAGCGGGTAGCTGTCAAAGAAGACCGCGACGGGAACAATCCCGGACCCGATCACGAGCCACAGGGCCACAGGAGAATCAATGCCACCGGAAATCAGACATACTGCTCTGCCCCGTGTTGGAGCCTCGCTCGAATACCGGATCCCTAACTGTGCAGTTGTCAATCACCGACTCGACCTTGTTGTGCCAACTTTGTCTAGGACTCTGCCATATACCTCAAGCGCCTTCTGCTCAGAGCTGATACCCTTTATCAACATCCTACCGTGGCTGAACAGGCTTACCTCATACCCGTCAAAGTCGAAGACGACGGCCATCGGCGTTCTAAGATGGATCTTGGACCCTCTGCCGAGCCGCCTTGGAACAGACTTGAGGTCTATCCTCAGCGGCTTTGATGGGTTGACGTTTATCGTGTTCTGCCCGCAGAGCCATGTCAGTTTCTCCGTTTCCGGCTTGGGAAGAGGCTGTTTGATTTGGCAGACCTTGCAGTCCGGCCTCGTCTGAATCTCTATCGTCCGGAAGTCCATCTCGCGAAGATCGCAGACCAGAAGCTTGCTCTCTAGGAGCGGCTGGATCCCGGCGAGAAGCTTGATCGCCTCAGTAGCCTCAAGCGCTCCGATGCTTCCCGGAGTCGTTCCGAGTATCCCTCGTGTTTCGCATGTGGGCAGGTACCTATCGTCCAAGTCAGGCATGACACATTCCAGACACGGAGTTTCTGGTGGTCTGAACACGGAGAGGTTTCCTTCCATCCCGATGGCGCCCGCAAAGACGTACGGGATCGAGTTTCTGGTACATGCACGGTTTACTATGTATCGGGTTCCCATGTTGTCGAGTCCGTCCACGACAGAGTTGCAGTGAGAGATGATGTCGTCTGAGTTGGCCTCACGCACATTCTCTGCGATCGGCTCAAGGCGAACCTGCGGGTTCAGCGTCTCGAGTCTCTTGGCTGCCGCTTCGACCTTGGGCTTTCTGACATCGTCGATGCTGTAGAGGATCTGCCTCTGAAGGTTGTGAGTCTCAACAGTGTCCTGGTCAACAAGTCGTATCCTCCCCACCCCTGCCATTGTGAGATATGCGGCTGCGGTCGCCCCTAGCCCCCCGAGCCCGATTATCGCGACGGACGCGCGGCGGAGTTTATTCTGTCCCTCGGGGCCAAGCTCCCGCATGACTTCCTGGCGCACGTAGTAGTCTTTGAGGGAGATCCTCCTCTTCGCCAACTTTGCTCCAGGGACGATATGATCACGAGACTATAAATCCTCGAAGGCTTCGACAACCGGATCTGATCTAAGACGGCTTGAGCAGTGGCGGTGAGTTAGGGGAACTTGTAGCTCAGCGAGTTGTTGGGGCAGGCGTCCGCGCATTCCCCGCAGAGAATGCATTCGGCATCGTTGAACTTCTCCCACGGCAGCGATAAGATACGGATCTGCATTGGACAGGCCGCCTCGCAGTGAGGGCACTTGCTACATTTCACCGGGTCCCGCTTCATGCCCAAGAAGCTGTACTTCTGGAATGGCGCCATTTTCGCTCCGACTGGGCAGACGTATCTGCACCAGAACCTTGGCACCCTGTATGCTCCATAGAAGAAAACCAAGAGGATGACCAGTTCCGCGACGATCAGCAGCGGAATAGAAGGGAGCCATTGTCCCAGCTGGGCGACTGAGAACTTCGCCAAGAATGTCGGAGCTATCTCTTCCTTTACGTACAAAATCGACTTGGGAATCGTCGAGAACAGCGTGCCTTCAGGCGCCAGAGGAATCAGAATACCGTCAGCGAAGATCGAGAGTGACTGCTTGTAGTCGGATCCGACGCCCATCCAGAGAGAGATACCCAAGGACACGCTGATCACGAGCGCGAAACCCAGCACAAAGTACTTGACGCGTTTTCCGCTCTCGTGAGCGCGCACATTGACTTGACCAACGACGCCTCTAGCAGTTGTGACCATATCCTGAACGAGCCCCATGGGGCACACCCAGCCGCAGAATGCTCTGCCGATGACCGTACCAATGACAAACACAAAAGCCAAGGCGACCCAGGGCATCACGGGGCTCGCGAGAGAGACCTGAATGACATCGAAGCTGCCATACGCGAGGTTGCTGGGTACGTTCACGCTCAGCAAGACAGGTAGCGGTATCAGGTACCGCTGCAGTTTCAGGTTCGGGTAAAGTTCCGTGAGCAGGAGCCCGTTCAAGAGCAGCAGAGATGCGAGCTGGATGATGAGGCGTGGGACGCCGTACTTGAACTTGAATTGTCTCTTTTCTTTTTCAGTCATGGAGCTCAACTTCTGTCAGCTAGGGGAATGGCACGGCGTACGCTTCGAGCATCTTCGCCACGACCTCGACATTGCCGAGGTACAGGGTCAAGGTGACGAAGGTCAGCCCAAGAAGAAGAGCGAATGATGCTATGACTCGTTTCAACGGGCTCCCTTCATGGTACTGCTGTTCTCTCTCGGGCCTAGGCCGTCCCGTATGCTGTCCAGTTCCCCGTTTTAGCTTTGCGGAGAATCATGTTTCCGTTATCCGTTGGAGACCCGATCAGGTCGTTCTCTGAGACTGAGAATTCGAGCGACTTTGCGAGGTGGTGTCAGCTTTTATTTACAAGGACAGCGTGGTCCATGAATCTGTGGATGAGTGAAAATGAGAAAGGTCAAGTATGGCATCATTGGGTTGGGCTGGTTTGGCGAATTTCACGGCGAGGCACTGGCTGGCCTCCCCAATGTCGAGCTGTTTGCCTTGTGTACACGAACTGAGTCGAGGCTGCGTGAACTGGGCAAGAAGTTCGGGGCAAAGCACCTGTATACGGACTACCATGAAATGCTGGCCAACCCGGAACTTGAAGCAGTCAGCGTCACCACGATGTGGGATCAGCACGCCGCACCGACGCTGGCCGCCATTAGAGCTGGCAAGCACGTCTTCCTTGAGAAACCGATGGCGTCGACCATGGCTGACTGCCGAGCCATCGTAGAAGCAGCCAGAGCTTCCGACAAGTACTTCATGGTGGGCCACATTGTCCGCTTCAATCCGCGCTATGCCGCCGTCAAGCGTGAGGTAGCAGCCGGCAAGATCGGGAAGATTGTGTCCATCTATGCTCGGCGCAACGTGCCTGTATCCGTGGGAGCCCAAGTGTTGCCCAAGATCGGACCGATCATCGGCGACGGCGTGCACGATACTGACATCATGCTGTGGTACACCGGCGCGAAGATACAAACCGCATATGCCCAAACCCTCAACGTATTTGGCCACAAGTACCCGGACCTCGGCTGGACCATGTACCGATTCGACACAGACGCTATCGGCGTTTGTGAGAACGTGTGGTGCATGCCTGACCACAAGGGGTACTTCCCCGACGAGCGCATGGAGATTATTGGCACCGAAGGCGGCGTTTACCTGCAAGAGACGTATCCGAGCCTGTCCGTGGTGGACAAGAACGGCTCCTACACGCCGGATCCGACTTATTGGCCAGAAATACGGCCGGGCGTGCGCGGTGGTGCGCTAGCCGACGAGCTCAACTACTTCCTGACCTGCGTCTTGAACAACACATCTCCCACGGTGATCACGCCCGAGGAATCAATGGCAGCAGTGCAGGCCTGCTTGGCGGCCGAAGCATCTGCTGCGTCCGGCAGGGTCATCTCAGTGCAAGATTTCCGATAGAACTCCTGAGGATAGAATCCGAGCGATCGTCGACTTCAAACTTACCTCGAGAACGTAAGGGAGGCGAGCTCTCGAAGCCGCCTGCTGACAGTCTCACGGTTCGAATACCAAATGGAGCATGCGGGTTCAGCTTTGCGTGCTCAACCAACTGATAACGCGTCCACTTGTGGCAAGATGTAGCGTCCTTATGAGCCTCTTTCGCACGTTCTCTGTCGAGTTGGCGATGCCCGACATGCGGGAGCTGAAAAAACCGCGGAGCTTGTACGTCACCACAGAAAACGCATCGATGCTGGCAGACCTATACGAGCTAACCATGGCCGCCGCGTACTTCGAGAACCATGTCCCCGGAGAAGCAGTGTTCGAACTCTTTGTCAGGCATTTGCCGAAGAACTTCTCTTACATGGTCGCCGCGGGACTCGAACAGGCTCTTCAATATCTCCTGAACCTGAGATTCACAGAAGAGCAGATCCAATTCCTTGAGAGCCACCCGTCCTTCGGTAGCGTGAGCCAAGAATTCTTCGAATACTTGAGACGTTTCAGGTTCTCCGGCGATGTATGGGCTGCTCCAGAAGGTACAGTCCTTTTCCCCGGAGAGCCACTCGTTCAGGTGGCAGGCAACGTAATCGAGGCGCAGATCGCCGAGACGTACCTACTCACAATGATCAATTTTCAGACCTTGATCGCCAGCAAGGCATCACGGGTAGTCGAAGCAGCAAGAGGGCGTGAGGTAGTAGAGTTCGGCTCAAGACGAGCACACGGCCCACAGGCAGCGCTTCTCGCTGCAAGGGCTTCATACATCGGAGGATGTGTGGGGACATCAAACCTACTGGCCGGATATGAGCTGGGAATACCAACCTATGGCACCATGGCTCATTCATTCATAATGGTGTTCGACTCGGAGAGGGAAGCGTTCGAAGCTTACCAGAAGGTCTTCCCAGAGAACATGGCGCTTCTAATCGACACTTACAACACGGTAGAAGGGGCAAGAACAGCAGCAAGCCTCGGCATTTCACCCAAACTCGTACGCCTCGATAGCGGCGATCTGTTTGATCTTAGCGCGAAGGTCAGGCAAATCCTTGACGATGCTGGTCACAGAAACACGAGGATCTTTGCTTCCGGTGACCTCAACGAGTACAAGATTCGTGAGCTAGTTTCAAAGAACGCGCCGATCGACGCATTTGGCGTCGGAACGGAATTGACGACATCAAGGGAGGATCCAGCACTGCCTGGGATCTACAAACTGGTTGAACTACGACGCGGTCGTCAAACTATACCTCGCGTCAAACTGAGCCCGTCGAAGGTCACAATCCCTGAAAGGAAACAGGTCTTCCGCATCTACTCAAGCTCCGGCCTGATCACGGAGGATGTCATAGCAATAGACGGGGAACCATCTCCCGACTCCGCAGCCAAGCCGCTGCTTACGAAGATCATCCACGAGGGTCGCTTGGTATACGAGGTTCCACCTTTGGCCGAGACTCGTGAGTACAGGAGGAAACAGACCGGGGGCCTTCCCGAAGAGTTCAAAGAGCTTACGAGCGTTGCTGAGCCGCCTGTTCGGCTGAGCCCCAAGCTTTCGGCGTTGTGCGAGAAGCTCTATCACGGCATGGCATAGTCAATCCGCTGCCGTAAACAAGTGGGTCTTGCCTGAAGATTTAATTGGGATGACCCTGTATCGAACGCGTCTCGCTGAGCGGGCCCCTACATCGACCAAAGCGGATACCAGCCGTCGAGTATCGTGATGATGATGACGCTTCTCCAGAGTCTGAGGAACTACGTCGAGGTCACGAAGCCGAAGTCGGTACTTCTGCTTGTGTTCACGTCAGTTGCGGCGATGGCAATCGCAGCTCTTTCGAATGGATGGTTCGTTCCTGCCACGCTGGTGGCCGCCATGGTGGCAATTACGGCTTCAACAGCGGGATGCAACACGGTCACTAGCTACATCGACAGAGACATCGACGCCATAATGCGGCGGACAAGTCACAGACCGATTCCTAGCGGCAGGATTTCGCCGCCGGAGCGTGCATTGCTCTGGGGGCTCCTCCTGGTCGTCATAGGTCTCGTTATCGGGTTGTGGATAGGCGTCATTTCATTTGCGATCATTTTTCTCGGGGTACTCGACAATGTGGTCGTTTACAGCGTTCTGCTGAAGAGAAGAAACCCGGTCAACATCGTCCTCGGCGGCTTCAGTGGAGGATTGCCCGCGATGTTCGGATGGACCGCGGTCACCGGAACAATTAACGTCCTGTCAGTCTTGCTTGCGGGGCTTGTGGTGCTTTGGATACCAAGCCACATCTGGAGTCTGGCGCTGTTCAGCAAGGACGATTATGCTCGCGCGGGGGTGCCAATGCTTCCGGTCGTGATGAGGGAGAAATCGGCCCTGCGCTGCATCGTTGCGACCGTGATCCTGATGATTCCTTTCTCGTTGGCTGTCTATTGGGAGGGCGGCTTCGCCTGGATCTATGCTACATCTGCGGTCGTTCTCGGCGTCGCTGTCCTGATCCTGAATCTCCATCTATTCGCATATCCGACCAAGAAAAACGCGTACCGAGCCTTCAAGGTGTCGAGTCCTTATCTCTTCTTCCTCTTCCTCAGCATGATGCTGGACCGAGCATTGCTCTAGACAGAAGGTACCGAGAAACTAGTATCCAAGCAGCTTCATCAGAACATTGAGACCTTTAGGAATCTTGCAGGTGACGACCTTCTTGATTCCGCCAGTTCGCAGAATTCTCATCGTACAGTCGAAGAGCCTATCATGACGCATAAAGTCATCCGCGAAGCGTCTCATTCGTGTTGACGCGTATAGCTCGCTTCCAAGGGCTTTCCTCCATCTGACCTCGTAGCTGGAGAGATTCTCCCCTTTCTGCACGTGAAGGGCTGCAACTTCGCCGGCGATGCGTCCCGAGATCATCGCCGTCGGGATACCTCCCCCATTGGTTGGCATCACCATGCCCGCAGAGTCCCCGACCGAAAGGAACCTGTCCGAATACGTCTTTGGTATCGCGCCGTCAACCGGAAGAACATCGGCGATCATTGTCCGGACTGTGCCCCGTCCTAGCTTGTGACGCGTGAGTGGATATCTATGAACGAAATAGTCGAGGTAGTCTCGTCCTCTAAGAGATCTCGCAAAGGTTGCCCGGATACCGACTCCGACGTTTGCAGTCGTGCTGCTCTTCGGTATTATCCATCCGTACGCACCTGGGGCGATGGAATTGCCAGTGTACATTTCAGTGACACTCGACTCGATGTCTAGGTCGTCCATGAGATACTGGTAGTTCATCGCTACGTTCTCTGGGAGAGTGACGCGATCGCTGGCTAATCCTCCTGATGAGGAGATGGCTGACGGAAAGCCATCTGCGGCGATGATGATGTCGGCTTCGGCGGCTTCCCGCTCTGTCGGTCCGACGCTCAGCTGCTCACCGTGTCTGAAGACGCGAACTGCGCGTCCGAGTCTGAATTCGACCCCCAGTCTGCTCGCTTGCTCGGCAAGATGCGACTCCAGACGTACACGGTTCAGGACGTGCGCTCTGAATGGGAACTCCCAGCGCTTTCCTCGCGGCGAGTAGATTCTGAGCGTCTCACACGTATTGCTGATCGCATTGGATGGTATGTCAAAGAGCTCTGCGAAATCACGGGATCCGGGCAACAGATTCAGCATTTCCTCCCTGCTTGGAAAGAACTCGCCGCACCTTACGGGGACACCGATCTTGGTCTTCTTGTCGAACACGAGGACGGATGCACCGAACCTAGCCGCGGCGATTGCAGCTTCGAGCCCGCCAGGGCCGGCGCCGGCGATGATGACTTGATGCCGAGTAGTCAAGTGTGAATCATCGCTTGTTGGTGTTACGGGCTGAGAAATTCGGTTGTGGCTGATAAGCGAGTTGAACGTCTAAGCACTCGTCTAAATTAGAAATGGTCAATTCAAAACCACACTATATATAAATCGGGCCGGGAATACCCCAAGTAAATACGATAAAGAGGCCGGGGAATTGGAGGCAAGGAAAGTTCAGCGAGTTGGATATTCGACGCTGACGGTCTCGTTGCCGCGCAGCTGGGTTCAAGAAGTCAACCTGAAACAGGGCGACGTCGTTTCGATCAGGAGAGAGGACGACGGATCTCTAAGAGTCTTCAGCGGACTGGAACAGAAACATGAGGAAGCCATGAAGTGCATAATCGACGCTGACCTCTGCGACAAGCCGGACCTGCTCACTCGACTCATCACTGGTAACTACATACTCGGCCACGACACCATCCAAGTAGTCTCAAAGCGAGAGCTGAAACCCGAACATCTCGAGGAGACAAGACGAGCAACGCAACGTTTGACCGGACTCGGCATAGTAGAGCAGACCCTGAGGCAGGTCACTGTACAGAGCTTCGTCGACCCCACGAAGTTCCCCGTCTACGGATTGATCCGCAGACTTCACATTGTCATCTCATCGATGCAGGAAGCAGCCGTGAAGGCCCTAGTCGAAAGGCGCCCAGACCTGGCGAACGAGGTTTCCCACATGGAAGCTGAAGCTGACCGGATCTACTGGCTCGTCGTGAGACAACTCCTTCTCGCGATCCGTGACAGAAGCGTAGGCTCGAAGATTGGAATAGAGTCACCAACCCACGTTGCTGGCAACAGAATCGTCGCGAAAACCCTAGAAGAGATGGCTGACTCAGCGGAGAATATCGCGAAGGAAGTGTTGGTGATGAAGGATTTGAACGTCGCCAGCGAGTCGATACTTGACGGAATCTCAAAGTACAGCGCGATGGTTCAGTCCACCTCTGAAAAGATGATGAAGTCGTTGCTGACCTTGGATGTGAAGCTCGCCAACGACGCCATCGCCAATACAGAGGCCGCTATCAGGGAGCAGCGTAAGCTGACTGAGAGAATCCTCACCTCTGTAAAGGAAGTCAGTCCTGCTGTCAGCCTGCGGACGATCGTCTGGAACCTTGCCGAGATGGCCAAGTACGCGAAGATCATAGGAGAAATAGCGATCAATCGCGCTCTAGAGGCGCCGAGCGAAATCTGCAGACTCGAGAAAGCCTAGAGCTGCGACGAAATCCGCATGATCAAAGATAGAAAAGGCTCAGGGTAAACACCGATTAGTACGATGATCGCGGCAGACAGCGCCAGTACTCCGACGAGGAGACGAGGCTCTTTCACGCGGTTGCTGTCGGGTCCATCGTCAAGATATATTCGTTTTATGACCCACCCATAATAGGCGAGCGAGAATGCGCTGTTCAGAACCCCCGCGAGCGCTAGCCAAGAGATGTTCGACTCCACCGCGGCCGTGAACAAGACCAGCTTGCTCATGAAACCGTTCAGGGGCGGAACTCCTGCAAGTGCCAGCAACGAAATCGTTAGCGTGAGCGCTGTGTACGGCATCCTCTTACCCAGGCCCGAGTATCCGTCCAGAGCCGTGGTCGACAGCTTCATGATGACTGCTGCCGCGGCAAAGAACGCTGCTGATTTCATTATCGAATGGTTGAGGACGTGGAACAAGGCACCGCCTATCCCGAGCGCGGTTGGTGCCGCAAAGCCGATCATTATGTACCCAGACTGAGCGATGCTGGAGTAAGCCAATAGGCGCGTGAAGCTCTTCTGCATCAGCGCTCCCACATTGCCCAACGTCATCGTCAGCAGGGCGATCACGGCAAACATAGTTGACCAGTCAGCCTTGTAGAGCGCAAGAGACACGACGAACACTCGCAGCAATGCCGCGAATCCTCCGCTCTTTGTACCTGCCGCTAGAAGCGCAGCGATGGTGGTGGGCGCGCCCTCATACGCGTCGGGTATCCACATGTGGAACGGGACCGCCGCAACCTTCATTCCGAAACCAGTGATGAAGAGGGCTATCGCGAGGACAGTCATCGGCTGCAAGAGTAGATTCCCCGTACTGAGCCTCTCACCGATGACTAGCATGTTTGTGCTTCCGGTTACGCCGAAGATGAGAGATATGGCGTAGATGAGCAGGCCGGACGACAACGCACTGACTAGAAAGTACTTCAGAGCGGCCTCGTTCGAGGCCGGGTCTTTCTTTAAGATGCCAGTGAGGACATAAGTCGGCACACTCATCAATTCCCAAGACACGAACAGCACGACTAGGTCTACAGAGAGAGCTACCAGCATCATTCCGAATGTGGAGAACAGGAGCAGTCCGTAGTAGGCAAGTGGATTCTCGGTCTCACTCATGTATGCGAGTGAGGTCACGTTGACAAATGTGGATATCAGCAGGAAGATCACGGCGAAGAAAAGGGAAAGTGAATCAATCGAGAGGACGCCGTACAGAAGCATGGGCGGTCGCTGGCTCTGAAGGAACATGATCGCCGCCGAACCCAATGAGATCAGCAGCGCCGCCAGCGTCCAGTACGGGACAAGGTTCTTCCTCGCGGTGCGAAACAGCCAGTCAGCGGCGGGGGTCAACAACCCGAAGAGCGGAACCGGAACCAGAAAAAGCGCTGTCAACACGTCCACTGTGAGATCCCCGCAGAATTCTCCTTTGTTCAAGCAACGTTCTATAAAGAAGTTGGCTGCGCGGTGGGTCGATCAGTGAGGCCCCTTGGGTTCGCGAAAGCTATTTGTTGTTCCTCGTGGGGACGAATGCAGCAGGTCCACTGACGGAGAATGAAGCGCCTTGTCGTCGCCAGAGATCATGCGAAGGATAGTGGAGGCAGAGAAACAGAGCAAGCGGATACTGCAGGAAGCGGAACGAGAGATCGCCGAGATGAAGAAAGAGCTTCCGAACAAGATCGCCTCGATGAGGCAGGAGATTCTCCGAGAAGTTGCTCAGCAGAGGGAACGCCTGTTCGTCGAAGCTCAAAAGGCAGGCGCGGACGAGGCTGAACGGATAGCCCTAGAGACTAGGAAACAGGTCGAGGCCTTGTCCAAGACCCCCGAAGCCAAGCGAAAGCAGGCGCTTGAGAAGGCAATGGCGCTTCTCCTTTTGTAGCTAGCGGAGGTAGCGTGTGTGAGTTCTAGTCTGGAAAAACTCGTGGAGGACATCATACGAGAGAGCAAGACGAAAGCTGAGGAACTCAAGAAGCAGGCCTTAGGCCAGGTTGAAGAAACGCTAGCAAAGGAAAGAGCCGACGCCGTGCGAGAGGCCGATGTCATCATTCGCAGCGCAAAATCCGAGGCCGACGCTGAGAGAAACAGACGCGTTAGCCAGGCGAAGCAGCAGGCGCGCCTTGTCTACCTAGCCGAAAAGAACAAGGTGGTACGCGGTGTCCTCAAAGATCTGCGCTCAGCGCTTGACCAGTTTGCTCGGGACGATCCCTCATACCGCCCCTTCCTTCTGAAGTCGATCGCAATGGGAGTCGAAGCAATGCCGTCGGAAACCGTCAAGATCTCTCTCTCCGAGAGAGACCTGAAGAGATTCAAGGGCACCAAACTGCTTGAGGAAGCGCTTGCCACAACACGAACACCCAAGAAAGCCGTGCTAAGCGATGAGCCGATAGCGGGAACCGGCGGAGCCATCATTACTTCGGAGGACGGCAAGATACGCGCCGATTGCACCATCGAGGCGAGACTTGAACTGATGGCGCCGCAGCTGCTTGCTGAGATTTCCAAGATCCTGTTCGGTTCCTGATCTGAACTAATAATCGAATGGTCGGATCAGGGAAATTGTCGATTAGAAGGGCGTCAAAGTATGCGCAAGTCTCAGCCGCAGTTCGGGCTATGAAGTCGAAGATGCTTGGAAGGAATGGTTACGATCGTCTCCTCAGATGCTCGAGCTCATCTGAGTGCATGTCGGTTCTCCGAGAGGAAAGCTATTTCGGAACTGCCACCATGCCGGGCGAATCCCTTGACTCGACTCTGTGGCAAAACCTATTCGACACCAAGATGATCACACTCATCCACAAACTAGTCCGCTTGTCTCCGGATGATTGTGCACAGCTTCTGGCGGCGTTTGAAGATTTGTATCGTCTTGAATTTCTGAAGTCGGGCTTGAGACTCATGGTTGCGCATGAAGAAGGGGAAACATCCTCTGTGATCATGCCCTCCGACTTGACCGCGGATTTCCTACGCAGCATCGTGGAGACTCGAAACGTGGAGCGTCTGGTTCAAGCGGCAGGCGCCCCAGCACTCTACAGCGAGATTTCCTCCGCCATAGCCGAGAACAAGTCTCTCCCACTCGTCGAGTCGATCGTCGACAAGTATGGCTTCGCGCGGACTTGGAGCGCTACTGACATGCCCGATTGGACCGACAAGCAGTCGGTGCAACCTCTGGTTGGTGAGCATATCGACGCAGTCAACTTACTCCTTGTGGCCCGATCGAAGAGTCTTGGAATCGCAGGCGAGGAGATTCAGCAGGTCCTCTTGCCCCCGAACTATCGCCTAGGAGACGCTCTTTCAGAGGCCGCAAATAGTGGGTCAACCACGAATGCTTTGAGAGCTTTCACGAAGACTATCTACGCTAGTTCCGTGGAACAGTTCCTTGAAACCTTCAAGGAGGGCGACTCGCTGCATCCGCTGGATGTGTCACTTCGAAGACGGCACGCAACAAGCTGCTTGTCTGCGTTCTCAGGTTTTCCCTTCTGCGCTGGGTTGCCGCTCGCTTTCGCATATCTGATTGGCTACGAGCTCTCGGACCTGCGGTCAATAATCTCCGGCAAAAATGACGGCCTGGCGACGGACAGGATTGAACAGTTTCTCATACTCTAGAAAGCGTTATAACGGACTCTTTGGCTAACCCGCCAACGCGTGATTTCAGTGCTGACCAGGTCCCGACGAATGCTGCTTGCAATTCTTGCGATGTCTGTCGGGGCGGGTGCAATATCGCTAATGGCCGCAGTCGCGTATTCGCAGCAGACATCCCCGCAGCAGGTGCCCGCCGTCCCCGAGCAGGGTCTCTTCCTCGTCGGCGCAGGCATTGCAGCAGGCTTGGCTGCGTTGGGGGCTGGTCTCGGACTCGGCACTGCAAGCGCGGCAGGCATAGCCGCCATCGCCGAGAAACCTGAGTTGTTCGGAAGAACGCTTGTGTATATCGTGCTCATTGAAGCGATCGCGATCTATGGACTCGCGATGTTCTTCATCATATTCAGCCTGCTGGGCTAGCCTCGAGATTTGAGGCCACTAGGCGGCCACCGACAGTTGTGTGTATGTGCGTTGTATGCCGAATGGTTTGAAGGCCACTCCTGATCCGGAGTAGAATTTCAAGAACCATTCGACCCAGTGAAGCCTAAGGTCCTGAAGGAAGACGAAAGCTGATTCCAGAACAAGGATCATGATAAGCGTGAGCATTCCGAAGACAGGAGCGCCCAAGTAGATCGGCATGGCGAAGAGAATGCCCAGAAAGAGGATGCTGAACACGTCATGTATCATCTTCATCGCCATGATTCGAATGTAAGAGATCGTGTGAGAAATGGAGGCTAGCATGGATTCCATCCAGTGCCCAAAGCCCTCAAACGGCCCGTCGATTCTCACCTTTGCCGCCAACATCAGGCCAGAGGGCAGACCAAGCAGCAGAAGGACCGTAGGCAAGTTCGACAGAGCGTAGGACACGAGACCAAAACCGTACGTGAGAATCAGGTAGGCAAACGTAAGGTAGAACCAAAGCCAAAGACCAGGACCGGCAAGCAGGTGCTCATACTCCCTGTTCTTGACCTTGTTTACTATGTCTAGGATCAGTCCTGATGACACGTGAGCGATTCCTATCACAATCGACACCTTGAGCAGGGTCATCGGATGCCTAAACGGGTCGAACCAGAGGGGACCCTCAAGACCCGTCAGCTCCCGGAACCATTCCTCGCTCCCCATGACGGTTCCATAAAGAAAACCGCAAACCGTCGCGGCCGCCCCGCCCAGCACAAGAAGCCCGGAGCCCTCCAGTATCATGTTGAATAAGCCGCCGAGCCCGCCGTAACTCTGCTCCTTGAACCGCACCTCTTTCCTTTTCGCGTAAACCAGCCCAGCTGAGACCAGCATGAATATCAGGCCGTGACCAACGTCCCCGAACATCAACCCGAAGAAGAGAGGGTACGTGACAAGCCATAGGACTGTTGGATCTATCTCGGTGCTGCCGGGCGTTCCAAAACCTAGCGTCAGCCTTTGAAAGAGCCCCGTACCGCTTGGATTTCGAAGCATGGTAGGGCTGTTCTTCCCGGACCACTCCTGAACCACACATTCTCCGTTCGAGACCTTGCTCAGGCCGGCCTGCACTTCCGCGATCCTGTTGGCAGGCAGCCATCCCTCAACCACGTATGTGGACTCTGTCTTTCCGCAGAGGCCTTTCGCTTCTTCCAGAACCCTCTCGGCATTCACCAGTTCACCCGTGACTTGTAGCCACCCTGAGTTTTCTGAGGCTAGTTGCTGTAGTTTCACGTTGAGTTGAGCTGCCTGTTCCCGCGCTCTCTCGACCCGGCTGTCGGGCTCGAAGTTCATTTTCGACGCCGCAGAGCCTTGAGCTACCTTCAAGCCTAGAATCTGACTCAGAGTCTCGATCACCGCTGCTTCGCCCTTGCGGGCTGGGAGCACCTCGGCTATCTGATCAGTCATCGCACGCCTAACTGAATTGGCTATTGATTTCCTCCGAGCAGCGTCTGCGAGACTCTCGGCCTCCCCCATCTCCTCTGGGGGAAGGGCGTCGAAGATTCTGGACACTATCTCCTCAAGTCGTTGCCTTCCCTCAGGAGCGCTGAGGTCTGAGATCTTCATCATCTCCTTCACGCTCATCCCTAGGCTGCGGTCGGCGAACTCTGTGATCTTCTCGCAGGCCTGAATATCAGTTGACAGAGCGCTCACTTCTTTCTCGAGCCGGGAGACACGGCTTTCTATGTCACTGATAATTTCCTCGGAAAGGGAAACACCGACCGGCACCGGCTCGGAAGGCCTAGAAGTGGCCTGGAGTGTGCTGCTGAGATTTGTGATCTTTGAACCGATCGTGACGAGTCGATACAGTCTGTCCGATGTTGGGCAAGGAGACACTGATCCGTGGTAGCCTTTGAGCATGTCCTTGACGTCGAGTAGCTCCAGTACTCTCGCTTCGCGAAGGTACCGCATGACTGATTCGTAGTAGTCCTTGTGGACGATGATCTCTATGCGCTTCATCTTCGCGGGGAGGAGCATACCCTGGTCGCCCTCGACCGAACGGCCTCACGGGGGTTGTTAGATCCTCTTAAGATTTCACCTATACCATCAAACCGGCAGGCCAAGCTCACGTTAGCAAAGAACCTCGGTAGTCAGACGGATTCGCAAGCTATCGGCAGGACACTTGGTCGATCTCAAGTGAAGGAGGTGACCTTTATTATTAGCGCCGGCCCGGACAACCGGGATCGATGCTTCTATGACACGATGCGACAAGTGCGGCCAAGAACATCGGGAACTCCAGAGATGTGCCTACTGCGGTAAGGGTTTCTGCTCGGAACACTACCCTGAACATATGTCATGGGAACGTAGGCATACAGGACTCGCGTCCGAACACGGCCGATTCTGGAGAAGGAAGTCCGCGCAAGCTCGCTAGACTGACAGACCTAGGCCCCCGACGCGGCTAAGCGAGCCCCAAACGCGCCAGGCTGCCGACTGTAGAGCTGATGAGGGAGAGAATGGGTGCCGGGTACATTCCCAGCAACAGAAGCGGAACCAAGAAAGCGGTAAGGGTCAGTAGTTCGTACACTGGCGCCTCGTTCCTGCCGACTTTGTCCTCTGGCATTGACATCAGAACTCTTCGGAGCATCCACACGAAATAGCCAGCCGTGATCGCGGGGACTAGCACCACAGCAGCGAGCAGAAGATTCACCTTGATGGCGGACAGGATGACCATGTACTCGCTGATGAAGCTGCCGAAACTCGGAAACCCCATGGCTCCCAAGGACGCAAGCACGAGCAGAACCGCTGTAAGAGGCATCGCCCTCCCCAGGCCGGAAAGCTCTCGGATAGTCCTAGTACCCATCTGTTGGTGTATCACCCCGGACATCAGAAAGAGGATCCCAATAGCGCAGGCGTGGTTGAACATCTGAAACACAGCTCCGGAGAGTCCCATGGCCGTGAACGAGAAGGCACCGAGAAGCACGTAGCCCATGTGATTGATGCTCGTTAACGCGATCATGCGCTTCAGGTCCTGCTGAATCATCGCGACGATAGCACCATAGAACATTGTCAAGACAGCGAGGCCAACTAGACCAGGCGCGAGAAAACGAGAGGCCTCCGGAAACAGTCCCAGCATGATTCGGATGAACCCGTAGCCTCCCATCTTCAGTAAGAGACCCGCAAGTAGCACACTGATCGGGGCGGGCGCCTCAACATGAGCGTCCGGAAGCCATGTGTGGAATGGCACGACAGGAAGCTTGACGGCGAAGCCGAAGAATACGGCGACAGCCATCGGAACCTGCAGCATCAGCGGTAGTCTGAGGCTTGACAGAGCGACAAGGTCGAAGGTGCTGGGCTGGGAGAAGACATAGAGTGCGATGAACCCCAGAAGCATTACGGTGCTGCCGACATGAGTGAAGATCAGAAACTTCATCGCCGCATACTTCTTGTTCGGACCTCCCCAGACTCCTATGAAGAAGAACATTGGAATGAGAACGAGTTCCCAGAATACGTAGAATAGTATCAAGTTGAGCGAAGTGAAGACTCCAATTATGGCGCCTTCGAACAGGAGCAGGAGGGCGTGGTACGGCCCTACCGATAAGTTGATTTCTCGCCAGGACCCGGCCGCGGCAAGCGTCGTGAGCAACGCGGAAATGATCAACAGGGGCAGACTCACGCCGTCGATCCCCAGCGTGAAAGATAGACCGAAAGATTCAGCCCAGGGGTAGTTCTCGATCATCTGGAATCCCGTCTGGTCCTGTCTGTAAGTCGTAAAGATCACAAGGGCGAGAACTAGGGTGCCGCCAGAGATCAGCAAAGTGAGTACTTTGGCGGCCTTCTCGTTTGCCCGGGAAACAAGGAAGACGAAGAGTGATCCAGCGATCGGAAGCAACACCATTGCTGAAAGCAGGCCTAGCATTCGTGCTCACTGACCTAGGAAGACCATCGCAACTACGACTAGGAATACGCCGAACGCGAAGATCATCAAGTACTGCTGAGCCACCCCGGTCTGCAGTCTTGCAATTGCTCGTGAGAAACGTTTGCCCGTCGTGGCTACGCCGTTCACTGCCCCGTCGACTATCTGAAGGTCGAATCGGTCGCCCGTCTTCGAGAGTCCCACTGAGAGCATGGAGATCGCGTTGCTGATCCGGTCAAAGAACCCGTATTCAACCAGCCTGCAGAGTCCTCCGCTTAGGGCCAAAGCTCCGCGCACGAAGGCCAAATAGTAAGCAGAGTTCACATAGAACCGATTCCACAGGAGCTCGTTCGCGGCTCTCACCATTGGATTCTGAAGTAACTTCGTTTTGTCGAGTTTTCTCGAGATGTAAAGACTATATCCGATCGCTCCGCCCAATGCCAAGGCCAGTAGCGTAGTTGTAGCGGCTGCTATCTCAGGTGAAATGTAGGGAAGAGGGCTAACCAGGGCTTCCTTTGGCTGGGCGCTTACCAATGCAAGACCGCTCCTCAGGAACGAGGAGAGCGCATGCTCGATTAGAGGCCCAGCCACGCCGATCCCAATTGTGAACGCCGCTAGCAGAAGGTACGGGACGTACATGATTGGGGGAGCTTCTTTGATCTTCACTCCTTCCTGCTCCAGCTTTGTTACGTGGGCGCTCTTCGGACCCAGGAATACCCATCCGAGAATCTTCAAACTGTAGGTAAACGTCAGCGCGGCGGTGGCTGCGGCGATCAAGTATAACCAGAACTGACCCGCCTCCCACGTAGTTGCGAAGACCGCATCCTTACTCCAGAAACCACTGAATGGGGGAACGCCTGAGAGCGCCAGAACAGAAACAAGCATTGCAGCAAACGTGAACTTCATGCTCGAACGGATGCCCCCCATCTCATCCATGAATCGAGTCTCACATGCATGTATGACAGCCCCCGCAGCCATGAAGGCTGCAGCCTTGAAGATTGCGTGGTTCATCAAATGGAATAGTCCCGCAGTGTACCCGAGGGCGAACTGCAAGCCCATGCCGCCGACGCCTATCGCGAGCATCATGTATCCTATCTGAGAAGCCGTCGAGTACGCGAGCGTCTTCTTGAGTTCCTTTGCAACCACTGCTTGCGCCGCGGCTGCGACAGCTGTGACAGCTCCGATCCAGCCGACGATTTCGAAGAATGTGAAAGGTTGACCGTACGTGACGATGGCGTTGAAGAACATGGGTCCTGTGCGCGCAACGAGGTACACGCCCGCCTTGACCATCGTTGCGGCGTGGATGAGGGCGGAGACGGGAGTAGGGCCAGCCATCGCGTCAGGTAACCACTCGTGCAAAGGCACTTGGGCAGACTTGCCGATTGGACCCCAAAACATCAGAAGGCCAGTCGGCAGGAGCAGACCAATCCTGGCGAGGTCCCCGGCCCAGCTGATATTCTGTGAAAGTTCCACCAGATTCAAGGTGCCCGCAGTCGTGTAGATAATGAATACCGCGACGAGCAGGCCGATATCGCCGATCCTTGTCATTACGAAGGCTTTCAGTCCCGCATGGCTTGGAGAATATGTCATCGGGATGCCCCAAGCCTTGTGTCCTTCAGAGCCCACCCACTTGTCGGGCTCGTCAGAGTACCAGTATCCTATCAGTGCATACGAGCAGAGGCCGACTCCTTCCCAGCCGAACATGAGCTGCAGCAGATTATCTGACAGAACAAGGAGGAGCATGTTTCCGATGAAGTAGTTGATGAAGAACCAGTATCTCGTCAGCGTCGCTTCTTTGTGCATGTATCCTATGCTGTAGACAACGATCAGAAAGCTGACCCATGCAACAACGTTTGACATTAGGACACTCAACGGATCGACGAGCACGCCGGCGTTGATTCCGAGAGATGGAATCCATTGCACTTGGAGATCCACAGTCTCCCCACTGAGCGCGTCTGGAATCATTGCGGACGCTGAAAGAGCGGCAAGCAGAGGAAACATGACTGCAACAGCCGTTCCGGCTTTACGGTCGACCTTGGAAGCCGGCACAACG
>Ga0315312_1000998_pt1 | contig 25065 bp, 38 predicted proteins | sample TDP7_MG_FD_203629 | JGI IMG/M metagenome (GOLD analysis project Ga0315312, IMG submission 203629) | Freshwater sediment microbial communities from Lake Towuti, South Sulawesi, Indonesia - TDP7 | ecosystem: Environmental > Aquatic > Freshwater > Lake > Sediment | place: Indonesia: South Sulawesi... | reverse complement strand
ACTTGTTGAACCTGAGATCGAGAGGAGGGCCTCTTTCGGCTCTTGGAAAGTCACTTCGCAACCTCAACCACTACCTGCGGCGTCCTGCACTTCAGACAGACGTATTTCCGCCTGAGCGGGAAGCCGTGCGAGAGGATCCGTTTCGTGGCCGCACGCGAGAACGACCCGCAGGGACAATCAGCGATCACCGTCCTCGTTAGCTAATGCCCTTCGATAGTTGGCGCGATGATATCGTCTTAGGATCCTAAGTGAATCTTGGATGATCTCTGCCAAGTGATCAAAGGAGATGTTGATGTGCGCGTCTCCCTCTTCGCGCCAGACCTTATCTTTGTATTTCAGCGTCACGCCCTGGTCCCAAACAAGGGCGATTTCGACCGCGTTCTCCCCAGGAGTCTTGCGCCAAACAAACGCCTTCGACACCATAGCATTGACGGGTATGGCACGAGCCCCCTTGACGAATGGAAAGATGAAACTGTCCATGATTGAGGTTGGTTGCTTCGTCTTGGGACTGATGACAATGATATCGTCATCGCGCTTGCTCATCCGCGATCACCTTTCAGGGGGAGGGCTTTGAGTCCGAGACCAATGATAAGTGGAGATCCTCGAAGGGTTCTTAGATTGCAGGAAGAGTCGTATAACTTGAGGCGAGATTGGCGAGCGTAGCCCTGACGAGCGCTGTTGCTCATCACTTATTGTCCCCTCGCTCGCTACGCCCGGTCGTCTCGCCCCCTGCGGGACTCGACTGCCCTCTTTCCCCAAGAGTGATCACTCGAGTTGCGGTGATGGCATGAAGAACGCCGCGTGAATTGCCAACCCCAGCCCGATGAGCATGATCAAGATGGCAATTATGGAAGGATCTGAAAATGGAGCAACTAAAGAAGCAGGGAACTGCAACTCCGATGGAGGCCCAGCCGTGCCTGCTGTCTTTGCCAGAAGCACGAGGAACGATAGGACGACACAAGCTCCCGCTGCCAAAGCCTGAGTGATCCTGTTGCGGAAGATCAGAGAGCGCGCTTTCTCAACCTGCTCGTTCAGCTCGAGGATGTAGTCCTCAACATCCTTCTTGGTGACCTTGCTCTCCTTGTCCACTATGGTGACTTCGCTACCCTTGACGTAGATCTTTGACTTCTTGCTCATGAGGACTCACCCGAGGTCGCCCTCGATAGCGCGGTCTGGAGCTCTCCCACTCCCTCAGTCGTCCTGTCGATCGCCCTCTTGATCTCCTCGAAATCCTTGCGGGCCTTCTTTGTCCTGCCGATCTCCCTGATGTAGAACTCCGCGCGCTGCTGCATCTCCGCGTTGTAGGTGTGCAGAGTATTGAGGTCAACCGTCAGCTGCTCTCTGTCCTGATTCAGCTTCGCGAGTAGGGCATCCAGTTGTTGCTGTGCTGAGAGGAGATCTGTCGGAACTCCGCGCGCGGATGGCAAGACCGGGCCGCCCGAAACTGAAACAGTAGGGACCATGCCCTTGGGCTGCTCCTCCTCGCGCTTGCTCTTGATCCACTTGGATATCAGGGGTATGCCGAAGATGAGGGCTGCGACTCCCGCTATCGCCAGTATGACTATGATCTCGCCGTCCATCTCATTTCACCCCTGGCGTTACTACCTTGAACCATCGTATGATGGCCTTCAGCCAGTTCTCTATGAGCACAGTGTATCCACCCGCGACCAAGAACGTCAGGGCAAAGTCGTATCCCGTGCCCGACCAACTTGCGTATCCGCCCGCGACTGCTCCTATCGCGAGGGTTGTCAAGAACTTGACCGGATCGAACTCCTCAATCCCTTCCGGCTTGATTGACTTCAGATAGCCCGCCGCTGCTATTAGAGCGCCCGAGAGGACGCCCCAAGCCATGCCCGTTATGATCTGCCAGATGTCCATCTCACTTTACCTCCTGAACCCTGAATTGGAAGTAGGGCTTCCCGGTTGGCTTGCCAGTGTTGGCGATCAGCAGGATCCTCGCGGCAACCCAACCGAGTCTCCTTAGTTGGTCCTCGAGCATCGTCGGAGGAACGACCGTGAAGTATCCCGGCTTCACCCTGTCATCAGTGGTCTCAAGGAGTTCGACATCTACGAAGGTCTTCTGGCCGTGCTTCGTGACAACTTGGCGCGGCTCGCCTATGACCTTGACCTTGTAGCCGAAGAGCTTATCGCCCTCTGGGGGGCGAAGCTTCAGGAATGGTGGCCTCTTTTCCGGAGCTTGTGGTTCGGGTGCTTCAGATGTGAACTTCTCAACTTCGCTCATCTGGATTCGGGGGACATATCGGGCTATGTCTTATATCACTTTGTAGCGTTTTCACTACATACCTCGACGAGCGTCCGTCCGGCCTCAGTAAGGGTATACAACATCCCTTCCCTCCGCACAAGGCGCGTCTCCATGCAGAACCGTACGTATCGGTATGCTCGCGCGCGGCAAGAGAAGCCGCTCGCTCTGGTGACCTCGGTCATCCTCGCAGGGCTCGGAGCAAGAGTCTTCAGGATCTCCACGACTGACAGGAAGTCATACCCCTTTCGCAAGGCCCTCCCTCAGCCGCATGATCTCATACGCGCTCTGCAGGCGCATCTCGGGCGTGTCGATCCAATAGTCTTCGTTCTTGATCAAGAGCGAACGCATACCGAGTTTCGTATGCAGGAAACCGAGGAGGCGGATCAGATCTGTCACGCTCTCAACTTCCCACTCGCGCGCGACCATGCCAGTTGGCCTGACATATCGGGCTATGTTATTATGCCTTTCCAGGGGACATACCCGGCTATACCTTCCCGAGGGCCAACTTGGGCGCGGGAAGGAATAGCTTAAGAAATCAGCGTGTGATAGGGGGGCCATGAAAGTGGAAGGCGGCAGGGCCTCGATCATCATGCCGACCGCGCTCGCGCGCTGGATCGACGAGGTTTTGCAGGGACTCGGCGACCCAAAACTGAAGGACAGGAACACCCTTGCGAGGCTGGCCGGATCTAGAATCATTAAGAGGTATTCCCTGAAGAAGCGGAAGGCTCCACCCAGGGGGCACGGCGGGCGCGTCACGGTCAACGTTCCGGGCGCCCAGCGCTCGATAATTGCAGATGCTGTGCACTCAGAGGAGATTCCGTTCATGACTCCAGATGAAGCCTACAGGAGCGGGATCATCCAGATCCTTAAGGTGCTTGAGAAGCGGGCTGCGAGGAGACAGAGGGTATCATGAAACTGTTCGAACATTGGGATGTCACCAATCCCGGAGGTGAAACTGAAAGTGAGTGAGTTCAAGGATCTGAAGATGCTAATAGCTGCTGAACTCGTGAGAAACCCCGATGTCGCGAAGAACTTGCCCGGGAGAGTCAGGACACTTTGCGATCAATCGATGGGGTTAACCGGGATCACTTTTGACAATATCGAGCGGGCGATGAACATCATGGCTGGACACGGCTGGACACCAAAAGCTATGGCGGTCGAGACACTCCAAAACTTCAGGCGTTGCTTCGTGATCATGGAGAAGAAAGAATAGAAGCGATGCTCAACGACAGGGGCTAGGACGCTAGGCAGAAGTCCTCTGGGCATAGCGGATGGTACAGTATCAATCTTATAATCTGTCGCGCGGAAACATTTCAGCAGTAGAGATGAGACCGAATGCCGGGAAGGCAGAAAAGCGCGACATGTTATCTGTCACCGTATCGGTCGCAATAGTGGCTGCAGGCATATTTATCGCAGTCGCTGCGGCTCCTTGGCTGGCCGGGCTCGTTGGAATTATCACTGGGTTTGAGAAATTAGAGATTCGCGGCCCCCATGTCCGATACGAGGAAACCACCAGAACATGGACTCTAACCATCGTCCTTGAGAATGTGGGCACAAATGAAGCAAACGTATCGTCCATCTACCTGAATGATATTCCATGTTCTCTCACTGGCTCTTGGACGCCAAATTGTCGGATCACGCCCGGACCTAATGTGAAGATCAATATTGGGGGAAGCATCACATACAATATCCTAGTCAGAGAGGGCGAGGTAATAGGCACATCGATGACGACTTCAGGCACTATCCTCGTTGTCCGGTTCCATACGGAAGGGGGGAAAGACTATGTGGCGTCAACGCAAATAATCCGGACCTACGGAGGAATCGAACGTTTGGATGTCATCGAAAACTCACTAAGAGAGTTGTCTATCAGGCTGGCTAGAATGGAAGAGAGGATCGATGCAGTGGTTGAGGAACTTGGCACCATTCGCAATTTCGTCATAGCAGCATTAGTAGCAATAATGGCCGCAATCGTGGGGGAAGTCGCGAAGCGCCGCCTCGGTTCTTCTACCGCGAAGACAACCTAGGAGTCGTGGGAAGATGCGGGGGTTCAACGAAAAGTACCAAAAACGGGCAGAGAAGAGATGTTGAGAGCGGGCGCGCCTACTCCTTCAGTCCTTCCCTGATCGCCTGCTTGATCTCTTCCAGCATTCTCGAGACGAAGGGCCTGCCCATCTTGGGCGGAAGCTGCTCGGACCTTGGGATGCGCGCGATTATCCTCTCGGCTCTGTCCACAGTCGTAGGGCCTGCTGCGGGCTTCGATTCCACGATTCCGACGCCCTGAGATTCAGCCTGCTGTGTGCTTTCGGGCTGCTTCTGTTCCTGTCCTGAAGGCGGTGTAGTCGCCTCCTTCTCCTCCGTCTTGGTGGGCGGCGTGCCACCCTGCTCTTCGACCGTCTCCTTCTTGCCTTCACTCCCGCCCCCCTCAGTCTTTGCCTTCTCGATCTCCGCGCTCGTCTTGTCGAACTCATCCGCCATGTCGCTGAAGACAGCCTTGAGGTAGCCGAGCATCGCTGACCAGAAGTTGCGTTGTGACTCGGTCAGCTGCGGTGCGCCCTTGGCAAGTTCTGCGAGCATATCCTTGATCGTTGGGACGAGCACCTCCTTCTTGGTTTCTCTCGTCATGAGGACCTGCTCAAGCCTTTCGACGCGGGCCTTGAGGTCAGCGAGAATACCCGCAATGTCACTAACCCAGTTGCTTATCCCGTCCAACCTTTGTTGGATGTCTTGCGGTGTCGGCTCCTCCGCTGCGAATGATTCCTTCAGCTTCGCAATTGTGGCTACAATATCCGCCCCTTCCTTTCCGAGGGTTTCGATCTTTGCCTTCAGTTGTGCGACCTTATCCATCTCCTCGAGTACTGCCGGAGTCTCCTCCTTGTGTTCAGGCTCCTTCGCTTCTTGCTTCTCTCTCATGCCTTTCACCTCATCACTTTCAAGTTGTGAACTCGCCCCCTTTTCACTGCTGGGAGCGAGGATCTCCTTCAACAGGATGACGCGTGACTTGGGATCGCCGGGCTGAAAGTCGTTCGTGACGAAGGCCAAGCCCGTGAACACGATCCCTGCAGGCTTCACCCCATCCACTTGCGGAAAGTCAATTGCGCCGAACTCGACTGAAGCGCCTACTATCTTGCCTTCGTCGTAGGTCTTATCGAGGACTGCGTTGCGAGATAGAACGAGCGCGTTGACTGCTTCCTCCTCGTCACTGAAATCGGCCCAGATCACGCGGGCGTTAGGTAGCAGGTTGAAATGATTCAGATTCGCGGGCGCGTTGATCAGCGTGCGCGCGGCCCGCTTGAGTTCATCCGCGTCGTAGTGTCGTAGTCTAGGGAGCCCCTCCTCGTCGACTAGGTCTAGACTACCAGTTGTGCCGACGTGGGGGGTCTTGACGAGATAGACGCGCCCATCTAAGTTGTCTATATTCAGGGGCATGATGTAGGCTTCTTTCTTCTTCTTTGGCGGCAGTTTCTCAGGCATGGGCTTGGTGTCATCCAGAGGAGGATCGAAAGAGTTCAACCAAGCGTAATAGACGGCCTTCCCCTTCTCTTCACCGTATCTGTCCACGAACTGTTGATAGACCTTTTCGAAGTCGTCGTGTCTCGGCATCAGGTCCCCACCTCGATCGGCTTGCCCTGCTTCGGAGGCGTCTGAACTCCAGCCTCAGGTTGTTCCGGCTCCCAAAGCTCGACGCCCAACTTGGCGAGACTCTTCCTAACTTCATCAGGCCGGATGTATTGAACGCCGTACTGAGCGCTCATCTCAGCCAGCTTGAGGAGGTTCTCGACGTCTATGGAAGGCGTCTCCTGCATGCCCCAGTTGAGACGCGCTTTCGACTCCTCCACATTGAGCCCGTTCTGCCTGAGCACGCGCGGGAAGATGTCGCGTTCGATGATCCGTTTGAGGAAGCGCTGAAATGCTGCCACTTTCCTCTCGCTGATCTCAACTGCTGCCTTCGCGCTGGCCTCTGTGAATCCTGGAGTGGTGAACAGCTTGTTGATGGGTGTCTCAAGCCCCTCCAGGACGCGGTTCTCGAAGTAGGGGAGGATCGTGTCGAATCGCGCGCGCGGATCTATCGAGAGCGTCTTGATGTCGAAGTCCGCGCCCGTGCTTGTGCCGACGCCGATGTCCTGATTCTCCCTCAAAGTCTTGATCGCTGCGAAGTATTCCTTCACCTTCTCCTGATCTTCGCCCTTCCAGACGAACGCATAGCGCCCGATGTAGCGGATGAAGAAGTCGTTGAGCGCGTTCTCCGTGCGCTCCTTCATCGCCAGCCAAGATGGGCGTTTTGCCGTCGTCCCTGTAGTCGCGTCGATCACGAATCCCTTGCCCGGACTTGCGAGCGTGGTGATCAGGCCGACTCCGAACGCGCTCTCGTTCACGGGGTTCCACCTGAAATGTAGAAGGCACTCGGGTTGCATTAGTTGTGTGGCCCCAACTGTTTGTTCGTACGCGAGAACCCTCCCTAGCGCGTTCCTGTGGATCTTGGTGAAAGACGCAACGGGGAGCGGCTTGAGGCCGATCAGGCGTGGCATCCCTATCGACTTGTCCGGTGCTGGAACCCTTAGTTTTCCGAATCCTTCAACGGGCTCCTCTGCATAGTTGGTGAACATGTATTCGAGGAACGAGTTGCCGACACCCCAACACTCGCGCGCGACCTGAAGGTTCAGGCCATCCAAGTTCACGTCCTCGCAGAAACGATCTATCACGCTCTTCGCCCTACCTGTCTCAGCGGTTGTGTAGAACCCCATGCCCACGGATCTCTCTGCCAGGTCATCTATGGCAGCGCGCACGGTAGGATCACGCTTGTAGTACTCGAGTTGGTCCGCGAGCGAAGGATCGGGGTAGTCGCGCGCCAGTCCACCCATCAATCCAGTAACCAGGCCGAATGACTCCTTCTTTCCGAAGATACTTCTCAGGAAACTCATCCCGATCCCCTCAATGATCCCAAGAAGTTCCGGCTTGTTGCGCAGAAATCCGAGGTTCCGCCAGATCCTTGGTCGTAGCTCATGCCAGTTTCGGGCATATCCCGCTATGTTTCCTCTTAACTGTTTGTATTGTATTCGCTACATACCCATATCTATCTGACATAGTCCGATATGCTCAACCATTCAGAGGTGAAAAGAATGGCAGACAGTTGGGCATACTCCAGTCTTGGAGAGCCCGTCGGACTCTACGACGCAATCACGGCAAAAGCAGGCGCTGCGATCACAAAGGGACAGATCGTCAAACTCACGGCGGCCACGGATCCTAAGGATGGCCCCACGGTTCAACCCGCTGGGGCGGGCGAGGTCGCCTTCGGCGTCGCGATGCAGGACATAGCGAACGGAGCAATTGGGAAGATCCTCAAGAGAGGCAGGGTGAAGGTGACGGCGGGTGGCGCGATATCCGCCCCAGCGTTTGTCAAGCCGGGAGCAACCGGAAAGGTCGTCGCCGCGGTAACGACCGTCACAATACCGTCAGGAGCGACCGCAGTCACAAGCACATCCGCTCAACCAAGCATGAACATCGAGGGATTCCTCGCGTGCGGCGTAGCTGAGACGGACGCGAGCGCTGACAACGACACGCTACTGATCTCGTTCTTCGCGATGTGAGGCGTCAGAAATGAGTGAAGAGAAGACAGAAGTCGTGAAGGGAAGGAAGTGCGAGACGATCGACTCACTGCTCAAGGATCCAAGGTTCCTCGAGAAGAACAGCAACAGCCCGTTCGTGCGAGCGCTGATGAAAGAGTTCATCTTCCCAGACGCTGCCGCTGCGCTTGGCGAATACAACAGACAGGTCATCGAGGCAGCCCGTTACGCCGCGATCGCGAGGGATGCCTGTTGGCTGGTTGAAACCGACCAGCCGAAGGTGAGGTTCCCGCGATTCAAGGCAGGGACTCCGACCAAAAGAGCACCTGGCGCGCAACCGATGATACTCGGTTCCTCGCTTGACTATGTCGACGTTGACGTAAACCCATACGAGTGGAACGCCGCGCAGGAATGGGACAGAGTGTCCCTTGAGGACACGCCCGGCGGAGTTCTAACCGGCGTCGGAAGGCAACTCGTCGAGGATGTCTACTACCTTGAGAACTCGGAATACATCACGAAGCTAGGCGGTATCAGCGCAGGCAATCTCGCGGGCGGAGGCGCACAGTCTCCAGTAAATGCAAACAAATTCGCCTATGCCGATGTCCTGACTTTACTGAACGTGCTGTGGGGCGAGGGTTGGTCACCTCTAACACAGTTCGTTTGTATCCTAAATCCCGCACAGGCAACAGATACGTTACTCCAAGATGACAAGTTCATCAACGCGAACTACCTGACAGCGGGCATCGACAAACAGACAGGCGCGATCGGCAAGGTCTTCAACGTCAAATTCCTCGTATCGCCGCACGTCACGGCAGGAACGGTCTATATACACACTTGGTTCGCAGTCGGCTTCCCGCTACGCCGCGATGTTGTCGTAGATTCCTACGAGCTCGAGAGGAAGATCGGGGCTGGAGTAATAGCCGCAAGCAGAGGAGGAATAGGAATCCTGCAGAGCAAGGCAGTCGCCAAGATGACGGGCGCCTAAGTCCCCTAGGCGCTTGTCGGAGGGATAACGTTGCCGTCGGGATCATACGACAACAATGACGAAAAACGCGTGCGCTGGGGGCCGTTCTCCGTCCCGGAATGGCTCGCCGATCGGATCGAGGCGATCATAAAGTCAGAGCAGACTCGCGCGCAGCAGGAGAAGCGGGACGTGCCGAAGCGTTCTCAAGTCGTCGTCCACATCGTGCGCCTCGGAGTCGAGGCATATACCGAGAAGGAAGGGGAGAAGGGGCGGCGTCCGTAGCCGCCAATCATCTTTCTTGTTGGAAGTTTATTGAGTCTGCGCGTGGGTGGCTTCATAATGAGAGATGAGTTCATTAATGATCCAAACCAGATCTCTGGGTGCTTTCGGGATCTTTAGTAGTCTTTCATGCATATCTTTTGGTAAGTAGACAGGTACTGTTTCTCGAGTCCAAGCTCCAAGCCACTCCTCCCACACCCCGCTATGAACAAACAGAGAGATTTCAAAGTGATGCTGAAAGAGAATATTGACGTCCTCAACGAAAGCGTTCACTATTCCGGTGAGCACGAATTGAATAGGGGCACTCTCACGGCCCTTCCTTCGTCTTTCTACCGCCTCAATCCCATGATACCCAAGCCTGAAGTGGTTCCGCAACCTGATCTCTCCCCCTTTTAGAAGACGGAAACGGTGCCTTCCAGAGCTCCTTGAGCCAGCCATACCAAAGTCTACGTCATGTCCCAGATCTGCCCAATCTCCAATGTTAGCGCCTAGTCGGTGGTAAAATGGGGGTATGAGGTATGCATCCGTCTCTGATAGATTAGTAAGCTTGAGGTCAAGTATGAGAGTGGGTTGAGGTTCATTTCGGGCCGGACCTTGAAGTTCGCCAAATATCTTCAGACCATCGCTAGTAGTTTCACCATATTGTGTCATAGACTATATCAACGCGACCAGCCGGGCATATAACACTTATCACATAAGTACCGCTATAACTGCCAAGAGAAGAAGATCAGATCAGCCAAGCACTATCCCTCCGACCTTTTTTTCGCTTGCGACGGCGAGCGCCAGCATGAACGCCCACCCGAGATCGTCGTAGGTCCCCTGCCTGTGGCTGAACGTGTAGCCTCCCGCGCGCGTTCTTTCATATTCGATGCAGTTCAGGGAGTTCAGCAACGCGGGATCGTTAGGTAACTTCGCCCCTCTATTCTCAAGCAGGATCCTTGTCCTTGAAGCGAGCTCCTCCTTCACGCGCGCCGTCAATTGGTGACCTTCAACAGGGAGTCCCAACTCCTTCATGTGGGCTATGATCGGGGCGCCTATCCCGGTTTGGTCAACTCCAATCATCCTGAATCGCGCGCACTTGTGAATGTCCGCAATCTTGACCGTGTATCGAGTGTAGAACCGTTCATCCTCCCCGGCGGCAGTCTTCTCTTGGTCGATGAACCTGACTTCCATCTTCCTCGCGCGATCTATCACGACGAAGGCTGCGTAGGACTCCTTCCCACCAGGATCATAGCCACCGTAAGGCTCGCGCGCTCCCTCGGGCTTCCCGTAGGACGAACAGAACTGGCAGGGAGCCTCTTCGCAAACGTGCAGGTTCATCCGCAATAATGTCATCGGGAAGTAGGCGCGCGCGTCGTCTACGAATTCGGCCAGATACTCGAGGCGGAACCTTTCCTCCCCTATCAACCTGAGCTGCTCGTCGAGGAATTGCTTCGTGATCAGGGGCGAGATTGAGCTCGGAAGGTGATAGACGCTCCATCCTTGTGTGTCCATGAAGGCGCGGTAGGTGATGTGATCTTTCGACCAGGGCGTGCCCATCATCCAGAGCGTGCCGTTCGTCGTCGCGAGCATGGGAAAAATGACGTTGGAGATCACGTCTTCGGGCATGACGGGCGCCTCGTCGAGAAAGGCACGATGAACCGTATATCCTCGCAATGAGTGTCCATATCGGCCACAGGGCAAACAGACGATTCGCGCGCCGTTGCTGAGCACGATCCGCGTGCGCGACTTATAGATCACGGACTTCTTGAGGGGCGAATCGAGCAGGAAGCCCACGACCTTGTCGAACGTCTCCATGCTCTGCCTCAGCGTCGATGACACTATGATCGAGGTCGTCTTAGGGTTAGTTACTGCAAAATGAATGAGTGAGACTGCTGCCGTCGTCGACTTCCCGACCTGCCTTCCACAGATCGCGATGACGCGCTTGGACTCGTCCCTGAGCCACTTCTCCTGATAGGGGAAGGGGAAGAACTTCAGAATCGCACGCGCGAACAGCACCGGATCATCGCGGATCTTCTTGAGAGCCGCAGGACCGATGTCCTTGACGAATTGCTTGGAGACCTTCCAACCGGGCGGGATGTAGATGATTCGGGCGAACTGTTCATTGATCTCCTCTTGGCCCCGCTTCCAAGTCAAGGAGACATAAATGCAGGTGAATAGGTAGAAGACCTGCTCCCAGACGAAAACGAGAAGGAGGAACAGGACTAGCGTTATTCCTGCCAAACCGACCTTCGTCCAGTCGAGGCTCACTTCCGCTTCAGCCTCGTCACGCGCACGACGTATTTTGTGAGAACCACGTTGAATTGCGCCCTCTCATCCTCGTCGTCCAACTTATCGGCAGAAAGAAGGGTATAGTCCCGGTCGTGCCACTGGTAGTATCCTATGGTCGTGTTCGTCAGAGGTTCATTCCGCGTTGTCTCCTTGGCTTCTTGCCTCGTTATGATCTTGTGGATCGCGTGATGATCGATTGCCTCGATCTCTACGCGGTCGTTCTGCTTGAGCGTCCGCAGGATAGCGAGCGCGCGCTCATGCTTCCTTCGGTCCACGTCTCTTCACCTCCTTCTTCGACTTCATCATGAAATACCATGTGACGACGGCAGTTGTTGGGCCAGAGTAGACCGTTCCGACGAGGCTCGCGAGTTGGATGTCCCTCGTGAGCAGGACCGTGAGCGAGAACAAGATCGTAAAAGATACAACAATCAGGAAGGCGAGCGCACCCCTCCAGTCCTCGATCGTGAGCTTCAGTTCTCCCTGTTTGAAGATCAGGGCGCCTTCCTTCTGCTCGCTCTTCTTCAGCGTCCGCTTGGAGTCACTCACTTCGTTTCACCTCTTTGAGCCATTTTTCGCGGACCTTCAGCGTGCATTCCCCACAGATCGAGTAATTCTCAAGGATCACTCGCTGGTATTCAGGCTCTCTGGGGCACTCAGGCAGGGCTGTCCAATACTTCTTTCCACACCTGGAGCACTTGACGTAGAAGTAGACCGTCACGATCATGTGTGCTCCCTCGGTATTCCCAGTTTCCAGAGCGCCCAGTCGTAGCCGCAGGTCGAGCAAGTGACGTAGAGCCACAACCTCGTGACGAATCCGTTCGAATCTTCAACCTCCCAACCGCTCGCGTGTGGGTAGTGTTGGATCTCGTCCGGTAAGGGCGTGAAGCACCATCTGCACCGCAACTTCATCTTGCGCAGGATCTCCCTGAACTCCTCGAGGGTGCTCATGCCTTCCCCTCAACATGGCGCGCGACTGCAAACGCGATGTAGTTCAGAGCGTCGATGAGATCATCGAGGCGCTTCTTCTCATCTTCGGTGAAACGCGCGCGTTCAATCTTGTAGACGGCAGCATAGAGCAACGATGAAAGCGACATGAGCGCCCAATTGTCTGAATAGGTGCCCCTGCGCTCCTTCCTGATCTTGTTCGCAAGTTCGAATGCGATCTTGAGAGGATCCTTGCCGTGCCACTTGATTAGCGTCATGGATTGACCTCCTCAAGCCCAAGCCATTCATCGTACTTCGGATCGAACACGATTTGCAGGATCCTCTTGCCGATCTTCCGCGCGAATGCTACCTCCCAGATTATGCCAGAACGATCGGGTATCTCCTCAATTGGCACACCTATGATCAGCGCGTCGCAGCGAGAGATCATCTCGAGCTCGGCCTCGGCGATGCGAATCATCCTGTTGTTGTCCCTCTGGATTCTGAGTGGGAGCACCGGATTGAACGTGTTGTGAGGGACGATCACGAAGGAATTCGGAAACTTGTCCATGATCTGGCGCGCGAGCCTGAGTGCTTCGTTCGTGCGGACGTCCGGGTTATCCGAGAATGGATAGGAGAGGTAAAAGAGCTTCACTCACGCTTCGCCTCCCTCAGCGTTTCGGCAGTCATCCTTTGGGCGAGGACGACGAGCTTGTTCTCCGCGATTCTCATAAAGTCGTGCTCGTGAATCCCGAGACACTCACAGAGCAGGACCATGTAGATGTATGTGTCCACGCACTCTTCGACGATGTCCTCGGCTGTGACAGGATACTTGTTGGTCCCGCCACCTATCAAACGCTTGACCTTGCCGCAGATCTCTCCAACCTCTCCGGCGAGGGCATTGGACCAATAGAGGAGAGTCCTTTCCCTCCACCAGGTGAAGAAGCGGTCGTTGAATCCTACTATCGATTGCCACAAGGTCATGACAACATCGCCTCCGGAACTGGTTTCTGTCCAGCGAGGGCCTGCACGGCCTGAATCAACGAAGGCAACAGGCGCGCGCACTCGATCCTAACAGCGATAGCGTAGCGACGGTCACTCAAGATCGTGTGACACATCGAGATCGCTTCGATGACGGCGAGAACGAGTTGGACGCCTGCCTCCTCAGCCTTGACTTGCTGCTTGCCGCGCTTCCGTCCTGGCTGTCCCTTGATGTGCAGCTTGGCTTCCTTCTCGAGACCACTGAGGAGCTTCGCGAGGTCTTCGCTTTCTTCCTCCTCGGGTTGCAGTTTTCCAAGTTTGAGGGCGTATAGCGACCTGAGCGTGCCGGCCAACTTGGTGAAGGCGTCCATGTAGTGACGCCTCTCCCTGCTCGTCAGCTCGCTTGAGTTGAGCTTGGCCTCGACTTCGGAGAGCCGCTTCTCTACCCTCTTGATCAGTGCCTCGATATCTTCTTTTACGTTCGTGAAGGAACTACTTGCTTCGTTGTGAGAGCGAGGGGAGGCCCTTTTTATACTAGGTGAATCGTTCATTTTCTTGGCCCTCCGGCCTTCCTTCTCCTGTTCAGCGCGCGCATTTGGTCGCGCATCCGAAACTCCGCCTCCCTACTGACGGCTGTCAGAAACCTCAACATCAGTCTGGCTTGCTTCGCCTTGATCTTCAGGAACGGCAACAGTTCTTTGAGGGTGCGCGCGATATCGGCGCGCTTCTCAATCACTAACCGGAAGCAATCTCCTCCCGGCGACACCTCAATCCTGCCACAGTTGAGGATCCTCCCGCACTTCACGAGTGTATTGAAGCAATTGTTGGTGATTGTGACGCGGGGACGGATGCGCCAAGGAGTATCCGACATTGTAGTGGTCAACATAACACTACCCTCCCCGTCCAGCATCCCCGCGACGTAGAGCAGCCCCTCGCGATGCGAACGCGCGCGCTCGAGTTCCCCTTGGCTACGATCCAACTCGCTCACTTGGATCCGGCCTCCTTGCACTTCGCAGCATACCCGCAAAGTTTGCACATCCAATCTGCGCACTTCATCTTGGGCGGCTTGCGCTTCTCGAGAGCCGCATCCAACATCCGCGCGCGCTCAACGAGATCCTCCGGTGGCTTGGGCTCCAAGACGAATTCCTTGTATCTGGCGGGCTGCTCTCGACCGAAGACTGACGGCTCCTTTGCCTTCGCGATGTAGACGATCTTGATCTTCTTGACCTTGATCCAAGGATGCGAGTGTTTCAGTAGCTCGATGTAAGATTGGGCCTGATAGACGTGATCATCCTCGGGCTTGTTGCGCTCGAGCAGAAAGGCCAAGGTCGCGTAGGTCTTGTACTCAAAAAGAATGCCGTGCTGGATGTCCACCCTGTCGGCGCTCCCTATGATTCGAATATCCCCGAGATCCCACCAACAGAAGAGTTCCCGCTCCTGAGCTGCATACTTGGTCTGAATATAGTTGTGGACCGCGCGCCCGACGAAGAAGTCAATCGCCTTCTCGTCCCAGCCTTCCGCGTGGCCCTCGGTCCTCTCGTAGTACGCCTTGCGCGGGTTGGTCAGCTCAGTGACGTGGAACGTGTGGGCCTGCGTCTGTCTCGGCGCCAAGTCCTGACGGATCGACCAGAGAGGACAGGATTCGTCCTTCTCGTCGTCGGTACACTTGAGGCATTCGGTCCAAGTGATCAGTTCGCGGTTCTTCTTCGGGCACGGAATGAGCGACCAGACCATCCAGTCGACAACTTTCATGAGTTTCTTGCGCAGAAGTGTCCGCGTTGCTTCCTTAGTCTGAGGTTCTGATAGTCCCGCGAGGTGTCCGAGTTCGTGAATGGTCGTATCCTCGATCAGATGCTTGAAGATGTGCGCGAAGAGGGGCTCGATTCTGCCACCATGTTGCTGTTGAAGTTTGCGCGCCATCATGTATGCCGCTTTGGCGATCTCATCCACGAAGAGCGCGCCCTTGCCGCTGAGCGCGACGCCGCCCGGCGATAGAGGAACGACTGACTTGATGAGGCGCTCAAGCTCCTCGCGCCAGAGCGCGTGATCTATGTCGCCCTTGTCGTTCACTGTGAGTCGTCCTCCTTGATGGCCGTCGAAGCATCCTTGGCCTGCTCGCTATCCTTCTCCTCTTTCAGGCCGACCTTCGGGACTATACCGGATATACCAGCGATACCGGTTGTTGGGCGACTGTCACCTACCTTGATTATCGATAGATGACGACCTACTTTGTCCGTGGTGTCGATTCTGATAATGTCGTGCGGTAGCCCAGGAACCGGTATGTCTGGTATTGCTGGTACGGTAAGGCGCGCCTTCCGCGCGAGCGAATCGAGCTTGTCTTTGTTAACGGTGTAGAAATGTCGCCCGCCCTCCCTCGAGAGCTTCCGAGAATCCAAGAAGCCTAATCTCCTGAGTGCGCGCCCGATCCATGCAGTATTGAGCCACTCCATCCCTTTGGCTTCATCCTCAGGATATTCACCCTTCAGCCAATCTCTGATCTGAACGGCCGAATACTCTGCTGTCTTGTCAACATGCCTCGTCAGTGTGTGAAGTAACATCAGGTCTTTGTTGTCGTTCAGTTCTATGATCTCCTTCTCCTCTGCTTTTCCTTCTGCCCACGGGATAAGTTCAGCCAACAAGTCATCGGAGAGCCACTTGGCGATGCAGAAGATTGAGTGCCAGAGTTCGTATTCCCTCGCCGAAATCTTTTCTGAGGGGTTCTTCAGCTCCTTGGAGATGTCATAGAGTTCTTTCCATCTACACAGTGCGAGCAGATACAACTTGTCCCGTATCTTCTGCCATTCAGGGTCCAGATCATCGATAGTGCTGTCGACTATCGCACGATCTATGCTTCGTTGCATGACAATCGTAACCGCGCGGTCGACGAGGACGTCCTCAACGCCGCTGATGTTCGCGAGCGCCTTCGGGGAATAGACCTCGAAATCGCGCACATACTTCCGGCGTTCGCCTTCGACTCGGTAAGTTACAGAACCGCGTTTATAGCCTGCCAACAAGACTGATCTCATGTCGAGTCTCCTTTGCGGATCGGTTAGATCCTCGGTCTCATCCATCAAGAGTGTTGCCATGCACTCATCGATGAGCCTGAAGATGGTCGCGGTCGTCAGGTTGTTTGAGAATGCGGTATTGAAGGCAAGCAACGAAGTGAAATGGAGAAGTTTTGATTTTCCGACTCGCTTTATCCCCCAGATGTGGAGGTAGGGATATGCGGCGAATAGTGGGAAGAAGTGTGTCCCAATGATCCATATCGTCACGAAGTTAGCCGTCTGTTCGTCTGGGAACTCATGAAACTTGACGAGTTTGGACTTGATTGCTCGAAACACTTCGAGGGGGGTTGGGACATTCTCGGGCTTGATTCCGCCTGCCTCCTTGATCTCCTTGATGAGAGCGGCACTCATGCGGGGACGTGGGGGAATTGTGATGGGGCGAGCACGGATTCCAACGGAGTAGAGTTCCTTCGGATCGCATTTCATGAATGCAATCGGCCAAAGGTCGGTCTTTTCGTCCACCTCGTTGATGTTACGGAATAACAGGTATCGCATTGCTTGGTATTCTTCACGCAGAAGAACGTCCTCCCCACCCCGACTTCTCAACCTCCTTACCCTAGTTGGGAGCCCGACGGCGACCAAGGCTTTCCCCTCGTTCGGTAAAAAGGCCAGAGAAGGGTTTAGGACAGCCACGTCCTCAAACAGTGGCTCTTCCTCCACGCGTATCTCCGACAGGTCGCGGAACACGCCAGCCAGTTGTCGCCTGATCGCCTTGAGGTCGAGGTCCACTCTCCGACACACCCCGCTATGTCGTCCCTCGCCAGCTCAAGATAAGGGTTAGTGAACCAAAGTGCACTAAAGTGAACGATTGTTACAAGTTTGTCACTTCTTGTCACAATAGTGAACTAAAGTTCACTAACCCTTAAGAGGGAAGGCATAGCCCGCTATGTCGGCTTTCTGATGCGTCGGAGAGGCGGCAGTTCTAGGCCGAAGTCAGGCAAGCAGGCGCTCAAGCAGTTACTCGTGAAGTTGCCGCCGGAAGATGATCTGCACAACGTCATCAAGCTGCTCAGAGTCGGCGAGCCAATTGAAGTTCTGTGGCTGGATGCCTGCATTGCGAGAGATCGTAAGGTCGACATGCTCAAGAATCACGACTTCGCGACCTACAAGCGCTCCATCGGCTACTATATTGGAGTCATGCGGGATCACCGCTACAAACAGGAATACATCATAATCAGCCCTGAGGAGACCGACGAGGGAGAGGTCCACGACATCGAGTCCATCCCGCTTGGAATAGTGATGCGGATCAAGCGCGTCAGCGGCGAGAAAGTCCCCCTCATAACGGTCAAGGGCAGGCATTATGTCAAAGTCCCAGTTCGGACATTGAAGCTCAAGTGGGCTGAGCTCGTTCCGCTCGATAACGGCGGCCAGAAGGTACTGCTCGCGAAGGAGGTGAAAGTCTGATGGGCTACGCAACGGCTACGATGGTAAAGGAACGTCTCGATATCACGGATGCGAGTCAAGACACAAAGATCACGGCGAAACTCACCCAAGCCAACCGGATCATAGACGGCAAGCTCAAGTCGCTCACGACCGTGCCCGTGACGACTCCGACGGAGATCGTGAACCTGCTCGCAGAGGTTGAGGCAGATCTCGCTGCTGGGCTCTTGGTTGAGGATCGCGGTCCTGGTTGGAAAGATCAAGCGACTGTGTTCAAGAAGCGTGCGGACGAAGGACTTCAGGACGTTCTGTCTTACTTCGAGGAGGGAGTGGTGACCATAGGATGAATGACGATACGAAGGCGATCTTGTTAGTTCTGGTCCTCTCGGTCGTGGCTCTGACGATATTGTATGCTATAGTGCTGTCCGTCGGGCAGTTTCTCGTCACGTTCCTGATTGTCGTGCTCGCATTCGCGTTCTATGAATTGGTCGTAGGGGATACGGTTGCAACTCTAGAGGCAAGGTGGAGGATATGATCGAAGTCAGGGCAGAGTCCAACATCGAAGAATTCATCGCGCGCTTGGCCGCATTAGGTCCGATGGTCATCTCCGCTCAGGAGGAGTTCCTGAACATGGCTGCTGGACGCGCGCAGAGCGTGATGCGCGATATCGCGCCTGAGAGAACGGGGAGGCTTCGGGAATCCATCTCTATTGAGCGAGACATAGGCAAGCGAGTCATAGGGCCGACTGCGAGGTCTGAGGACGGCTTCTACTATCCATATGTAGTGAACTACGGGCGCGGGCCCGTCTTCGCGCGCAGAGCCCATGCCCTCAGATTTGAAATAGGCGGTCAAGTGATCTATCGACGCAGCGTTGGGCCTGCTCGCGGAACTCAGTTCGTGGAGAGGACGGCGCGCGCGGTTGAACCGGACTATCCCAAGATCGCGCAAGCGGTAATTGAGGAGGCGTTGAAGAAGACATGAGGAAGCAAATCCAGCAGAAAGTCATAGATCTCCTGAAGGCTGAAGCGACTTTCACGGTCAAGACGATCTACTTCGGACTGCCCATCAAGGTTCTCGACTATCCATACGCGGCCGTTGTGTGGGCGAGTTCGCCAACTGAAAACGTAGAGCAGAAGACGAAGTTGCTGGCAGTTCATCGCATAGACTACGCGATCCAGGTTGTTCACAGGAGCAGGAAAGAAGATGAGGCCGAACAGAAGGTTGAGGATCTCATTGAGATCGCGCACGGCGTTCTCTTCGGCAACCCGACGCTCGACGGTCTCGTCTACGATAGCTATCCGGTGGCAGTTCAGCCCATCGAGCCAACCGTCCAGGATGATTATGCGATAGCAGGCGCGCGACTCGTGGTCGCCTGCTTTGCTGAGGTGGCTAAGTGATGCCCTCGACTCGAGTGAGATACGTTCTCGCGAGCGAGAGGGGCAGAAGCCCGAAAGAGGTGAGAATAGAGTAAAATGGCCTCAAAGCGATATCTTGGGATCAAGAAGGAGACACAATTCAAGACATACGTTGCACCAGACACCTACATTCGTATCATTCGCGAATCGCTGGAGGAGAACCCGAACAGGACGCCGATAGACGACGCGACGTTGCCCGAGTTCGCGGAGTTCGCGCCCGATCTGTGGCTGTACTCTGGAGACACTCCGATGCAGCCGCGCCCGGATGACCTGGGACACTTCCTGTTCGCGGCACTCGGAAGCAAGTCGGTCACAAACGACGGAGGAGTCCCGCCGGACGCCTACAAACACACGTTCAAGAGAGGAGACACGCTCCCGACCTACTCAGGCATTGTCACGGTGGATGACTTTGCGCGAAAGATGACCTCAGGCTTTCTGAACACGCTCGACCTTGAGGTCGGCATGGGAACGGGACAGGAACGTATCCTTCACATCACGCCGGGCTGGATAGTCTACAAGCTTGAGAAGTGGACCGAAGCCCTCCCGACTCCGACCTTCAGCACGCGCAAGCTGCTGCTCGCGAGCAAGGCAACCCTCAAGATCGCGGACGTGGACAAGTCTTCAATCGTGCGCGCACTCAGACTTAGGATCGACAACGGCATCCCTCACAGCGAACTGTTCAACTTCGGCGCGGAATACCTCGCGAAGGTCAAGAAGGAGAGGTTCCAAGTGACGGGAGAGATCCAGATTGACGACGACGGAAGCGCGGAGTACGACAGGTTCGTGGCGGGCAGCACGTGGGATCTGAAAGTGGATCTGCTCTCCGGCGAGGTAACAGGAAGCAGCGTTCCGGGATTCGAGAACTTCAAGCTCAGCATCCACATACCGAAGGCCGTCTATGAGAGTAACGTGGTCCCTCACGCGGACAGGAGAACAAGGCCGGCCATCGGAGCGCCGATCCGTGCCTACTACGATTCGACATCTGAATACTCACTGAAACTCGACCTCGTGAACAAGACGGCGGAATACTGATCCCAAGGATAAGGAGGTGAGAAGGGGATGGGGAAGAAGTCCCTCAAGGAATACTTGAGCGAGAGCATTGTCACGTGGGTAGCGCCATCTGGGCTTGAGTTCAGGATCAGACGCATCCGCGATCCGCTCGAGTTCACGAGGATCGCGATCAAATATCAACTCATGCGAGAGGATTGGGAGAAGCTCAAGGGAATCAACGCCGAGGAACTCGCCGGTCAGAGGGAACTCCTCGAGGTGCAGGAGAGAGTGCTTGAGAAGGCCGAAGGCTTGTGGGCGGAGCTCTTCGGAAAGAAGGTCATCTATCCCAAGATAGTGACGGGTGAATCCGATGTTGAAGCAGGTCTGCTGTCCATCAAGGACATGACGCGCCTCGACAAGATGGAACTCATGCGCGAGATTCTGACAGGGCTGGCCGGGGAGGAGGCCGATTGGTTTCGCAAGCCCACTGGGCCTGCTGGGGCTGGCGCGGACGCTGGAGGTGAAAGCGGGGCTGATGGCTGAGGCGTACGGAACTCTTCCGTCGGAGATCCTCGCCTTGGACGCCGAGACTTTCCACATGAACTTCGAGATCTTAGGGCACGCGCGAGAGTTCGTAAGGGAAGCTGCTAAGCAAGGCAACTCCCTCGAAGAGCGAATCCGCAGGGAGAGGGAACAGCTCGCGCGCGAGGGTCTGATCGACCAGGTGACGTAAGATGCCGGAGATAGAACTTGGATTAGTCCTGGCGGCCTACGATAGGACCGAAGGTGCACTCAAACAACTCACCGAGGATGGCAAGAAACTCCAAGATTCAATCGTCGGTCTGGGCAAGGAGATGGAGAAGGGCGGAGAAGCGGGGAGACAGGCCAACCAAGTCTATCGTGATCTTAACAGGCAACTCGACGCCAACGACAAAGCGGCGCGGCTCGCGGCGAAGGCATGGGCCGACCAGCACGACGTAATGATGTCCGCGGTTGAAGTTGGCGATAGAGTGGCGAGGACGTTCGACCGCGGCCTCAAGATGATGACACAATACAACGTCGCACAGATACGAGTCACGCAAGCGCAGGATGCGCAGACAGCCGCGGCTCAACGAGTCGAGAGGGCGACTGCCCGCCTTCTCGAACTTGAGGCACAAGGAAAGGATGATTCAGACGAATATAGGAAAGGAATCGAGGAACTACACAAGGCACAGGAGGATCTCGAGAAGACAACGCAGCGCGCGAGTCAGGCGCAGGACCAACTGAACATGATGATGCTCGGCTTCATCGCCCAAGCCCCCGCGTTCGCGAAGGACACGTTCAAGATCGTCGAGAGCATCAAGACGTTTCAGGCGCAAGTTCAGTATGCAGGTGGGCTTCAGACTGTGTTCACGGGCGCGCTCGGGAACATGCAAGCAGCCGCGTCCGGCTTCTTCTCCTTCATGCTCGCGAATCCTCTGATAGCGATCCTGGGCGGAATCGCCGCTGCCGTCGGACTCATCGCACTTGCGTGGCACACGGACTTCATGGGAATGCGCGACGACATCGAGGCGTTCTATAACGAGAACTTCGCGCCTATCGTGAACGACATCATGGAACTGCTAAAGGACTTATGGGATGGTGTACTCGTCCCGCTCGGGGAGATCTTCAAGGAAGTCTGGGTGAACGTGATAGGACCTGCGCTCAAGTGGACATGGGACAACATCCTCAAGCCCTATCTTGGATTCATCATTGAGGGCCTGAGGACCGTGATCGGTTGGATCCGAGACGCGATTCAATGGATCAAGGACCTGATCAGAGAGTGGGAATCTTGGCAACCCACGCCGAAGGAGATGCAAGCGATAGTCACGGGCACGTTGGGAGAGGCTGGAGTTGCTACGATACTCCCAGGAACAATTCCCGAGGGACAGGTTGGATTCCCCTACGGTGTTCCGCGGACCGGGCTGTATCGCTTACACGAAGGTGAGGTAGTTGGTCGCGCAGGCCCTACGATCGGCACGGTCAATGTCTATGCGAACGACTACCAAGGAGGCAGGGCTGCGGCGAGGGGACTCGTTGAGGAATTGAGGAGGATGGGCTATGTCTAAGATTGACCTGAGCAAGCAAATCACGACGATCCAAGCACTTCTTTCCGAGATGATCGTCCTGCTCTACTACGTTGATCCGGTCGCCACGAAGCAGCTCCTTGAGAACGTGCGCGCTCTGATCCAGAAGATCGAAGCGGGTGGAAATACATGAGCACTCAGGTCGCCCGCGCGAAAGTCGTGAGGGTTTCGGACTCGTGGCAAGTCCCGAAGGTCGATAATCTGTCCCTCGAGCGCTCCGTCGAGTCGAGGATCGCTACCTTGACCTTTTCTCACGTCGGGGATACAGAGCTGTCAGCCAATGACGAGGTTGAATGTTTTCTTGATTTCTACACCGGAAGCTGGACGAAGGTCTTCCGGGGTATCGTGACCGGAAAGAAGGGATCGGGCGAAAGGCTGAAGGCCCTCCAAGTCTCCGCACGCGACAAGCTCTATGCGTTGAGGAGAGGGAATGTTGCGAAGGCATATTCTTTCGTTACCTTCGGAGACGTCCTCAAAGACGTCATTTCGATCTACGAATTGGGCTTCGACACGACTAATGTCCAAGACATCACTTTGCTCGATAAGGCGAACCTCGCGGACGCGCCGCCCCTGCAGGGGATAATGGCCCTGTGTGATTCCACTGATGCGCTCCTCTGGCTTCAGGCAGACCTCAGACTCTACCTCGTTCCGCGCGGGAGCGGAACCATCGTTGGCTCTCTGACTGAGGATGATGCGCGTGCGTTCTTATCGAGTGATGTCAATGTCGAGAAGGAGGTCAAGGAAGTGGTTGTGAAGGGCGGCACGTTCCAGGGCAACCCGATCTATGAAGCCGCGTATGATGAGGGTGCTACGGCGAAGGAGCGTCAACTCGCGCGCGTTGTTTTCTATCGTCCAGATATTGATGATCCGGCCCTCGCCAAGCAGTTCGCGAAGAGCGCGCTCTATCGATACAAGTCAGCAACCACGACTGTTGAACTCGAACTGATGTCTCCCGCCGATATCTACGCTGGCACGCGCCTGACGTGTAACTTCCCCACCTTTGGGATCAATACGACCTTGGATGTCCTAAACTCACGCTACGACTACATGGGCGGGAAGCTCGTCCACACACTCACACTCGGCCACCTGTCGAAGAAGGACGTGAGCCCTGTCGCAGAGATCCTATCACGCATCGCTGTGCTTGAGCGCGCGCGAGAGACCGTCGCCGACCTCGTGTCAGCCGGACTCGTCGCCTCACCGAACGCGCTCACGGACATCGACTTTCCCATAGATCCTGACGAGTCTGTGGACTGCTACCGTGATAGGGCGGATGACTGCCAGAAGCTGATTTCCGGCAAGACGACAGGCCATTTCATCGTGCGCTATGATCCGCCCAGGGAGGAGTTTCTTGCTTGGGATCGGATAGCTTGGGAGCTCTTCGAAGAAGAGGGCAGCGTGAGCGTCAGCCTGCTCGACGTGACCGGCGCGACGATCAGGTCTGGGCTCACATCGCCGATGGATCTTTTGCCATATCCGCCCGATCTCGACGCGGCCGAGTGGTTGCCGAGCGACTGGGGAATGATCGAAGCGACGAGCATCGAGAACTCGTATGATGCTGTCTTCGGGACCTATTCGATGAAGACAGTCTTTCCAACAGGAGGAGTCGCGCGCGGCTGCTACTTCCCATATACGAAGAACATGGCGCTGGACCTCTCGGAGTTCCGCGTACTGAGGGCTCAGTTCGAAATTGACGGCGAGTCAGCTATTGAAGTCAGGCTGCACATGGACGACAGCAATTACTTCAAGAAGCAGACGGTTTCAATACCGCCGACCGATTGGACAGCCGGGCGGTTCTGCTTCCCCCTCGATCAGAGTGAGTGGACTGCGGTCGGAAACCCGAACTGGAACAACATCAACTACGTTTCGTTCATCGTGCCGGCCTCGGATACGTCCGTCTTGGCGCTCTTCGTGGATGGCGTCAGATTTGAGCGGTTGAGCAATGAGCAAGTTGCGCTCAAGTTTGAATTATCGCGGCCCTCTGCGGACAAGGTCAGCCCGCGCGTGAGGAGCATCACTTGGGAACTCTTGGTAGGTGGTAGGTGATGGTCAGAACAAGGCAGATTCAGAGAGCCGCGGGCGTCCCGCTGGAATACGCGTATCTGTCAGCGATCCCGGCTGAGGAAGAAACGAAGGACGAGGGCGCGAAGTCGCTTCTGGTCGTCAATCCAGATTCCTTCCCCGCGTCGTATTCACCGTTCACTTGCCTTGCTGGGAAACTGAAGAAGGGGGATACGGAGTGGAATAGCGGCAGACAGAAGGCCTACGCTCTTCGCAGGATCTATATCAGCGAGGCGACAACCATCACGGCTGTCCGCCTATGGATGAAAACGTCCGTAAGCGCCGTTCGAACAGTATATGCGGGAATCTACTCTGATAACAATGGTTCCCCTGACGCGCTGCTGGGCAACGGATCCACCTCCAATTACTCTGCTACCCCGATGTGGTGGCGGATCACCATGTCGATATCGGTCAATCCTGGTTGGTATTGGATAGCCTTCCTTTACTCGGCCGCAGATGCCGACGCTTACCTCTACTATGACGCTGAGACTGGCGCCTGTGCGGAAGATGGGACAGGATCGACGCTCCCATCGTCTTTCGGGACACCCACTTGGCACGATAAGGGAGTAACGTGCTTGGCTGAGACTTCTACGGGCGGAGGGAATGCCTATCTCGAAGGAAGTCATGTCTTAGGACAGTCCTTCCCAGCCGCAGCAGGACGATGCAGGGGGATACTGCTTCGAGGAAAACGCGTGGGCACGCCGCAGGGGAGCCTGACAGTGGAGTTGCGCACGACGTCGTTCACCGGGACGGTCGTAGCGAGTGGGATGCTTGAAGTAGACAAGATCGATACCGTCTTCAAGAAGCTGCTG
>Ga0315312_1000997_pt1 | contig 25092 bp, 20 predicted proteins | sample TDP7_MG_FD_203629 | JGI IMG/M metagenome (GOLD analysis project Ga0315312, IMG submission 203629) | Freshwater sediment microbial communities from Lake Towuti, South Sulawesi, Indonesia - TDP7 | ecosystem: Environmental > Aquatic > Freshwater > Lake > Sediment | place: Indonesia: South Sulawesi... | reverse complement strand
TTTCCAGATACTTTACCCTTTTTACTGGCGGAAATTTTAAATCCTCTTCAATCTGATTTGAATAAAAATCGCCAACTGTCATCCTTTTTTGTTCTATTGCCATTATTTTCTCTTCGTAAAAAGGATATTCTTCTTTTAAAAATAGAGAGGCGAAATCAGTTTTTCTTTTTAAAATAGGGTAAGACAAATTTTTAAAAGTTTCAGCCAAAATTTGAGCAGAATCTAAAACTTCTGGAAAATCTTTTGAAATTTTTCTAAAATCTCCTTTTTCTGGCAATTTTGAGAAACCACCAATCTGAGGAGTGATTGGGTGAATCTTTCTTCCACCAATAATTTCGATTATTCTCAAGGCAAAATCTCTAATCTTCAAAGCTGCTTTAGCTTCCCTAGGAAATTTCTTCATTAAATCTAAATCACTTTCAATGTCAAAAAAATCTGGCAAGGCCATAAAAAATAAATGCAAGGCGTGGCTTTGGATTATCTGACTGGCTAAAAATAATTTCCTGAGTAAAACTGTTAAAGAAGAAACTTTTATTTCTAAGGCTTTTTCTAAAGCCGAACAGGCATTTAAAATATGAACAACTGGACAAATTCCACAAACTCGGGAAATAATCAATGGAACTTCTTGGACTCTTCTCCCAACTACAATTCCTTCAATCTGCCTCAATCCTTCCAAAACATTTATTTTTAATTCTTTAATTTCTCCAGCTTTGACTACCCTCGCCCAGAAACCAGCCTCTCCTTCAATTTTGTGAATATGAGGAATAGTAATTTTCACCCTCACACCAAACGAGCTTATGCTTCAAGGCTACCCTTGATTCTTTGAAGAAGTTGCCTTAAAGCTTTTGCCCGCAGTTTTAAATTCTCTTCTCTTTTAGTGGCATCTCGCCTTGAAGTGTAGGCTTCATAGTAGACAAGGCGCCAAGGTATTTTTGATTTCGTTGGTCTAACAAGACCTGAATTATGTTCTTTAAATCTCTTTCTTAGGTCTTTTGTATATCCAATATATAAACTTCTGTCCTTTTTACTTTTTAGAATATAGACAAAGGACATAATTCAAAGCTCGTTATGGTGTGAGGGTTCATCTTTTTAAGATTTTCTCAATATCATCTTTGATTCCAAAGATTTCTAAGTCTTCCTCAATTTCTTCTTTCTGAGCTAATTTTTCTAAAACTTTTAAGAAACTCTTAATCTTTGCCCCTTTAAATAAGCCACGGCAGCCAAGACAAGGAAACTCATTTTTTGGGCAGATAGCCTCACAACCGGCTAAAGTGATTAATCCCAGGCAGACTTTTTTCCTTGCCAAAAAACATTTTAAAGTTCCCTTATATGGGCATTCGGTACAGACTGGGCTTTGACAAACTTCCGGAATTTTTCCTTTTATTAAATCATTAGCTAATTTCAAAAACTCTTCTCCATTTATTGGACAACCAGGAATTGTGAAATCAACTTTAACAAAATTATCAATCTCCTTAATTTCTGGATTTAAAATATGATTTAACCTTTTATAACGGCCGTGGCCGATATACCACCCTGTGCTATAAATAAACCTAATTGTTCTTTCCTTGCCTTGGTAATTTTTGATTTCCGGTATTCCACCTAAGGCAGCACAATTGCCTAAAGCTACTAAAATTTTTGATTCATCTCTAATTTTTCTTAGGAGAGTGAGGTCTTCTTTAGTAATTGGATTTCCTTCAACAAAGGCAATATCAAGTTTTTCTCCTTTAGGATAACGTGCTTCTTCAATTAAGGGTAAATCAATCAATTCAACTTTTTTCAAAAAATCAAAAAATCTTTCTCCAAGATCCAGAAGGGCAAACTGGCATCCCTCACAAGAGGTTAAAGAAAAAATAGCAACTTTTGGCTTCTTCATTCTTTAATTATAAATAATCTTTAGAAAATAAAAAGAGGAGAGGAAGGAAGAAATCTTTTGATTTCAGACTGCAATCCCTCATCATCTTATTTCAGAGAGAGCTGTGCTCATCATCGGAAAAGATTTCCCCTTACTCTCCAGAAGGTATTGGACTTCTTCAAACCTATAGAGCTTAAAGAAAGTCACGTAATTTCGATCTCGGACTGAACCCGGTTCTATTTTAATAGTAGCAATTCTATAAAATTTGTCAAGAGTAAATGAGAATAAATTTGGGGAAGTAAAACTCTCGGGCAGCAGTAGCTACGCCAACTTGACACTAATAGAACCTTTTTGGTTAGGTAATTTGTAATTCACTTAAGGCGTATTTAGCAGCAGTTTCTGCGTGAATTCTCGTGGTGTCAAATAAAGGAACCTGAACATCGTCCTTTTTTATTAGCATGAATATCTCTGTACATCCTAAAATAATTCCTTCTGCGCCATTATTAACAAGGTTTTTTATTATTTCTATAAATTTCTTTTTTGACGACTTCTTTATTTTTCCAAGACATAATTCATTAAAAATTACCTTGTCAATGATCTGCCTCTCTTTTCCGTTTGGTATTATTACCTCGAGATTGTATTTATTGATCAATCTATTTTTGTAAAAATCCTCTTCCATTGTAAATCTGGTCCCTATAATACCAATCTTTTTTAATCCTAGTTTTATAATTTCTTTAGCGGTTAAATCTACAATGTGTAATAGAGGAATTTTAATATGTTTTTTAACTTCTTCTGCCACTTTATGTATTGTATTGGAACAAATAACCACGAAATCTGCGCCACCTCTTTCTACTTTTTGAACTGCGTCAACCACTAACTTTGCGATTTTATTCCATTTTTCTTGATTTAATAATTTAACCAACTCGTCGAAATCAATAGAATATAAAATAATTTTAGCAGAGTGAAAACCGCCTAATTTACTCTTTATGGTTTCATTTATAATTCGGCAGTATTCAAGGGATGATTCCCAGCTCATACCACCAATAAGACCTATTGTTTTCATATTTTTTTATTCTACCAAAATATGTATTGAGTGCTAAGAAGTGAGTATGGAATCAAATGAAATTTTGCTATTTTCTTTAATTTTAGAATGCTTTTTTCGTTTCAGCCAATCCTCTTAGAGTCATTCGGGTATATTTTTTAAGATTCTTAAGGTCTCTTTTTTTAAGTTTTTCTGTCGCCAGATTCCAGTGAAAAGATACCCAGTCGCCTACTCTGATTTCAGGGACTAAAACTTTATCCCAGAAAATTTCTTTTTTAATAGGTTTCCCTAGTCGAAATTTTTTAGTTAAAGGTTGATATTCCACTACAATTTTTAATTTTTCATTTTTAACTTTTAATTTTCTAACTTTTCCCCAATTTATCCGACAAAGATCCAAGAATTTTCCTTTAAGAACAATTTCCCTAGTCACTGAACCGATGACTAGAACGTGGAAACTATGATGCGGTTTTGAATTGACCGGAATCTCTTTTGCTTTTTTACAAGCTATTTCTTTTGAGAGTAATCCCGGGCCAGAAAAATCTTTAATAATCATTTGACGCAAATCATCAACTTTCACTTTTTCTAATAAAGAACTTCCAATCCAATAGGCCTTAACCACTTTTTCATTAAAAGGATCTTTAATTCCATTACTTTTGGCAATTAATTTATAGTAGGGAAAAGCTCCTTTAAAATTTTTCAAAATTTTTATAATTCTTTTCTCAGAAATTTTTTTACCAGCGAGATAATTTAAAAAAACCCGAGTAACTGATTTTTCCTCAGGTCCACAAAAACCGAGTTTAAAAGCAGGAAAGCTATAAAGAACCGCTAATTTAAGCCCGGACATAGACTATTTTTTTAATTCCCTTAATCATTTCCCAGGTCTTTTTGAAACCAATAATAAAAATAATTCCAAAAATAATTAAAATGCTAGATAAAATCTCTGGAAAACTTATTTTCCGCTCAAAAATTAAAGATAAAAAGGTGGTTATTGGGGAGCCAAAAAGCAAAATGACTGTTGCCTGAGAAACCGGAACAAATTTAAGCCCACTGTACCAAGTCATCACATAACCAAAAAGAATCAGGGATATAATTATTACCCAACTAATTTGTTTGAAAGTAAGAGTAGTTAACAAAGATAATTGACTGGTACCTAAAAGGAAAATAAAAATAAAGAAACTACCAAAAAACATCCTTGCCCAAGCAACTGTTCTGCCCTCGAGTTCTTTTAAAATATATTTTGAAATTATATTTTCTATTGCCCAAAATATGGTCGCTAAAAAAACTAATAAATCTCCCGGATTTATTCCAGTGGGAAACTTTTTCAACAAAATTAGATTGCCAAGTAGTAAAATTAATCCGCCAAATAAAAATCGTTTATCAATTTTTTCTTTCAAAAATAAAGTTGCCAAAATTGCAACATAAATAAACATTGTCTTATGTAAAAAAGAGCTTTGAGCAGCGGTAGTTAAAGAAAGTCCTTTAAAGAAAAGCAAAAATGGAGTGCTTCCTCCAACTAAACCAATAGTGATTAATAAAAGCCAGTGTTTTTTGGTTAGATTTTTCAATATCTTCCAATTCTTCAAAGCCAAAAGAATCCCGGTTAATAAAAAGGCAACTGTTAAATTCTTCAGCCAAGTAAAAATATAGGGGTTAACAACGTTAACCCCAAATTTATTAATAAAAATTGAAAAACCAGAAATGATAGCAGTTGAAAAAACTAGTAAGTAACCCTTATTCATAAACAATTCTTTTTTATTAAACTTTTAAAACCTTGGGAATGACTTTAACTAGTTCGGTAGCCAAAAGACTTTCTCTTTTTTCTAACTTTAATACTTCTAGAAATTTATTAAAAGAGTTTGAACTCATGCCTTTTCTACCGGCTTCTATCTCTGCAATATGATGCTTTGTTACTCCTATCTTTTCTGCTACTTTTCTCTGTGTCAAGCCCAATCTTTTTCTTCTCTTTTTTAATAATTTTCCTATCCCCTTTGTTTTTGCTAAAATTTTAATCCAATCATCTTCGCTCGGCCATTTTTCTTTAAAAGTATGAAATTTTCCGTTTCGTATCTCAGTTACGCAATCTCTTATTTCTTTTGGCGGCACAAATCCTATTACTTTAAAAAATTTGAACAAATCAGTTGAATAAAGGTAAAGCACGTAGCCCCTCTTTATATTTTCATTTAACTTTGGGAGTACATAAAAACTTAAGTCGAGATCTTTCTTAAGTTTTTCGAGAAGTAATTTAATATCCTCTCTTAAAAAATCATTTGTAAATAATCTAACTAAAGGCCTTCCACCTATTTTCCCAGGCCTTTTATCATGTTTAAGATTTCCGTCATCTAAATACCAATGAAGTAAAGCGGTAGGAGTAAGTTTAATACCCGGAGGAATTCTCTTAATTTCTTTTCCTTTACTATTTTTAATGTACCATCTTTTCCGAAGTTCAAAGAAAGCCGGACAGGAATGAGTGTATAACAGATAAAAAGGTTTTTTACTTTTTGAATAAGAACTTTTGCTTTTTGTTGGAATGATTTTGCACTTTATTCCACCTCTGTTTAATAATCCTCCCCGCCATTCTAAATATTTTTTATCTTTAGCCTCTTGTTGATAAGTACCATATTTTGTTATACATCCATCTCCCAATAAATCACCCTCAATAATATCCAACGCCTTTTGGTCTAAATCTTTAAGATCCCAAACAATTTTTATTCCAGCTTTCTCAAACAAATCTATATCAAAATTTTTCTCCAAAGCGTCTTTTAATTTAATCACTGTTTCAATTTTTTCTGTCCTTTTTCCTCTTTCTATTTTCCGGAGAGTTTTAACATCGATCTGGGACAATCTAGCTAATTTTTCTTTAGTTAGTTTAAGTTCTGCCCGAAGATTTTTTACTTCTAGTCCAATTTGAGCTTCTAGAAAAAACATTTTAATGACTAAAACTTTGGTAATACATTAGGAATCTCATTAATTAAATCAGTTGCCATTACCGATTCTCCTAGTTTTTTTCCGGCTAATTCTCCTGCTAAGCCATTAATATAGGCTGCTGCCTGGGCAACGGTAAATAAATCAATTCCTCTTGCCGTTAGAGCACCGGCAATGCCAGCTAGCGTATCGCCCATACCACCAACAGTCATTAAGCCTGAACCCGTTCGACTTAAAGCTACTTCTTTACCATCAGAAATTATATCGGTTGCTCCCTTTAGTAAAATTGTTGTTTTCAATCTTTTAGCTTCCTCTAAAACTGCTTTTATTTTTTCTTCCTCAGTTAATTTATAGATTTCTCGGCCAGTTAAAACAAAGAATTCGTAGGTGTGAGGAGTAATTAAAAATGGTTTTCCTGAAATTATTTCTGGTTTTTTGGAAATGGCATGAATAGCATCGGCATCAATGACTACTGGTACCAAAACTTGGGTTAGATATTCCAAAATTGTCCTTTGGGTTTCTTCTGTCCTTCCCATTCCTCCTCCAATAACCACTGCTGTTTTTCCATAAGAAGCTACCTTGGCTGATTCCGTCATTGAAATTAAAGTAGCCAAGTGTTTTCTTTCCAACCATTTTCCCTCTAAAGGATAGGCGGCAAAATCAGGAGAAAAAGAGGCAATGATGTCAGCTGCCCTTTTTGGAGCGATGATTCTAACCATATCAACCCCTGATTTGAAAGCTGCCATTGCTGCCAAGGCTGGTGAGCCAGAATAAAATTCCGAACCACCAATGACGATTAGTAAGCCGAAATCATATTTTTTGCTTTCTCTCGGCCTTTCCTTATAAATTTTCTTTAAAATATCCTTAGTTACTTCAATCATATTTCTTATGGACCCCTTAAGAAGGTATCCAAACCGCCAACATTATTTAATTTTCTTTAAAACTTCTTTTAATCTTGGACCAAATTTAGGATGCTTGGAAGAAAGAAAAAAATGGCATTCTAACCAGCCGTTTTTCGTTCCACATTCTAACCACTCTCCTTCAAATTCATAGCCATAAATTATTTTACCATCTTGAGCCATTTTATCTAAAGCTTTGGCTAAGATTATTTCTCCAGATTTTGAAGGTTGGGCTTTTTTTAAATATTCAAAAACTTCTGGGGTTAAAATATATTTTCCGACTATGGCTAAATCAGAAGGGGCTTCTTCTAACGATGGCTTCTCTGCAATCTTTTTTATTTTATAAAGACGATTAGCAATTTTCTCAACCCCAACTATTCCATAAAAAGAAACTCTTTCTTTTGGTACCCGTTGAAGAGCAACAACCGGTTTTTGACAAGTTTTAAAAACCTTTATCAACTGTAAAAGGCAAGGAGTCTTTGAAACAACAATATCATCTCCAAATAAAACAGCGACAGGTGTTTCATTAATTAAATTCTTAGCCAGAAAAACAGCATGGCCATCGCCAAGGGGTTTTTTCTGAAAAACAAAAGAAAAAGAAAGATTTTGACAAAGTTCTTCTAAATTTTTAAGTTCTTCTAAAAGGGGGAACTTATTTCTCTCTCTTAAACTTTTTTCCAATCTGGGTGCGGGCTGAAGATAATATTTCTGGAAATAATCAAAAACAATCTTCTTTTCTGGTGAAATAACAAAGATTATTTCTGAAATCCCTGATTGCTTGACCTCCTCAACAATATACTGAATAATTGGCTTGTCAACCAAGGGCCAAAGCTCCTTTGGTAAGACTTTAGAGAGAGGTAAAAATCTTGTTCCTAAGCCAGCAATAGGAATTATTGCTTTTTTGATGCTTCGACTTGGCTCAGTATCAACCTTGAGCTTTGTCGAAAGGTTGACTTCCATATTTTATATTTTGAGCGTTAGCAAGAAATATCCTTAGGGGTATTTTTTCTTCCTTAAAAAGGCTGGGGTCTCCCAGATTTTTTCTTTGGCCAAAATTTCCTCTTCCTCTTTTTTTGCCTCCTCTTTTATTTGAAGGGCATTTCTTCTGACTTTTAAGGGGCCCGCGAAGCGAGAGGGTGGTGGGTGGGTGGCGTCCAATTTTTTCTCAATCGGAACTTCCAACTCTTTTTTAACTTTTAGATATTTAACTTTTCTTATCTCCTCCGATTTCGATTTTATCTCCTTTTGCTTTTTTGGGAAAATCCAGGGCTGGCAACCAGTGGCCAACAAAGTAATTTTTATTTCATTTTCTAATTTTTTATTGTAAGAAACGCCGAAAATAATTTTGGCTTCTTTGCCAGCCATTTCCCAAATTTTTCTGGAAATTTCGGAGATTATTCCCAGAGAAAGATTTTTCCCGCCAGTGATATTAAACAAAATCCCATTTGCTCCTTTAATGGTGTAAGGATATAAAGGGGAGAAAATTAATTTTTTAATTTCTTCCTCAATTTTATTTGAAGTGGAAAATTTAATTGTGTTCAAATAAGCTAATTTACCCTTGCCTTCGAAAATTGCTCTTAAATCAGCGAAATCAAGATTGATTATTCCTGGCAAATAAATTATCTCAATTAAACTTTCTAAACTATCGGCCAAATTTTTATTTATTACTGATAAGGCTTCTCTCAATGGGGTTTTTTTATCAATGCTTTGGAAAATTGCGTCATTGGAAAGAATAATTATCGCATTTAAACTCCCTTTCAATTTTTCTAAAGATTCCCTGGCAATTTCCATTTTCTTTTCCCCTTCAAATTTGAAAGGTAAGGTAAAAATTCCTAAATTTAAATTTCCTAATCTTTTGGAAACTCTAGCTAAAACCGGCGAGGCTCCTGAGCCAAAACCGCCGCCGAGAGTGGCTAAAAAAATGCAAAGATCTTTTTCTTTTAAAATTTCTTTTATTTTCTCTCTTTCCTTTCTTATTACTTCCTCAGCTAAATCTCTCTCCATTCCTGTTCCTAAACCCCTTGTTAAATTTTGGCCAACGGGAAGAGTAATAACTTCTTTTGGTAATTTTTTAAAGGCCTTAAGATCGCTATTTATGGCAAAAAAACTAGCTCTTTTTATTCTTTGGGAAATTTCTGAGACAATTGATCCCCCTCCCCCACCAATTCCAATTACTCCGATTTTAATTTTTTTAATTGACCCTTCTAAAAAAGAAGGTTTAGTAACCTTTGCAATCTCGACTGGTTTTTTTAATTGAGCTTTTAGGGCTTGTCTTAAAACCTTCTTTTTTAATTTAATTTTTTTAATTTTTTTAATTTTTCTTGGCATTATTAAATGAAAAATTTAAAAACTTCCTTATCAATTTTTATTTTAATTCTTTTTCTATATCTTTAATTTCTTTGCCAATAAATTTTTCCGAAACATCTAAAGCTTTCTTTAATTTATCTCTGACCTCTTTCTGTTCCTTAGTCAAATCAGGATTTCCGTCAAGATATTCGACTTGATTTTGTATTTCCTTTCGTAGAGATTTAAAAGCTTTATAAACAGCTTGAGCAACTTCTTTTGTTTCTATTCTAAGTCTTTTTCGCCAATGAGAAACACGATAAAAAGTATAAAAAATAATTGCGATTACGCCGATAATTAAGATAATTAAAGTAACAATTATGGTTAAATAATCTATGGCTATTTTTCCAAATTTTAAAAAAGCCGGGGTTGCAGGTATTAAAACTTCAAATTCGGCTGTAGCTAAACTAAAATTTCCAGCCCTATCAAATGCATTAACTCCAACCAAATGCTTTCCCGAAGATTGAGGTAAAATCTGGTAAGAAATTTCTTCTATACCCGCTGATACCACTTCTGGTTCTTCTTCATCAATTTTTATTTCGTAATACTCAACTCCTGAAGTGTCATCGGTAGTTCCAAAGAGAAATATTGGTTGAGGATCTAACACATCCTTTCTTTTAATCTCAATCTCAAAGGACTTAGGAGAAATGGTATCAATTAAAACTTTTCGATGAGTGATTTTGCCCCAGCCATATTGATTTTTAAATTTTATATGAAAATACCAAGTACCATTCTCAACATCTTCATATTTTTTAGATTCAATTTTGCCATCAGAAATTGGTCCAGGGTCAGCGGTAGGGTTTTTTTGAAGTAATAAACTTACTTCGGTAGCATCGGAAGGTAATTTCCAGGTAAATTCTGAATTATTATTAGAATACCATTTTTCCGGGTCAGGATGAGTTGGAGAAGAGACAATCGGAGCGAGGGGAATGCCTGTCGGAGTTGGTGGAGGTACATATTCTTCCTCAGCCGGTGGAGTAATAATACCTGGTTTAAGAGTATAAGTTCCACCACTCATTCTGGCTAAAATATTGGTTCCTTTTCCATCAGCTGCCAAAACTGCCCCCGATATAAAATTAACATTAGTGATACTACCTATTTTGGTTTTAAAGGTAATAGTAACTAGGGTTCCGGCAGCACCAGCAAAGCTAGTTGGTGTTCCACCAGCAAATTCTATTGTTCCAGCCGAGTTGGAAAAAGTTGGTTCAGTAGTCCATAAAGTAAAAATGGTGCCACTTTTTGAAATATTAACTACATTAAGCTCTTCGGTGTTAAAAACCAAAGATCCCTCGGCAGCATTGATTGGTATTCCGGCGCTAACTTTTACCTCAACTGAAAAAGTACTACCGATGGTATAATTTCCAGTCGATGGCAATAAATATAAGGAGGCATTCTGGGCCTGGGCAGAAGGGATAACTCCAACAAATAATATTAAGATAAGTAAAATAAGAAGTAATCTTTTCATCTTTTAATTTTTAATTTCTTTATTATCCAGCCAATTATTATCAAACCAATCGGAACAAGAACTATCCAATAAGGAAACGGTTTCCTTGGCGGTAAATATTCAACAATTCTCTCATTTCCCGCCTTATCAACTGCTCTTACTAATATTTTACTCTTTAAACTTTGGTCTTCAAGTAAATAAGGACTGACTATCCCTTTCCAATCTCTTTTTCCTTCTTTAACTTGATAATAATCAATTCCAGTTTGTTTATCAGTAGTGGAAAAAATAATAAAATATTTTCCCTCAAAAATTGTTGGCTCTTGATGAACTTCTATTTTAAATAGTTCAGGAGGAGTATTATCTTTCTCTAATTCTTTTTTCCACTCGTCCTCGGGAATTTCCAACCTTTCAGCTAAAACAGTAAAAACTGCTCCTTTAGTAGTTAATTTTGCTGGTGTTCCAAATCCATCATTTAATAATACTTGCGATCCCTCCAAAAACTCAAGTTCAGCGGAGATCTGTTCTCCGCTAACTTCTTTGGCTTGAAAAATAATTTTTCCGAGTAAATCAAGTTCTCCTGGCTCACCAGGTAATTTCCCACAATATCCTCCCGGAATTCCACCAGCAAAAGAAATCAATCCTGATTCCTGTTCAATAGTTGGCGACTTTACCCAGAGTGTCAAAATCGAATTCCCCTGGCTAAAATCAGTAGCTGTTAAAATATCTTGAGGAAAACTTAAATTTGCCTCAACAGTATTTATACATTCACCTTCAGTATCAACCTTCGTTTCTACTATAAAAGTATCACCTTGATAATATTCTCCACTATCTGGTTCAAGGTATAAAATTGCCGCTTTTGATATTAAAGGTAAAAATATGCAGAACAATATAGTTATTAAAATTTTGAGAAACTTATTGAAACTCATATTTTTTAAGATATTACCCTGTCCAGTAGAACAGCATTATTGAAAAATCTGTTAGATTTACTTTTCCATCATCATTAAAATCGGTAGCTGGATTTTTTGGTATTCCCCAGTTATAAAGCAAAATACTAAAATCAACTAAGTTTATTTTCCCATCACCATTTATATCAACTTTTTGTATTGCCCCTGGCATTCCTTTCCCAACGCTAAAACCTAAAGCCTGAGAAAAAGTGCTTGATAATCCTTCTAGCGAAGTGGCTTTCGCCCGAGAAGTATGGGAGCCTTCTTCTAATGGCGTGGTATCAAAATCATAAAACCAGGTGCCATCCGTTTCGGCTTTTGTTTTTTTAATTATTTCTTCCGGAGAATTAACAATAATACTAACTTCACTTTGGGGAGCGGTCTGACCTAAAATATTTAAAATTTCACCTCTCTGAACCAAAGTTTTATCAATTTCAATAGTTGGGGGTAAAAAAATACCACTGATAGTGGTAATCATCCCTGAAATAATGTTAGTAGTAAAACTAAAAGTAATAGATTTTACTCCCTTTTTATCTTCTGCCCAGACGCCAAAAGTCCAAACCCCTGGCGTTATCTTAGAAATTTCCACCTTAAAATTTGCCTGAGAATCAGCATTAGTAACAGTCGCCACTTTACCGTCTTGGAGAACAGTTACTGAAATTAAAGGGTAGGCTTTTCCTTGAATAATAACTTTTGTCTCAATTGGTGGAATATATACTCCACCGCCGCCAGCTGGAGGTGGAGAAGGCGGTGATGGTACCTGAGCTGAAATATTAACTGTTCCACTCACTTGTGCTTGAGCATAATAAAAAATAAGGATAAATCCTCCTAAAATAACTAAGATTAATAAAAAATAAATTTGAACATTTTTCATCATTCATTTTTTATTTTTCCTATTGTTTCCTGTTCTTATTCGTGTTTTTTTCAGCCTTTTTTTAGCCTTAGCAATTATCCACTGATTATATTTTTTAATTCCACGTATCCCTAAAAATCCGATAACGACAATTGCCAAAATCACAATACTCAAAAGTTGCCAGGGAATCACGAAAAAGCGGTAACTTGCTTCAGCGGTTTTATTATCCTTGCCATAAGAAAGATTGAGTTCTGCTTTATAAGGACCCAACGCGAAATTACGCCACTGATCTCTAACAGCGGAGAAAAATCCTTGCTTTTTTTCCTCGGCTCCTGATACCACAGCTGATTTTTCCTGATTTTTTCCCAGCCAGAGAATCTCAAACTTGCGAATGCTTCCCGGCAAAACATTACCGTCCTGACGATTGGCATTAAGCGTAACCGTAGTAAAACCAAACAAATTTTTAACCTTTAATTCTCCCATTGGTTTTACCCTTTCGCTTCCATCATTAGAAAAGCGATAGACAAAAGTTATTGGCAAAGAATTCACAACGCGACGGCCCTCGTTAATTTTGAAATCTAAAAGCCCGCCGCCTTCTTTTAATTCACCAGTAACACTCAAAAGAATCAGCATGCCGAGTTTTCCTCCAATAGATAATCCAGCGCTTTGCTGGGGAGGCGAAGTGCCCCATAAAATAGCGGCAAAATAGCCCCCAGCTTCAGTGCCCTGAGGTATCTGAATAGAAAAGGGAATCTTTTTTCGCTCTTCCGCCTCCAGAACAATGCTCTCCTGAACTTTTATCCAGGAAGCCAGTCCTTTATTGGTTTCAGGTAGAAAATAAGGCGCGCCGGATTCTCCTCTGGCTTCAAAATTCTGAGAAGAAGAATAAAAAGTCTTGGTTTCGTCCTGTTCGTTGAAAAGTTCAATTTCGCTGTGCAAAGTTTGACCCGGATCGCCGGAAATTTCAAGTTTTACTGGAGATATAGTAAGTGCAAAAACCGACGACGCGAAAGAAACCGCAAAAACAAAACATAATAAAATTGCGAGAAACCTATATCTCATAATTGTTTATCCTAAACAACTCACCTAATTAGAAGTTCCCTGTTCCAGTATAGGTTACAGTGGAAGTGTAATCAGTGTGTGCCTCGGTGTTGGCAGCAATGTTGGCTATGTAGTAAACAGAGAGTGTTTCTGTGGCGCTTGCATTGTTTTCATAAACAATTTCAGTTTCCGTGCTGGCAACAAATTTATAGTTGTTGGAGGCCTTGGCATAGGTAGTAACGATGGTCGCGTCCCCATTAGTAGTCAGGCCAATAGCGAACTGCTCGCTTCCAGGAGTACCGTCTTCATCTCCGGTAATAGTAGCAACACTGATGGTATCTGCGGGAGTGCCTGTAGAAGTAAGGGTGGTTCCGTTATATTTCACGCTATAGCCGCCCGGGCTATTTGTACCAACCTGCATCGTATGAGCTGCAACCGCACTAGAACTTCCGCCTGAATCATTTGCCCATCTCGCTGCAGTTGTAGAAAGCGTGCCAAACTCTACGGTATTATCATCAACACTGAAAGTCAGACTGGCAAGAACCGTAGCGGTTGCCACCACCTGTTCATTAGTCAAAATATTGACAACTATGTTACCTGTTTCACTCGGACCAACGGCAAGTTGAATTGTTTTATTACCAGTGGTAGTTGGGTTTTCATACTGCGAATTGCTAGAACCGCCGGCAGCATTCTCGCCAATCTCCACGCAGACTTCAGAGTTAAAAGTAAGTATTCTACTCGCTGTACCGCTGAATACCGCAGACCATTCGCTTGTTCCAGGGCTTCCCGAGACCAATGTTTCACTAACGCCATCATTATCGCAATTATCATCAGGAGAAGTATCTTCCCATAAATCAACATCAGTATAGTCAAGAGTTCCTTGGCCATCAGTTGTTCCGTCAAAGTCGCTGGGAAATGTAATTACTATGGTTTGAGTGGAGGCAACGCCTACGGAAGTTTCAAACATTATGGTGTGGTTAGAAAGCACCTGGGTTCCGTCAGATGCTGCAAGCCGGGACATGACATCAAACATATCTGACAATGTAGCTGATGCTTCTTGATAAGGCGGACCGAATAGAACCGCCAGAAGCGACAAAATTACTCCTAAACTGGTTATTATCTTGAATTTTCTCATATCCGAAATAAATTTTTTATTTTTTTATTTTTGTCCCGTAGTCCCGCCTAAATTTTGAAGAAATTTTGGCGGGTATTACTGAGATTCGACCTTTTATTTATTTACGAAAATAAATTTTCGCCTATTTGTCAGCTTGATTATATTATAATATATCATAAAAAAAAATTAAAAATCATCCACAACCCATATCTTTATTATAATTATTATCCTCAAAAATTACCAGTAGCAATATAAGTCAAGATGGCGCTATAACTTCCAGCTTCGGTGGTGTTGGCAATGTTCGCCGCATAAAAAACAGAATAGGTGGTAGGTACATCATCGCCATCAGGGTCTGAGGCAACTTGGTCAGGAAAAGAAGCGGTATCAAATGCATAGTAATTGCTTGCACCATTATATGGTGCGCTCACTGCTCCATTGCCACCAGAAGCAGTAAGCCGAATCCCGAACTGTTCGGTGCCAATGCCGGCTGTAACATCAACCGCAGTACCCCCAATGGCTGTTATTGTATAAGAAGGATTGGTGTGAGTGAGAGTGTTCCCGTTCACGGTAATGGTGTAGCCGCCAGAACCATTTGTGGAGGCGCTCATCGTATGGGCTGAAACTTCTGTAGCTGAACCGCCTGAGTCATCTGCCCATCTCACCGCACTTGCAGAAAGCGTGCCAAATTCAATTGTGTTATCGGAAATACTAAAAGTAAGGGTCGGAGCTGCTGATTGGGTCGTACCCTGGCCTTCCGTACTCAAGCTGGTTTCATCATTATCTTGGTTTCTGGCTTTTACTTTTACACCGTAAGTGGTTCCAGAGTTTAGACCCTGCAGGACCAGAGCGTCCAAAGCCGCATCAGTCTGCCAGACTTCTGAAGCCGAAGGATTGCCAGAGGCATCAACCCATTTATCCTGCCAGTCGGTATCACTTGGGTTGGTATATGTTACCTGAACGGCAAAATAGGTTGTCGGGTTGGAAGAAGGATTGCTGTTTGCGTCATTAGTTAGATTTAAAGTTGTCTCGGTGGGGTTGTTTAAAGTCGGTGTGCCCGGCGTATTGGCAGAAGAATAAGTTGAAGAAATAGCCGAAGCCGTACCCGTATTAGGCGTAGCAACCGAGTCTCTGCTAGTAACGGTATAACCGTAGCATTTGTTGGGATCCAAGCCGGTATCGGTGTAAGAAGTGCTAGATTGCCAAGAACTGGAATTTCCGCCAGTACCAGCATCGGCGCCGCAGTTAGTGTTATCTAAAGTAAAAAGATAATTAATTGGAGTTGTATAGTCATAGCCAGTAGTGGCTGTCATACTAATTTGACCGCCAGCATCATTATTTGGAGCAGTGGCAAAAGTCCAGGTGGGGTCATAGGAAGTTTGACTGACCGAAGGCGCCCAGGTATCGGTGTAAGTTATAATACATTTCCCAGCCGCTCCACTGCCGCCATTGGTATTAACTGTTCCCTTATTTCCGCCGCCGCCTCCCGCACCGCCCGGCACTGTGCCATCTGCCCCATTACCCTGACTGGCCCCGCCATTACCACCGTCGCCGCCACCAATAGTTCCGCCAGTGCCTTTAGTTTGACCACTGGCATCGCCACCATTTGCCGCATCACCAGCTCCGCCGCCACCACCGCCGCCAACTGTCGTGCTACCAGCCGCTCCAGCTCCGCCACTATATTTTGTATCACCCACACCGCTACCTGATGCACCACCGCTACCGCCTGCTCCACCAGCATTAGCAGCTGCCTTCCTGCCGCCACCACCGCCTTTGGCCAAAAGAGTAGTGGTGTTTACAAAAGAGGAATCCCCTCCTGCTCCACCGTCAGCGTTACCCACACCGCTGCTACCGGCAGCACCCACAGTTACTGTATAACCAGTTCCCGGAGTTACACTATAGGAATTTAATTTAGAATAAGCTCCTCCTCCACCTCCCCCGCCAGCATAACCGGTACGGGAACTACCACCACCCCCTCCTCCGCCACCCCAACATTCGGCGCTAACCGAATATATTCCGGTGGACGCAGTAAAAGTTCCAGACGAAGTAAAAGTCTCCGAGGCGGCCTGCAATTCCTGAATTTCCGGCGGAATCGCCGGCTTTTCCCAAATCCGCGGCCAACCCGAAAAAACCCAACCTATTACCAACAGAAAAATGAGGCAAATTTTCAAAAACTTCCCCAGCCGATTTTTTATAACGTTTACCATCATTTTTATTTTACCAAAAAAAATAAAAAGGCAAAATTGCCTTGATTTGCTCTAATTTTTTAATTTACATTTTTACTGTAACTCTTTTTCGATGTCTTTGATTTCTTTGCCGATAAATTTTTCAGAAATCTCTAAAGATTCTTTTAAATCTTCACAAATCTTTCTCTCTCTTTCACTTAAATCAGGTTTTCCATCCAGTTTTGCTATCTGTTCTTCTGTTTCCTCTCTTAATGCTTTAAAAGCCCCATATAAAGCTTTTTCGGCTTCGGTAATCTCTTTTCTTAAAACTTTCTTTCTTTGTTTTATCTTTCGCCAGCCCCAAATTATTCCAAGAACTATAGCTAAAATTAAAACTAAAAGAGTAATGATAGTCATAAGATAATCTATAACTAATTTTCCTATTCTAATAAAAACTGGCGGGCTAACTAAAATTGTAACTTTTTCTGATGGTTTGCTTCTTGCTCCCAAAGAATCTATAGCTTCAGCCCAAACTTTATAAACTCCTTTTTCTACCGGTTCAACTTCAATATAAGTCCACCTACCTTCTTTATCGCTTTTTGTCTCCCCTGTTTTCACTTCTTTTTCATCTTTTTGGATATAAACTTTTATTGTAGCTTCCGGTATGGCGGTTCCTTTTATTGAAAGGATGCTACCTGGAAGTAGAGTTTGAGGATAATCAGTAATAAATGGCGCCTCAATCGGCAAAATATTAATTTCTGTCATTGCCAATGTATGATTTCCAGCTCTATCTATAGCTTTTACTATAATTAAATGTTTTCCTAAAGTTTGGGGAGGTAGTTTATATTCTTTTTTTGCTATTTTTATTGGTTCTTGCTGGTCAACTTTCACTTCGTAATAATCTACTCCAGACATTTCATCGATTGTTTCAAAAATTAAAGTTGGTTGGGGATTAGTGGTCTCTTTGCCTTCTTTGACAATTATTTCGAATGGCTGAGGGGGCTTGATATCGATTTGAACCTTAAAATGAGTAATCTCCCCCCAACCGTAAGAATTTCTGAATTTTATATGAAAATACCAAATTCCATCTTCAACATTTTGATAAGATTTAAAACCGAAAAGACCGTCAGAAACAGAAACAGGGCTTAAGGTGGGGCTTTTGCTTAAATAAATACTCACTCCATTCACGTCAGGTGGCAATGGCCAATAAAATTCTGGGTCATTGTTTGAGTACCACTTTTCGGGATCAGGATGGGTGGGAGAAGAAACCTGCGGAGCTTCGGGAACCCTACCAACAATAGGAGGGGGTAATTCTTCTTCAGAAATTAAATTAAAAAGGGCTTGAATGCCAGTTTTAAAGACATTAGTACCGTATCCGTCATTGGCTCGAACGGCTGCTGAAGAGAAAACTAAAGATGCTGAACCTTCTTTTTTTACTCTGAAAACCAGGCTGAGAATTTTACCGGCAGCACCATTAAAACCCGGCGTTGGCAACCCGCCGTTAAAAGATAGGGTGCCGGCACTATTGGAAAAAGTTGGTTCTTCCACCCATAAAGAAAATATCGACCCTGACTTAGTAAACGAAACTATCTCTAAAAAATTATTGGAAAAATTTATGGCGGCTTCGGCATTATTAATAGCCACGGCCTCGGTATTAACTAAAACATTAACTGTAAAAATATTTTCTACGGTATAATTTCCGGACGAGGGATTAAAATATAAAATTGCCGCCTCGGCATGATTTGCTGCGAAAAACCCTAAAAAAAACAAAAAGAACCAAAAGAACAATTTCAAATTGATTTTTTTACTTTTTGGATTCTGATTATTCACTTTCAATTTTTTTCTTTTTAATCCTATTAATGATTATCCAGGAGAATATAATAATTACCACTGAAACAATTACGATTATTATCCAAAAGACTAAAGTTTTATAGAAAGGTAAAGGCGGCAAAATGGCTGGTATCTCAACAATTCTCTCATTTCCAGCCTTATCAATCGCCTTCACTTTTATTGTGCTTTTTAATTTTTGGTCTTTTAATAAATATGGAGAATCTCCAATGACATAAGGCTCTGTTCCTTCTTGAATTTCATAATAATTTATGCCAGATTCTTTGTCTGTGGTAAAGAAACTAATGAAATACTGATTGTTGAAAATGCTTGGGTCTTTACCGACGATAATTTCAAAAGATTCTGGTGGATTTTTATCGCTTTCAAGCAAAACCTGCCAATCGTCTCTTGGCATTATTTCTGCCGGCCGTTTTGAGATATTTAATGAGAGGGGTCTTAACCAGGGATTAATTTTGGTTCCTCGACCGTCATTCAAAAAAACAGAAAAACCATCGAGAAAATCTATTTGCGCTTCACCTTCACTTTTGGCAAGAAAAATTATTTTTAAAACCTCTCCCTCTTCATCTTGAAAACCGCCTGGCACTCCTCCTACAAAATTTAAAGTGCCTTTGTCATTAGAAAAGACCGGCGGTTTTGACCAAAGCGAAAGCAAGGACCCTCCAGCGCTTATCTCCTTAATTTCCAATTTGTTGTTGTCATACAGAAGCGTTCCATCAATAACATTAACCGATTTATCCGGCGAGGAGACCTTCATTTTAACCATGAAAATATCGCCTTCGGAAATAGCTGGATTCTCTAAATCTAAATAAATAATTGTCGCCGCTTTGGCAATGAAAGGCCCGAATAAAAATCCTGTAGCAAGAATAACTACCCCGCAGATTAAATAAATTTTTCCCTTAAAATTTTTATTCATATTTAAAATATATTAACCCCTGGCTTACCCCACTGGTAAAGCAGAATGGAGAAATCAACGGAATCAACCCGTCCATCTTTATTAATATCAACGCAAGAGTTCCTGAATGGCGGTTGGGTCTTCCAGAAGAAAAGTAATATCGAAAAGTCAACCGAGTTTACAATGCCATCGAGATTAAAATCAGCGCCTTTACAAACTACTGGAGGCAGCGGAGCTGGTCCTCCTCCCCCTCCGACAGAAGGCGGGGCTGATAAATTAAATGTTGCCGTAACTGATTTGGCTTCTGCCATAGTTACCAGGCAACTGCCAGTTCCGCTACAGGCGCCTGACCAACCGGCAAAGTCCGAACCGGCTGTGGCCGTTGCTGTGAGCGTCACTATTGTTCCGCTGGTGTAATTTTCTGTACAATCGGCACCGCAATTAATGCCGGCCGGAGAACTTGTTACGGTTCCTGAACCGGTGCCGCTCTTAGAAACGGTTAAAGCATAAGTTACCACGCTAACCGCATTAAATTGCTGGATAGCTACCGATTTTTCTGTTCCCCAATAAACAACTAATTTATACCAATAAACGCCGGTGGTGGTTACCGTTAAAGTTAAATCAGTTGTCCAACTCTGGCCGGCCGCAATCAATTTCGCTCCCAGCGCGTAGTCAACATCATCACCACCGCCACATCGATTTTCTTGAGTATCAACCACACAGTATTCGTAATGATATTCATAATCAGTAGTTCCTTCATTGGTTATTGTTGCATTAGCCACAATACTCGGCACTGTATTATCTGTGATTGCATTAATTTTAACTTCAGCTGCCGAGGCTTCGACTTCCCAGTAATCATTTGTTTTGATAACTTTTCCTGATTCAACTTCGGTTGAAACTTCTGTTTCCCAAACTCCCGCCGCCGCGCTCGATGGCACGCTATAAGTATATTCATAAATTCCGTTTGATAATTTTGTCGTTGCTACATTTTCTACTACTTTATTACGAGAAGCATCATAGATTGTTACTGTTGGAGTGGCATAAGAATCAGTTGGCACTGATTCATAATTTAAAACCCATAATTTTGCCCGATAGGTTTGTCCAGCCAAAACCTCGCCCACATCAGAAAGATAGACAGTCCAGCCTGCTTGCTGGGAAGTTCTGATTTCTTGAACTTTGGCCTGAGAAGCGATATATTCTTCAGTACTGCCGATTTGTCTTGAAGTTAATTTTCTTACCGAAGCATAACTATCATTCCAAATATCAGCCGCTAAAGAGCCAATAGCTGTTAAAGTTCTGCCACCAGAATATCCCCAAATATCACCAGCAATATTAGCAGCCGAAGTTAAAGTTCGCTCAGACCAGTTCCAAATAGCGTGAACCAATTTTCTTTCGTGAGCAATAACATATTTATCGCCAGAAGCAATGGAATTAGGAAAGGCGTCGCAAAGAGTAATAGTGTAAGTAGCTCTGTCAAAATCGCAAGCAACTCTCTTCAAACCAATGTTGGCTCCAGACATTATAATCACTTCATAATTGTTCCAATAATCATCAGGATACTCAGATATCTCTGAATCAACCAGGGTAGAAGTGGTCGAACCAGAATCAGCAAAACCAGCAAAATCAAAGGTAGCCTTTCTGACTAATTCAATGTTATATTCAGTTGGCATGCTAGAACTTGATTCGCCGGCAATATAATCTCCGATAGTAATTTCTCTTGAAGTCAATTTACGGGTGGTGGCATTCCAGATATCCTGAGCAATGGAAGTGCCGGAAGTCAAAGTTCTGGTGGTGTTTGACCAAATATCAGAAACCAGAGTACCGAAAGAGGTTAAGGTTCTGGTTGAATATTCCCAAACCGCCTGAGCAATATTAGAAACATTAGTTAAGGTTCTTGTTGAATAACTCCAGACATCAGAAACCATCGAAGCCACTTTATTAGCAGTTTGAGAAACATGAATCTCGCCTGAGCCGTAGGCATAGCAAGTGGCTGAATCGCAGGTCCATTGGGCGGTAGCATCAATAATATAGACTCCTTCAGTTGAAGGCGCAGTAAAAGCATTGGTCGGCCGATACTTGCCATCAGAACCGGTAATATAGGTCATTCCTAAATCTTGATAGCCAGTTACCACATTCCCGTTTTTATCATAAAGAGTAAAAGTCACAGTCGCAGTATTGACTGGTGTGCCATCTTGAGCTAAAACCTCCACATAAACCGAGCCACTTTCTCCAGAAGCGTATTCTGTGCCAAAAACTTTAACATAACCATCCGGCGCTGGCTTTAATTTTATCCTCCAATCTATTTTCTCATCCAAAGTGAATTTCTTGGTATATGTTTGGTAGCCCGAGCCCGCTTTTGAAATAGTCAATTCATGCGGAGAATAGGAATTCAAAGTATTACCCGTTGCCTGTTCATACCAGCCATAAGAAACAATTGGTTTTAATCTATATTGACTTGTAGCATCGGGATTGGTTGTCCAATTACTCCTAATAGTGATTCTTGTAGCGGTATTGGATGTAACATATCTTATTTGCCCAACCCCTGTCCCAGCCGTGATTTCTATTTCCCAATTTACAAAATTATTTGTTGCCCAGTTTTTATTTGTATCGTCTAAATAGTTTGAACCTCCACCTGTTGCTGTCCCTGTTTCTCTAAGTTCTCCATTGGTATCGGTCGGTATTGAAAATACTTGGTTTCCATCTTTGTCTTTTAAAGTTACCGTTGCTCCAGAAATCGGATTATTGTTTTTATCCAAAACTTGTAAATCAAACTCGTATTGTCTATAAGTTTTTCCAGGGTTTGTTCCAGCCCATACAAAAGTCCAATTGTCAATATCTCCATTTATTACATAATAATTTTGATTATAATATCCTCTATAAAATGCTGACGAGACATTCCTCATTTTAAGATTCTTGACTGTTCCTGAAATTCCAACATTATAATCATTCTGAACCCCATTTCCACCACTAAAATAAATATCATCATTATTTGTGCCAAAAAAGTGTGTCCAATATCCTCCCTGAACTTTTGTCACTCTTGTTATATTCCAAGTCGTAGTTGAGCCTCCTACAGGTCTTGCATAATAGAAAATTATATTTTCTAAAGTAATTGAACCATAGAAATAAGGTCTTTGGTCTCCTGTATTATCTACTCCTTCTCCTATCCATCCCCTTCTAAAAGTTACTGTTGAACCATTTTCTGTTCCTATTACTTGTCCATAATCATCTCTTTGTTGTATAAGAAAATCTGTAATAGTTACAGTAGCGGCATTTTGAATATGAAATGCTGGCAAGGGAGTATAAGAATGGAAAAGTATCTGAATTTTACTTTCTGACATTGAGGTAGCAGTAGAGCCATCTCCTGCTTGTAATTTAATTGAGAATTTATATTGATAACGCCAAGCAGGTCCAGTCCCTCCCCAATAAACTGCCTGCCTTTGTATCGCTCCCCAGGCATTGGTAATATTTGTATTGTAGATATTCAATAAAGCATCAGTCCCAGTAAACCTGATATATGTCCCATAATGCCAATAATCTATTTTCAAAGAGCCGACTGCAATTGTATCTGTCGCATTAGGAGTTTCAAAATAGATTCTGACTTGGGTAATATTTGTTAAAGTTGGAGCAGTTGCCGATTGAGCTGTCCATCTTCCATCTACTCTAAATAGAGTAATATTCCAGCCAGTTTGCAATTCTCCATCTGTAAATTCCGCATTTTTCATATTCCAATATCTCCAATTTCCCGAACCATCATAAATATAGATTCTTGCCACATTCAATAAATTAAGTGTTGCCTGATTATCTATAAAGAGCCAAACAAAGAACATTTCTCCAGTCAAATTTATCGCAGTAAAAGTATAATCGTAATAAAAATCCACTGCCGCTACCCCATTTTTCCCTAAATTCACCGAACCAGTCCCCTCCTTCTTAGTAGTTGTTTCATCGGTAGGAGTATCTGCCTGTCCTCCTGCTATCCATTGGGTTGCATCATCACAAGCATTTATTGTTGTAAAATCAGAAGTTATTGCCGCCTGAGCAGTTTTTGGCAAGAACAAAATCCCCCAGCCTATGATAAATAGGAAGATTAGAAAATTTAAAACTATTTTTGAGTTTATTCTAAAACTCATATCCATAGAATTTCTAATTTCTAATGACGAATTTCTAATCAATGTCTAATGCCAAAATGTCTAATGGCTAAATTATTTTTTGCTTGAATGAATAATTGCGTTAAAAATCAAGTTTAATTCTTTTGCCTCTTGCCATAATTTCCTTGCCTCTTCTTTTAATTCGGGCACTGCAACAACTATCATCCTTAGCCAATGCTTTGTTTCTCTTGCTTCCTTTTTGCAGATTCCAATCTTATGTTTAAAATCTTTTTTAGATTCGGCATCATCGGCTTCGCAATAATTTGCACCTACACTTGTTCCTGCCCTAACTAATTGCGGTATTAATGGTTTAGTCACTGAATTTTCAGGAATTTTCTTTGTAAACTTAATAATTTCTTCTCCAAATTTAGCCGTTCTTTCTTCCAAATCGTATTTATTTTTAGTCATTTTGTCATTAGTCATTAGAAATTGATTAGACATTAGAAATTAGTCATTTTCTTCTTTCTTTCTCTTCTTTTCTGTATCACCGTTATCCAAAGAAACATGACCATTGGAAGGAATAAAAGATTTGAAATAATCTCTTTTGAAGATCTTGCCGCATAAAATCCGCCAATGATTAAGATAGTTGATAAAAAAGTGGAGTAGTAAAGAAGAATTTTGTTTAGATTCGGTTTTGGCAGTTTCATAGTTTTTAGATTTTCTACATTTATAATTTATATTTTTTGATTATTTTCATTTTTTCTTCTGGCGTTAACATATTCTAATTTTATTTTAAACTATAAACTAAAAACTATCAACTAATAACGAAATCGCTCAAATTAAATAAGCGACTTTGCTGATGCCCCTGACAGGAATCGAACCTATATCACCTGCTTAGAAGGCAAGTGCTCTATCCATTGAGCTACAGGGGCAAAATTTTTGGCAGACAATTAAGTTAGGAAGGGTATCTCTTTTTCTTCCAATTTTAATATAACATAATTTTTCAATGTCGCAAATAATAAAAACAACTTTAAAAATTAATTTTTAATTCTCGTCAGATATTGCCATGGCATTTGTTTAACGATAAAATAGAAAAATATGGGGTTAAAAAAATTCAAATATTATCTCAAAAAGCCCAGGACAGAGATTGTAAAAGATGCCCTTTATTGGTTGATGGTAGTTGGAGCAGTTTCGATAGCGGCTACCTCTCCATTTTTCCTAACCAATCTCTTTAAGGGTTATAAAAGGTGGCGGAAATATTCGAAGAAAAAAGTTTGGGATACTTTTTATAATTTGAAAAGACAAGGCTTAATAAAAATCAAAAAGAAGAATTATCAAATTTATATCAGTTTAACTGAAAAAGGAAAAGCGAAAGCTGGTTGGCTACAAATCGATGCTTTAAAAATTAGAAAACCCAATAAATGGGATAAAAAATGGAGGATAGTTATTTTCGATATCTCCCAACTAAAAAAACTTTATCGAGAAGCTTTTCGTGGCAAATTGAAAGAATTGGGTTTTTATCCATTACAAAAATGAAATCATTAACAAATCCAGGAGTAAATGAATCCTTATTTTTATTAATTAACTCTTTTACCCCTGTGACTGATAATTTTTTGAGTTCAACGAGCTCATCGCTTAGTTTTACTTCTCC
>Ga0315312_1000996_pt1 | contig 25103 bp, 26 predicted proteins | sample TDP7_MG_FD_203629 | JGI IMG/M metagenome (GOLD analysis project Ga0315312, IMG submission 203629) | Freshwater sediment microbial communities from Lake Towuti, South Sulawesi, Indonesia - TDP7 | ecosystem: Environmental > Aquatic > Freshwater > Lake > Sediment | place: Indonesia: South Sulawesi... | reverse complement strand
AAACCACGTCTACCCGGGCCACTGTAGCCATCCCACCAAACGGGACGTTGCCTGCCGGATGGTTGTTTATGGACGTATTGAGAGGGGATTACAGGTCCAAGTTTTCCAAATTGTAAAAATATTTCAGTGAAAATATTGACAAGGCTGAAAATGCAGTGTCATAATAAATCAAAATTAGAGGAGGGAGACAATGATAAAAAAGAGCCTTGAGGGGGTGCTTGCCTCGCTCTCTCCTGAAGCGCTAAACCAGCTTGCCGAGCTTGTCGCTGCGAAGCTGGGGGGAAAAGACCCTGGGTGCTTGCTTCCCAAGCAAGACGTCGCGGGTTCGAATCCCGTCACCCGCTCCATGAAGCTAAGCGACGACTTGCCTAGGATAAACGGCAAAGCTAGCCCATATTGGGAAGCGACGTCTTGCCTAGGCAAGAAATGAGAATCTAGAGCCGACCGCAAATGAAAAGCGAAATACCAGGATATCGGGCTACATGACCTAGTAAGAGGTTTTCTCTTCTCGTTACGTGCGGAAGGCAAGGCCAAAGCCACCTTCGATTATTTCAGTAATCTCCTGCGACCTCTTCTTTCATACGCTAGCACCCAAAACTGGCCTGACCAGCTCAAGTCTTTAGAGCTGGCGTAGCTGCCCAAGTAGTTTTGAGCTCAAGGCATTTGACGACACGATACCTGTGCTTCTGAGCTCTCCTCATGTATCTGCAGGTCATGCCCGGATCTACCTCCGGGGCTGCTGGCAATAGCACGGATAGTCCCGCCTGCTTGACGGTGCTCCATGATTCCGGCGACATCGCGCACTAGAAACCTCCTTTTTGCCATTGGCTCAGACCTCTGGCTCGGTTAGAACCACATTGCGACGCTGGGTGCTCTGGTGCCCCAAGGTTAGGGCGCAAATGGTGCTTTGGGTGCGGTAGTCAGGTGTAATTATCTCCGTCAAGGTGGGTGGTTTCTGTGGCATCTGACGATTGGCCAATCTCACTGTACAAAAAGCCAAGAATGTGACATTATGGACAATTATTACTAGTAAACGATTAAGCTGCCGTCAAATCCCTTGGCGTCCATGCTCACTTTCTCCGAGGTCCAATGTAACCTTCGCACTCCAAGACCAACTCGTGCGGAAGACTCTGGCAAAAACTCAATGGTATTTACCCTTCCTCTCCACGGTTTCCTTCTGGTCACCTGTTCTAGCTCCGAAGCTAAAGGATGCTCCGAGACTATGTGTAAGTACCGCCTCGCCTTTGAAAATGCAACTATGTTCTTCCCTGTTCTCTTGTATCAGCATTCATTTCAAAGAACCGAATCTAATACAAATTCTGTCAAAAGCATATTTAAGAAATTAGCGCTTTCTGCAATACTCTCATTGCATCAATAGGGTTGCCTTTCTGAATTAACTTCTGGAGTCTTTCTGAACCTACGCGCTCTATCATTTTGTCTGCCCACATAAGGCTATTATAGGTTGCTGAGCACACCTTAACCGGATCAAGGCGGAATGGTGCAACATCCGCCACCAGCCAACTGTCGTAATTGAGAAGCTTCAAGTAAAGCATGGTTTCTATCAAATCCCAAGGGCTAACTGAGCCGGGGATCAAATCCCAATCCCATTCGCGATAGTTATCATTCACATGAACCAGAAATAATCGGCCTGCTTTTGCCAGAATGGTTGCTGAATGTGCCGGACTCTCATGTGCCATCAACGCATGCCCCATGTCCATTGTCACACCAATATTTGGCATGTTTATCTGAAGACAAACTGAGAGAGCTACTCCTGCGTTCGGCAAAATCACGTGATTGCGCGGTTCGCTCTGCTTATACTCAAGGCTAACCCGCACATCTTTACGATATGATGCGGCTTCACCAATACCATCAACAAACCAATGCCAGGCTCGCACATAATCGGACTGAAATGCATAATCAAAACCGTCTGCCAGTGGACACATTGTGATCAGGTTACTGCGTACTTCTGCAGCGATATCCATAGCTTTTTTCATGTAGTTTACGGCTTCTCGCCTTATTCCGGGGTCTCTGCTGGTAAGAGAACCGAGGTGAAATTTCTCCTCTGCTTTTAAGTTAACATTCACTGAAGATACAGATAGGTCGTATTGCTTCAGGAGTTTTTTAGTCTCTGCGACGTCTTCCAGATCAAAAGGATAGATAATTTCAAGTCCTTTAACTCCCTTGACCTGAGATGCTATTGTTATCTTTTCTGCCAGATCACGTGTTTTACCGTATGAACTAAAACGGTCACTCAGTCTACCCAAGAATGCAGGAACAAGTGAAAATTTCCATTTACTCATTCGCCATTACCTCCTTATTTCATATACGCGGCTTCAAATAGAAAGGATGCGTCTGGCATTCTCTGAAAGTACCATTTGTTTCTCCTTGTCGTTCAACGAAAGACGCAGAATTTGCTCTAGCTGGGGTTTATGCTCGAGAGGTGTGCAACATAATCTCGCTCTTCATCCAAAGTCCTTACCAGATGAACATGCGCGTCAATAATCTCAAAATTGTCCATATTGAAAACTACCTTATCATTTTCCCCGGTAGCCATAAGAGTATTTCCGGAAAAGCCACAGAAAGCAAAAGCCCAACGAGTATGAGAGCAACAAATGGGATGACGCCTCTAAACATATCGGCCATCGTTATCCCCATTTCCGGCTCAACGCAGCCTTTGAGATAGAAAATAGCTGAGGCGAATGGCGGAGTCATGAAGGATGTTTGTAGGTTCACACATACCATTAAGGCAAACCAGAGAGGATCAAAGCCAAGTGCTTTGACCACGGGCGTCAGTATTGGTGCCATGATAAAGAGGATGGCAATCCAATCAATAATAAACCCAAGGATGAAGATGATAAACATTATGATTAAGAATGCGCCCCATACTCCACCGGGAGAACTCAAGACAATCTGCGCAACGACAGCCCCGCCTTTGGCTTTCATGAATATTCCGACAAAGGCGAACGATAAACAACCAATGAGCAGAATCATACTGGAAATTCTGAATGTCCCAAGTGCGGTTTCTTTCAAAGCTTTCCAATTGAGTTTGCGATAAGCGGCACACAGCAGAATGGTTGCCGTGGCGCCCATCGCTCCTGCCTCAGTGGGCGGCGCGATTCCTAAGAATATCGTTCCCAGTACAGACATTACGACCAGTGTTGTAGGAACAATCCCGAAAATGAGTTTGGTGATTTTCTTTATTACGGGAATTCTACTCTCTTCTGCCGACAATGATGGTGCATCATCTGGATGCAATTTGCACCTTATCAGTAAGTAAATACAGTAGAGAGCAGACAGAAGGAGTCCCGGGAAGATCGCTCCCATAAACAGTTTGCCAACCGAGATTTCAGCGAGAGGTCCATAAATAATAAACATAATACTCGGCGGTATAAGGATTCCCAGACATCCGCCAGCAGCAACGGTGCCGCTGGCTAGGTCTTTACTGTAACCGCGTTTTATCATGGCTGGCAGAGCGACAAGTGCCAGCATACTGACTGAAGCACCAATAACTCCCACGCAGGCGGCAAGAACGGTGCCAAGCAGAATTGTAGTTACAGCTAGACCTCCAGGTAGCTGCCCGAACCATAGATACAACGCATCATAGAGAGTGTCCGCTATCCCTGATTGTTCCAGCATTAACCCCATGAAGACAAACAAGGGCACTGCTAAGAAGCTATAACCCAGCAATATTTCAGAGATACGGATATAATAGAGTTCAAGGGTCAAATTGACTCCCCATAATAGGCATCCGATGCCAAATCCAAGTGAACCAATTACTAAACCCAGCGGGTACCCAATCATGACCCCTACCAACACTCCGCCCAGCATTACTGCTGTAATAACCTCAGGCGTCAGGATTTGAGACATTATCGTTTTTCCTCACTTGAAGGCCTATTTACGATACAATAGAAATTGCGTATTACCTCCGCAAGGCCCTGAAGGAGAAAGAGACATAACCCAACCACAACCACAGTCTTGAAAGGGCCAGCAGGCGGGTACCAATAAGTCTCCCTCATAATCTCGTGTTTTACCCAGGCTTGCCACATCCATTTGTAAGAGACATAGATGAGCAGAGTTATGATGGGAAAAAACAGAAACAACGAACAAACAAAATCAAGAATTGCCTTCTGCCTATCCGAGAGACGTGTATAGAAGACGTCTACCCTCACGTGTTGCTTTTTGAGAAGAACGTATCCCCACCCCATAACAATAATGGTACCCCCAAGCATGCATGATGTTTCATATGCCCATATCGTTGGTCGCCGGAAAGCGTACCGCATTATTGAATCATAGGCGCCGATTAGAACCAGGGCAAGAGAACACCAGCAGAATATTTTACCTACCCAGTCATTGATATTATCAATAGCTGATACTATTCTTCGTATTATCACAAGTTACTCCTCGAACAAAAATAGCTCCCTTGTACTTGGGAACGAGGAGACATATTCCTCGTTCCCAAGTTGTAACATTGTCCACCGGCTTTTCTGCTTGGATATCTACGCTCGCCTCAAGAGAGCTGCCATTTGTTCCTGGGAGTCATATATCCTCTTAAAGAGTGGGTCTTTTGCTGCCTTATCCGCATAGAATTCTTTAGCTGCTTTTACATAAGCGTCGTCTATGGCTTTTGGAACTGGCTGCACCTTGACTCCGTACTTGATAAACTGCTCTCTTGCCCAGGATTCTTTGGTCAGTTCTTTCATGTAGTGCTGGAGGACGGCTGACATCCAGGCTTGTTCTACTGTTGCCTTGAGGTCAGCAGGCAGTTCAGCCCAGCGAGCCTTATTAATGTAGACGGGCTGACCATCGTTTGGAGCGCGCACCGGCGACTCATAGCAGTAGCTGACTACCTCATGGAATGCTACGGAGTAGTTCACCATAAAGGTGCTGTACTCAAAGCCATCAATTACACCCCGTTTCATTGCGTCATAGACCTCAGTGCCGGGCAAACTGACCACTGAGCAGTTAAAGTATTTGGTTAGTATTGAGCCGGCATCGCCTCCGGTGCGGAACCTCAATCCCTTAAGGTCATCAATCGTATTCAATGGTTTCTTAGTGTTAGCCCACACCTCGGGAAGCGACATCCCCACTGGACGTAGAAGGTAAGCATTGGTATCTTTGAACGCCTCATTCATTAACTGGTGGCCATCGCTTTCAAAGTACCACGCACACAACTCAAGAGCAGTCAAACCGGCGGTTCTTTGCTGGAAGTAAATGCATGTTGGTACACGATCCAACATAATCATCCCCACATGACCAACATCTATTACGCCCTTATCTACGGCTTCAAACTCTTTGGTCGAAGGCACTATTGAACCCCCGGGAACAAGATCAATGACCAAGCGCCCGCTTACGGCGCGATTGACCTCGTCAACAAAAGTCTTTGGAAGGTCGAATTGAAAGCTTCCCGTGGGTGCAAAAGCCTGCATTGTCCACTTAATGGCTTTTGGCGGTTGCGCGGGAGCTGGGGCCGGTACTGGGGCAGGCGTAGGAGCCGGAGCAGGCGCGGGAGCAGGTGTCGGGGCTGGTGCTGGTTTTGGTGCGGGAGCAGGTGCTGGGGCTGGTGTTGGAGCAGGTGCAGGAGCCGGTTTGGCACAAGCGGTTAGAATAAGTGAGATTACCAGCATCGAAATAAGCAGGGCTACTATTAGTTTCTTCATAACTTATTAATCCTCCTAACAGAAACTTTCTAACCTCAGGTTTTTTCTCTTCTATCTGCTATGACTATCACCTCCTTCGCTAATAATTGCCAATATATTTTTTGCTTGATTTGTTTTCGTCACATTTGTTAAAGGCTACTATCGGTAGGCTACCACTGGCTCGTTTACATCAAAATGACCCGCGGAAAGGGTGCCAGCAATTACGAGTACGTCAAGATTGTTTCCCCTAGCAGAGCCTACCCATGGTCTTTATTTTCATGTTCACGACTTTCATTCGTAGACGTATAGAATACTTAGGGGGTTCAATCCACAGTATGATGAATTGGACCCCCATTCTTGGCTAGCGGGTTCTCTACTCGACAATGTACCAGTCTTTCCGACGCTTTCATAGAAAGTGCCTCCATCTGTGTTGCTATCATAAAATCCTTAATAAGTCATAGCCTTCTGAATTATACTGGCTTTCAGTTTTTTGTCAAGAGGGTGGTCAACGGGGTTCTTCTCATTCTTGGTTGGAATTGGTGCCAACGCCTATTCTGCACAGGTAATCTGGTTAAGGTCATACCGGGGAAGTGCCCGAATTGTTCAGAGTCGGAGGCTCGGCTAAGGGTTTTCTATGCCACGACGCATCGCCAGAGAAAAAATCAATACTCGGACTGCACAATCGTCATGTATATTGTTTTCGAGAGTAATGTGTATCCGGTGGTACGCAGGGAGTAGAATTATCCTGGCGGGTCCCAGTGAGGTGCACATCTACAGCTTAGGCATTGACAGACAGCTTTGGCATTCGGCTCCCCCATTGTCATGCTGATTGGAAAGGCGCTATCATCGTAGGTACTGGAACCTCAATCACGGTGGGGCGATTCTCCCCTAGTGCCATTCTCAATGCCCTCCCCAGTTCTTCAGGACTAGATGCTCTCACTCCGCACGCTCCAAAAGCTTCCGCCAGACGGACAAAATCAGGGTTATGAAGTCTGGTACCAACAATCCTGCCTCCGAAACGGCGCTGCTGATCGTGCAGGGAAGCCCCAAAGGCACGGTCGACGAAGACAATAGTTACGACATTTAACTCTTCTTGCACGGCAGTTGCCAGTTCCGAAACAGCGTACATAAAGCCGCCGTCACCGGTGAGCGACACCACCTGTCTTTGGGGATTGCCTATCTTAGCTCCCAGTGCCGTAGGGAAGGAGTAACCAAGAGTGGCAAAGTACGAGGAAGTGAGATAGGTGCGAGGCACCAGCACGGGGTAAGCTAAATGTCCCCAGTAGGCAACATTGGTGACACCAGGCACCAGAATGGCGTCCTCTTTTAACTCACGACGAATGACCCGCAGTAGAGAAAGCTGAAGAGGTGCTATTTCTTCCAGCTCGGCTGTGACGGCTTTTCTTATCTCTTCCAACTCCCCGGGCTGCCAGGTGCTGTGGCTACTGTCAGGCAATGCCTCAAGCAAAGAGCTAAGCGCGGTACGAGCATCACTAACAATCCCCAAATGTACCCTGTGGTTTCTGCCCACCTCTGCCGGGTCAATATCAATCTGGATTAGTTTCTGCTCTGGTTGAAAGGCTAACCCTGACCCAAGGCTGGGGAAGAGGCGACTACCCACTACGAGGATGACGTCAGCCTGTGGTAGGGCCCACCTACCAGGGCCAAAGTGATAATAGAACACCCCGAGTGAGAGTGGATGGTCACCCCGGATGGCTCCTTTGCCCTCGGGAGTTGTTATCACCGGGATGTTCAGGCGTTCCGCCACCTGGGTGAGTTCCTTGGCGCCATCGGAAGCAATAACGCCCCCTCCCGCCCAAATCAGGGGACGGCGGGCTAAGGTTAATAATCGGGCGGCACTTTGCACCTGGCTCAACTCTGGTTGAACTAAGCCGAGGGGCTCAGGTTCAGGTGTATCCACCCGGGCAGAGGCACGCATGACATCAAGCGGAATCTCCAACTCCACCGGGCGGAGCCTTCCTGTTCTCAAATGGTACATTGCCTGTCGCACTGCACTAGGGATATCCTCCACTTTAAGAACACAATGACACCACTTGGTTAGCGGACGGAATACGTCCACTTGGGCAGTTACCTCATGAAGAGCCCCACACCGGCGTCCCAGATGGCACGTCTCAATTTGTCCTGAAACCAAGAGAATCGGAGTTGAGGTGGCATAAGCAGTACCCAAAGCGGCAGTAGTATTGAGCGCGCCCGGTCCAGGCACAACCAGAACCACTCCGATTTTGCCCGTGGTACGAGCATAACCATAAGCCATAAACGCTGCTGTCTGCTCATGACGCACTGATACCCAGCGCAATTGCGGCTCACGGTAAACAGCATCCAGTGCTTCCATGATCTGTACTCCGGGAAGACCAAAGATGATTCTGATGCCCTCCCGGAGTAGCGAAGCGACAAGCGCTTCCCCCCCGGTCATAGTAGACATTGAGCACCGCCTTAAACACTTGATGAAAGCAAGTCAGCAAAAGTTTTGCTGGCTACAACTTTAGCATAACAGTTCTAACGGACGCAATTAGTTGACTAGTTGACACTCTCTTAGCGAGCAAATAAAATAGTGAGACCATAGTTACGTGTGGACTACAGAAAGTATGGTCCACAAAACAGTCCGAAAAAGGAGGGAAAAATGAAAAAAGAAGAAACCTTTGAGGTGGCTCTGGCGGATGAGGCTAAGCTCAAGGAGGCACGCGGTGAGACCCAACTCCGTCATGCTTACGGTGTGGTACCGTCGGGGTATACCCGCATCAGCGCCCCCCAGTTTGACATGGACCGGGTCTGGAAGCTCTTGGACGGAGCGATTGAGTTTCACGTCCACGGCGGACCTGATGCCTACATGCCGACGCCTTATGATGAGCTTGAACTGGCGATTGATGCCTGCCGGGTGGGCATGAAGGCAATTGTCTTCAAGTGCCACTCCATGCACAGTGCCCGTACTGCCTATCTGGTCCAAAAGATGGTCAACCAGTGGGCGGAGCAGCACAACAAGCGGAAGATTGATGTCTTCGGAGGCGTGGTGCTGAATTATTGTGTTGGCGGACTCAATCCGGAGGCAGTGATTGTCAGTTACCGCGTCGGCGGTAAATTTGTCTGGCTACCCAACCTGGATGCCTCTTTCCACCGCAAAGTCATGGGACAGATAGGAGGCATTGAGGTGCTTGACGAGAATGACCGGGTAGTGCCGCCATTGAAAGAGATTTTTGCCATGATTGCTGAGACAGACATGATTCTGTCTCTCGGTCACCAGGGCACGAAGGAGAGATTCATCCTCATTGATGAAGCTAAAAAGCTGGGCGTCAAGAAAATTGAGGTCATCCACCCCAACCAGGTGACCAACAAGATGACTGTGGAACAGATGAAAGTCTGCGCCGATAAGGGCGCGTACATTGGCTACTACAGCAGTAACTTCCGTCCCCTGCAGTGGTCCTGGGACGAGTTCATGCAGGTCTATAAGATGGTCGGACCGGACCGTATCATTGCCTGCACGGACGCCGGCATCTTTATGTCGCCTTCCCCGGTTGAGGCGATGCGGCTTTACATCACCGGGATGCTGGTACGGGATGTGCCCGATAAAGACGTTGAGAAGATGGTCAAGCTCAACGCCAGTAGCTTGCTCTACTAACTCTTTCATAGTATCTCAAGTAAATCGGGAAAAGGAGGTAGCTGATGAAGATTACCAAGGTGGAAGCCATTGAGCTACGCCTGCCCGAAAAAGAAGTGCACGAAGGGAAATTCTCATCGGCGCAGGACGCGGTCATCGTCAAAATCCACACCGACGAAGGGATTATTGGCATCGGGGATTCGTATTCTTCACCCCACGTGGTGAAGGCGATGATTGAAGCCCCGCTCAGTGGTGCCAGCGCCTCAGGACTAGCCCGTCTGCTCATCGGGCAGAACCCGCTGGACATCAAGCCCATCAACCACCAGCTTCAGGCACGTAATATCCGGCTGGGACGTCGGGGCATAGTTTGCCACGCCATTGCCGCCATTGATATCGCCCTCTGGGACATCGCCGGGAAGTTTTACCAGAAGCCGGTCCACCAGCTACTGGGCGGCGCCTTCCATAAGAAGCTACGTGCCTACGCCAGCATCCTCTTCGGACCGGACGGTAAGACTACCAGCGAGATTGGTAAACGGTGGGTTAACGAGGGATTCACCGCAGTGAAGTTTGGCTGGACACCGATGGGGCAGAGCGAGAAGCTGGACCTGGAGCTGGTGGCGGGAGGCAGACGTGGGCTCGGTGATGAAAACGACCTCATCATTGATGCCGGCTGCTGTTGGGATACCACCACTGCCATCAAGCGAGCTAACCAGTTCGTGCCATATAATGTACTCTTCCTAGAGGAGCCACTCAATCGCGAGAATGTTGATGGCTACCGGAAGCTGACTAGTGTCTCACCACTGCCCATTGCCGCCGGTGAGGGAGAAGCAGGTCGCTTTGCCCACCAGCAGCTCATTCAGCGGAGTGGCATCAATATCGTCCAGATTGATGTGGAAAACACCGGTCTCACCGAGGCAACCAGAGTTGCCGACTTCGCCGAAGACCGCGGTGTCAGGGTAGTCAATCATTTTTACACTAACACCATTGGGCTCGCCGCCTGTCTCCACTTCCTCGCCTCTCGTCCGAGCGCCTTCATACTGGAGTACTGCGTAGAAGAGACACCAATACGCCAGGACTTAACCAGGCAGAAACTCAAGGTGGTTGATGGCTATATTGAAGTTCCCGAAGAGCCGGGGTTGGGTATTGAGCTGGACGAAAAGGTGATTGAGCGCTACCGGGTGGGGTGAAATCAGACTTTGCTTCCCCAGTGGCAGGGAGGTTGTTTAAATTCTAAGGAGGATAGAACCAATGAAAATAGCCGAGCTCAAGACATACATCGTGGGGACTCCGCCACCTCATCACGGGGGATATAACTGGGTCTTCTTAAAAATCACCACAAACGATGGCATCGCCGGCTTTGGCGAGGCTTACGGGGTACCATTTGACGCCAGAACGGTAGTACGATTAATTGAAGACATGGGCGAACGACTGGTGATTGGCTCTGACCCATTCCAAATAGAAAAGCTCTGGAGAATACTATACGGTAGCGGCTACGGTCAGCACCCGGATATGGTCAAAATGGGGGTGATTAGTGCCTACGAGATGGCATGCTGGGATATTATCGGCAAGGCACTTGGTCAACCAATCTACAACTTGCTCGGTGGGCGGTACCATGAGAAAGTCAGGTCTTATACTTATCTTTATCAGGCACCGAACGATTCGTCTCGTAGTGAGGCGAGTCTGCACTGCAGTCCAGAGCGAGCGGCCAAGAGGGCAGCGCAATATGTGAAGCAAGGTTTCACTGCGGTGAAGCTGGACCCGATTATTAACCTCATGTCGCCACTTGACCCGAGGGAGCTTTCCCTAGAAGCACTGGATAATGCGGAGGCGGTCATTCGGAGTGTACGAGAGGCGGTCGGCGGTAAGTGCGACATACTTATCGGAACTCACGGTCAGATGACGACTCATAGTGCCATCAGGTTAGCCAAGAGGCTGGAGAAGTATGACCCGCTGTGGTTTGAGGAGCCAGTGCCTCCGGAGAATGTGGCAGAAATGGCTAGAGTTGCGCGGATGACGAGCATTCCTATTGCCACCGGTGAGCGCCTGTCAACGGTGTATGAGTTTGCTGATTTACTTGAAAGTCAAGCTGCCGCAATTCTACAACCAGCCCTCGGACGTGTCGGAGGCATAATGGAAGCCAAGATAATTGCCGGAATGGCTGAAGCGCACTATGCCCAGATTGCGCCACACCTGTTTTGTGGTCCGCTAGAAGCCGCCGCCAATATTCAGATAGATACCTGCAGCCCTAACTTCCTGATTCAAGAAAGCATAGAAACATGGGGCGGTTTTCATGCTCAGATTCTAAAAAAACCACTCCAATGGGAGAATGGCTACATCATACCACCAACTGAACCCGGCTTGGGCGTTGAGCTAAACGAAGAGATAGCCGCCGTGTATCCTTATAACCCGGTCAAACCGGGAACATGGCACTGGGAGACGGCTACCGACCTGTAATAAAGGGCATAAGGTCCCTTTCTTTGACAGCCTACACTAAATCGTGTAAACTTTAATTAATGAATCCAGAAAAAGCAAACAAAGTTCAGTGGGATAGACAACGCATCCAGGCACTAAGGCGACATCTCGGTCTGACCCAGCAGCAGATGGCAGATAAACTGGGCACACGCCAGCAGACCATCAGCGAGTGGGAGACCGGAATGTACCAGCCCCGCGGTGCCTCAGCTACCCTCCTTTCCATCGTTGCCGAACAGGCTAAATTCAAATACGATGCCTCTCCACCCACACCCCCCAAAGAAGCAAAATAGATGACTTGACAGCTTATCCGTTTCCGTGTATAATTCGCTTTGAAATACACGCTATCGTGTAATACTATGAGGAATGTGCCGGAGAGGTTAATCGTCAGGAGATGGCAGAGTCTCAGTAAGGCTGACCTGGTCACTGAGGATGGCGAGCCAATAAGAATCGTCTACCCGGGGCGAATCAATAATGCTCAAGGTGCTGATTTGCTGGACGCTGTCATCAACACTAGCCAAGGGCTTTGCCGAGGCGATATTGAAGTCCATGCCAAGTCCAGCGATTGGCGGGCCCACCATCATCACCTAAACCCAGCCTATAATCGCGTTATTCTCCACGTCGTGCTGTGGCGGGACACCAATGCCGTCACTGAACTTCACAGTAGAGGTAAAGTGCCTGTTCTGGCGTTAAATAAGCACCTAGATATCCAGCCGGCAGTTGCTGAGAGCGTTTCAGCAAGCGCAAACCTCCCCTGCCATCGGGTGGAAGCAAAACTGACGCCCCAGAAGATAGCCGGGATTCTGGACCGCGCTGGAGAGGAACGTTTCCGGAATAAAGCCAGCGAATTTAGAGTGAGACTGACTGGTGGTGAGACAGACCAGGTCCTTTACGAGGGGATGATGGGGGCGCTGGGCTATGCGCAAAACAAGCTCCCCTTTCTGGAACTAGCCCGCCGCTTACCGTTGAAAGCCTTGATGACTCTAGCAAAAGACGGAACCACCAGCGAAGAGCGTCTGGCGCAACTGCAAGCGATACTGCTCGGCACTGCCGGACTGCTGCCCTCACAGCGTTTCCCTGACCGGCGAAAAGATGACTGGAGCGAAAAGCTGGACAAGATATGGGCTTCTTTCCCTCAGCAGCAGGTAATGTCGTCAGGCGTCTGGCATTGGCAAGTCAGACCGAATAACTGCCCCACCCGCCGCCTCGCCGCCATGAGCTATCTTATCCTTCGCTATGGGGAAGGGGGAATTGTGGGAACATTCATAAGCAAGGTAAAAGAGGTGCCGGTGGACAGCGCCCACCAGGAATTGGAAAGGATGCTACTAGTAATTGCCCGAGACTACTGGGCAAAGCATACCCATTTCGGCTCACCGGTAGCTGCCAGCCCCACTTTGCTGGGGAGGGAACGGGCAGCGGATATCGCCGTCAATGTGATTTTGCCCTTTAGTTACGCCTGTGGTCCGGCGGAAGTGACCAAGAAGGCTCTGGAGATTTATCGCTGTTACCCGCGTTTATCAGCCAACGAACTGGAAAGGCACATGCTGAACCAACTCGGGCTAGACCGGAAACTGATTAACTCGGCTCAGCGGCAGCAAGGCTTATTACACCTTTACAAGACAAAGTGTTCGCAAGGCAATTGCCAGCGCTGCCCATTCGCTACGACTTCAGCCTCCTAAATGGTTAATGATCTCAGTAAGGCGGCGGATTCGGGGGCAGTCGTTAATGTCGCTGAAAAAGCCGCCACGGTCAAGGAGTATCCCTTTCATTCCCGCCTTGTTCGCGCCCAGAACATCAATCTGGTACTGGTCGCCGACGTAAATTGACTCGGCAGCTTTGACTCCCGCCCGGCGCAGTGCCTTCCAGAATATCTCCGGGTTGGGCTTATTGACGCCGGCATCCTGAGAGGTGACCGTTATATCCAGCAACGCTAACAGTCCGGTATCTTTTAATAGCGTGTTTAGGTCCCGGTCAACATTAGAAATAAGACCCAGGATTAGCCCGCGGTTCCTTAGCTCAGTGAAAGCCGGAACAACATCATCATAGAGCACCAGTTTCATGTTGAATTGCCGCATTTTACCCAGCAAATCCATAACCAGATTATCGTCGGCTTCTATGCCTGCCTCGCGCAGGACGATGCGCTGGTATTGCGCCCAAAGCGCCATTTGTTCCTCTTTGGAGCGCTGACTTAAGGTGGTGCGCGCAATTTCCTGATAAATGAATTCATCGGCGATGACCAGCGGGCGGCGGAAGATTTCTGGCTTGACATCAATGCCCAGTTCTTTAAGAGCTTTTGTCTGGAGTTCCTCGCGCGGTGGCTCATAACGGACAAGGGTGTGATAGAGGTCAAAAAAGACGGCTTTGATCATTAAAAACCCCCTTTTCTTTGTGGTGAGGCATTAATATTGTAGCTTACCACCGATTTCCCTGTAAAGGCTGGTGGGTCGGTCACCCCACCCCTTAATCCCCCTCTTGTTAAAAGGAGAGAGGGAAGAGACTTTAGAAAAACCTACCCAAGAATAGGGTATCCCCCCTTTATTGTCGGCGAGGGGTAGAATTGGTATCATTTAAGATAGTTTAAAGGACACTTATGGCAATCATCAAAGTCGTTAATCTGACCAAGAAATTCAAAGAGTTAGTCGCCGTCAGCAACGTCAGCCTGGAGATTGCCGAGCGGGAATGTTTTGGGCTGCTGGGTCCCAATGGCGCCGGTAAAACGTCCCTCATCAGAATGATAACTGCTGTTTCCCCACCCACCGCAGGCAACATCTGGGTGATGGGGAAAGACCTGCCAAAATACGACCGTGAGGTCAAGGCTCAGTTAGGCGTCGTCCCCCAGATTGATAACTTTGACCCCGATTTAACCGTAATGCGCAACCTATTGACTTACGCCCGCTACTTTGACATACCCGGAAAGGAAGCTTACCGACGCAGCCTTGAAGCCTTGAAGCTATTTCAGCTTGAGGAGAAGCACAATAGCCAGATTCGGGAGTTGTCCGGGGGTATGAAACGCCGACTTCTCATCGCTCGCGGGCTGATTAATCAGCCTAGGATGCTGATTCTGGATGAACCGACCATCGGGCTTGACCCGCAGGCAAAGCACTTAGTCTGGCAAAAACTGAAACAGCTCAAGTCCCAGGGAGTTACCGAACTGCTCTGCACCCAGAACATGGAGGAAGCCACCTTGCTGTGCGACCGCATTGCCATCATGCACCTGGGCAAAGTACTGGCGCTTGATTCACCGCAACAGCTTATCCGGCGCTTTGTCGGCGATAAAATCTGGGAGATTGAAGTCACGCCTAATAATAAAGAAAAGGTGCTCCAAGAGCTAGCAAATCTGAAGTTTGACTTTGAAGAGGCAAGCAATGTTGTTCAAGCCTTCCACCTTGATGACGAGTCCGCCAAAAAGATGGTGAGCTTTAATCCGCGACCCCGCTCGGCGACGCTGGAAGACGTCTTTTTCCGACTTACCGGGAGGTTGCTGATAGAATGAGGATGTTTTCCTGGCACTTCATTCACGTCTGGCAGAGAAATCGGGACGTGTTTTTCCGACTCTGGCGCACTGAAGCCGTTGGCTATGTCATCGAGCCGATAATTATCCTGCTAGCATTGGGGACTGGGTTGGGCATCTATATCGGTATTGTTGGTGGGCAAAAGTACATAGAGTTCCTCGCGCCAGGCATCATCGCCAGCTACTCTATGTTCAGCGCCAGCTTTGAGTGCACCTACGGCAGTTTCATACGGATGGAATATCAGAACACTTACGATGCGATTCTCGCCACTCCATTGAATGTTGAGGACGTCATTGCCGGTGAGATTTTCTGGGGTGCCACCCGCGCCTTCTTCACTGGCACCGGTATTCTGTTTATTGCCGCCGCCTTCCAGCTGGTACAATCGCCCTGGGCGATATTAATTCCAATCGTCTGTTTTATGGACGGTCTGATGTTCGCCGCAATCGCGCTATTTTTCACTTCGCTGGCGCCAGCGATTTACACCTTCAACTACTTCTTCACGCTGTTCATCAACCCGATGTTCTTTCTGAGCGGAGTCTTCTTTCCCTTGGACCAGTTCCCGCAGATTCTGCAGAGCCTGAGCTGGATTTTCCCCCTGACCTCGGTAGTCCACATTACACGGGGACTCTTCAGCGGCGAATTCAGTTCGGAACTCTGGCTGGCACTGGCGATTATTCTTGCTTTCGCCAGCCTATTTTTCACCATCTCGCTGGTTACCATGAGGCGGAGAATAGTCAAATAAAGGAGCGATTATGGCATTGGTTCTCGCCAAAGAGGACATCCGGAAGCTATTGCAGGCAAAGCCACCACTGGTAGAAGGCTGGCTCAATCTTGAGGAGCAGTTACAGCCTAATGGCTTTGACCTTACCTTGCGCGATATCGCTATGCTTCAGACGGCAGGTACTATCCCGCTAGCCATTAGCCAGCGGCAGGTCTCCTGCCTGGCACCACTTGTCTTTGATGGCATGGGGTTTATTGACCTGATGCCCGGGGCTTACATCATTACTTATAACGAAATTGTGCACCTGCCCAAGAACACCATGGCGCTAGCTGCCCACCGCTCCAGTCTCGTCCGTTGTGGCGTCACGGTGGGGACAGCAGTGTGGGATGCCGGATACGAAGGACGGTCGCAGTCGTTGATGGTCGTGCACAATCCCTGCGGGTTTAGGTTGCAGAAAAACGCGCGAATAATCCAGCTGGTCTTCTTCCAATTGACTCAGAAAACAGAAGGCTACCGGGGGAAATACCAGGGAGAGAATATCTAGTCTAGCCTGTCCAAGATATGGCGGACGTTTTCTTCCACAGGCTTTGCCCCATCAATAACAAAATGATTTTCTGGCAGCACCTCAGTTACCGGCTCCAATTTTTGCTTTTGAGCAACGTAAACTTCCCACCGCCCATCAGATACTGAACCTTCCCTGAGCCGTTGAGCCAAACGCTGCTTGACGTTTTCTTCGTCAAGGACACATTCCAGAATAAAGAAATCAGCCCCCGATTCTTTTGCCAAATCTCTTGCTTTCACCCGCTCCGCCGACTTAATAAAAGAGGCGTCCAGAACGACCGAAGTGCCCTCGGCTAGGAACTGCTTCGCCCGCGCGAACATTTGGTCGTAGGTCTGACGGGTAAACTCGGGAGAATAAATACCGTGGTTGAATTCTTCACAGCGGTGCTCGGTAAGTGGAATGCCGGCAAGCTGTTTGCGGATGACATCAGAGGAAAGGACGACCAGCCCGAGTCTTTTCGCCATCGCCTGCGCCAGCGCCGTCTTGCCGGTGGAAACTAGACCAGTGGTAATAAATAGGACTGGCTTAGACCAGGTATAGGCATCCGCCAGGTCAAAGTAGCTTCGGGCTGCCTCCCAGCTCATTTTTCTCTCCTCCTCGCCGACATAGGGGTCGTCTGATTTGAAGCTTTCCACCTTGCCCCGTACGTAAGCCCGGTAGCACTTATAGAAATTGAGGAGGCTGAGAATCTCTTTATCCCTGCTACTGGTAACATAAGCTCTAACAAAATGATAGGAGAGGTCCGCCCGACCGTAGTGGTCCAAGTCCATCGCCAAAAAGGCAATCTCGGAAGCGACATCACAGTAGCGAAAGCGGTCGTTGAACTCAATGCAATCATAGATGCAGATGCCATCGGTAAAACAGATATGGGCGGCGTGGAGGTCGCCATGACAGTCACGGATTCGCCCCCCAGCAACGCGCTGGTGAAATAGAGAGGCATTCGCCGTCATAAAGGTGTCTGTATGGTCCCTGATGTGCTGGAACTTTTTCTCGGAGATGGTGTTGCCAATGTACCCTTCCGTCTGGCTAAAATTTTCTTCCGTGTTAACTTTAGTGGCATCAGTAGTGCCAAATCGGCTGATAGTGGCGTTCGTCTCTGCCTTCTGATGAAAGTCGGCTATCTTCTCGGCTACTCTGCTCAGCATCTCTGCTGAAACCTGATTTTGGGCTAAAAGAACATTCATCATCTTTTCTTGAGGGAGATAGCGCATCTTGACGGCATAATCGTTGACTTTGCCCCTCCCACCGAGATAAATCCGCCCCCTGTCTCTGGTTATGGGTATGACACCCAGATAGGCGTTCGGGCAGAGCCGTCGGTTGAGTTCTATTTCTTTGTCACAAAAGAACTTGCGCTTTTCCAGCGTGGTGTAGTCCAAGTAGCCGAGATTGACCGGCTTTTTGACCTTATAGACATAGTCGCCAGCGATGAAGACAAAGGACATCTGCGTCTGCATCAGCGTAACTTTTGCGGGTGGTTCGGGATAGATTTGCGGATTGAGCAGAGCTTGAACCAATTCGGGCAGTGGTGGCATAAACTTCAACCTATCCCCCTAACCCCCTTCCCTTAAAAGGGAAGGGGGGATTTAATTAAAGGAGGGGACTTACGCCCCTCTTAAACACCCCTAATCTTCCTTTAGCCACAGCCTTATATCTGCCAGCACCTGTTGGTAGTTTTCCCTCGTCAGTTCCACCAGCTTCACCTGCGGGTGGCGTTTGATTTCATCTGCCCAGGGGTGGGGTACAAACATAATCGTCCCCAGGACCTTTTTGCCGCTATTAATTATCTCTTTGACCACTTCCCGGAATTGCACCGAGAACAGTTCCATTTTGCCAATTTCATCAACAATGACCAGTTCCGTCTGCTGGGCAGAGCGGCGGAGAGCGCTGACACCCACTCGCTCCAGGCTGGCGATATCAACCCCATACTTGCTTACCCGGTAGGGACTATGAATATCAACATGGGCGAGAATGGTTTCCTGCCCGTCCAGAGTGACCAGCTTGAAACCAAGCCGTGTTCCCTGACTCCGGATTTCCTCGGTGTAGAAGCCGCCTGCTCTGCTGCTAAACTCGGCGGCGACCTGCTTGATGAGGCTGGTCTTCCCGGTACCAGGTCTGCCGGTAAGCAGATAGACCCGATGCATCGTGGGCTATTCCTCTGGTGTCTGGGGTTGAGCCTTCCTCTTGGCTTCCAATTTACGAGCTTTACGCCGATGTTTCAGTATGGCGATTCTTCGTCTCTTGTTCATAACAATCTAATATAACCTAAATCTGATTGTGGTTACAAATACCTTTTTCTTATCCTGACCGATAGTTCAATCAACAATTCAAGAGCCCGACCGGATGCCTCAGGATTGGGCATCAGTCCCAGTCCACAGCTCGGGGTGAGCAGTCCCTGAATGATTAGCATCCGAAACGGAATGCCCTTGCGCGTGAAAGGCACCATCGCTTCCTCAAGTCGGTCCTGCAGACTGGCAACCGACTCTTTCGCCAGCGACTCCATATTGTTGGGGACAATGCCCCAAGCAATCGCACCGTTGCGAGACAGGAACTTCCTGACCTCTTCAGGATAGAGGCTGAGCGACGGCGCATAGTTGTAGGTATCATAGCTGATAATATCGACGGAAGTGGCGAGCAGGACAGACCAGTCGGTATTGCCACAGCAGTGCACACCCTTGAAGCCGCTGATGCCGGAAAAGACCTCATTGAGTAAGGCGACAATCCTTTCCCGCGAGAGCATCACCGACACCGAGCCAAAGGCGGACATATACGGCTCATCGAGGAAGATGATGGTGTCCTTACAGAGCCGCCTGAGCTGTTTTTCCTGCCACCCTGTCTTAAGCTTAAGGAGTTTGGGCACGGCATCGCCGAGGAGGTCATCGTAAATAATGCCCTTGCGGTTTTCATCGGTGATATTCATGCCAAAGGTGACCGGACCGGTTACCTGCCCCTTAACCAGCTTCGGGGTGAGGCTGGTGAAACTGAGGAACTGGTGGAGCCCGGCGGCGTACTCCTTGCTGACGGGATACTTGTCAACCTCGTCGGCAAGGAAGGCGGCATAGAGTTGCTCCAGGGACTGGTCAACGTCCTTCATACGGTCGACATAGACCCGCTTCTGGTCGGCATCAACGACCAGCCCGGGAAAGCCTTCACTGAACTGGACATTCATATCTTCTCGGAAGGAGCGTTTAGGGAGCTGGGGCCAGGCGGGGATGTCCTTGAGGTAGTGGACCACCTGCGCACAGGCGGCCGAGGGGTCGGTATGGGGCATGCTGCCAATGACTGTGGGCATACAGCCAAACTCAATGTATGGCATCACTAAGCCTTTCTGATGTACTTGCCGATGAGCAGGTCGAGGTCTTTCTTCTGCTTCTCGGGAATCAAATCGGGACGGGTGACAATCGCCGTCCTGAGTGCTGAACCACAATCGCAATCGCGCTTTTCAGGTATCTTGCCGAGTGCCAGCTTGATGATTTTCTTGGCAGTCGCAATGTTCTGCCGCAGGGTATTGATGATAATTTCGGCGGTAACCGGCTCGAAGCCCTCGTGCCAGGAATCGTAATCGGTGATGCAGGCGATGACCGCATAGCAGATTTCCGCCTCGCGCGCCAGCTTGGCTTCCGGCAGCGCCGTCATGCCGATGACATCCGCTCCCCACGACCGGTGGAGCCGCGATTCCGCCCGGGTGGAGAAGGCGGGACCTTCCATCACGACGTACGTCCCACCCTTGTGGACGGTGGCGCCGGCTTTCTGCGCCGCCTCATAGACCACCCGACTGAGCACCGGGCAGAAGGGGCCGGCGAAGGGAATGTGGACGGCGATGCTTTCGCGGAAAAAGGTATTGACCCGACTACGGGTGCGGTCAATAAGCTGGTCGGGGATGAGGAGCTCACCGGGCTTGAGGTCTGCTTTGAGACTGCCCACCGAGTTGATGGCGATGATGCGCTCCACCCCCAGGGACTTGAGAGCGTAGATATTGGCGCGGAAGGGGACATCGGTGGGGGGAATGCGGTGCCCACGACCGTGCCGGGGCAGGAAGGCAACATTCACTCCCTCCAGCTTCCCGACAACGATTTTATCGCTGGGCGGGCCGAAGGGGGTATTGAGGCTGACTTCCTCAACGCTAGAGATACCCTCAATCTCATATAGCCCGCTCCCGCCGATGATAGCGATTTTAGCGCGGGGCATAGATGACCTCCGTTAAATCTCCCTGTTTTAATCCCTCTTGCTCTCCCTTTAAGAAAGGGAGAAATTTCCCCCTTTTGTAAAGGGGGACTAAGGGGGATTTAAGAGGGATTCTAAGTCCGTTCTCAAGGTTAAGTTCAATCATGGTTGTTTACCTTCGCTGGTGAGTAATATTTGGGCGCCTCATTCCCCAACCTTTCGAAGTATGTCCCCCAGACTTCTCCACGACTGCGTCTTATATTTATATAGGTGCGAAACTTGTTCCACATATCACTGCCTACCGACCAAAATTGTACTGGTGTTTCCTCTAGTATTTTGCTATCCTCATTTTCAAGTAAGAAATAACCTATTGTATCTAACAGTGCCACGGTCTCTTCAATGGCATCTTTGATGTTTCTTTCTTCAGAGTCTGCGTCTATTCCTTTAGCCTCTGCTTCCCAAACTCCACTCACCAACTTATCAATTTCTTTCCCTACAATGGACCTATCCTTACTATTCCAGCCCTTTGATTGCCAAGTCCGATGTATTATCGCTTTATTCCTTCTTGCTTCTCTGCTGTTCATTTGCGCTAGGAGACTAGAAATAACATCATAGCAGTCTCGTTTCTTTAGCACATTTACGTTATTTTTTGCATATATGGCAGCCATGATTGCACCCACTGCCAGAACGGCCGTAGCACTAGCCAATACAATTGTAGCTTTAGCTAAAATAATTGTAGCGATGTTAGCCCAGTCTGCCAGATCCATATTAACCTAACCTCCTCACTCCCCTCTCCGTGATTATAGCACTGATGAGGTGGTGGGGGGTGATGTCAAAGGCGGGATTTCTGACGTCGCAGTCCTTCAGCTGAAGGATACGGACGCCCCGGATATGAGTTATCTCTTCCCTACCCCGCTCCTCAATGGGGATGTCTGAACCGGAAGCCAGCGAGGGGTCAAAGGTGGAGGTGAGCGCAGCGACGTAAAAAGGAAGGCCGTTCTCCTTCGCCAGCACCGCCAGCATATAGGTGCCAATCTTGTTCGCCGTATCGCCGTTCACCGCAATGCGGTCGGCACCAACGATAACACAGTTCACCTCGCCGCGACTCATGAAATACCCGGCCGCCGAGTCGGTGATGAGGGTAACGGGGACGCCTGCCCGCTTAAGCTCCCAGACGGTGAGCCGGGCGCCCTGAAGGAGGGGGCGGGTTTCCGTGGCGATGACTTTGATGCATTTACCCTTCTCTTTGGCGCGGATGATAACGCCCAGCGCCGTGCCGTAACCGGTCGTTGCCAGCGGTCCGGTATTGCAGTGGGTCAGAATGGTATCGCCGTCCCTGACAAGCACGGCGCCCATTTCGCTCAATTTATCGGTTGCCTCGACCTCTTCGCGGTGGATGCTGATGGCTTCCTTGACCAGCGTCGATTTAATCGACTCAATGTCTTTCCCTGATTCCGTCACCTTTTTCATCCGCTCGATGGCGCGGAAGAGGTTGCGGGCGGTGGGACGGGTGGTAGCGATGGTATCAATCACGGCGCTGAGTCTCTTCTGAAATTCGTCCCGGCTAGTTGCTTTAATCTTTATTGTCCCGAGGGCGATGCCGTACGCTCCCGCCACCCCGATGGCTGGTGCGCCGCGGACTCTCAGCTTCTTAATGGCGTCAGCGACCTTATGGTAGTCGTCCATTTCCACATAGTATTCTTCCTGAGGCAATTTCGTCTGGTCGAGAATGCGCAGTTTGTCCCCGAGCCATTCAACTGGTGCAACGTTCGGCATAACTAAAATGTAGCTCAGCCTGAGGTAATCGTCAAGGGAGTGAGAAAAAGGAGACCCCTGCGGGAAGAGCCATCGCTATCTTGCCGACTCGGAGCTAGACAGCGTCTTCGCTTTCTTTTCTTCCCAGTCTTTACAGCGGAGTTCCATCAGCAGGAAATCGTACCCCGACCGCACGGTGTGCCCGTAATGGGTGAAGCCACACTTTTCAAAGCATCTCTGGGCGCGGCGGTTCCACTTCAGCGTCTTGAGGTAAAGTCGCTTGATTTTGGTCTCGGTGAAAATGTGGTCAACGAGAGTCTCAACAGCATCAGAGCCACAGCCCTTGTCCCAGTAGTCGCGATCGCCAATCATAACACCGACCTCTGCCTCGCCTTTGTGCTCATCAATGTTGTAATAGACACAATTACCGATGTGCTTGCCATCAAAGGTGTCAATGGCAAAGGTACGCCGGCTGAAGCTCGGGTAGCGCAGTTCGGCAGTATAGTCAGCCAGATACTGCGAGTAAGGAATTGTCACTAGTGGTGAGGCATCAAGCTGAGCCAACTCGGGACTCGTCTGCCAAGCATAATCGTTCTCGGCATCCGAAAGCCTCTTCTGGCGCAGTTTGACCTTTTTCCCAATCATCATGCCTATCCCCACCCGACCTCGCCTATTCTTCCTCCTCCTCTTCTTCCCCCCGCTCCCAGATAGGTTCGGTAAAGAAATCGATGTACTCCCCCATCGCCTGAGCAGCCACATGCTTCATCCGTTCTTTGGCTTCAACAGCTAACTGCTGCAACTCAGTCATGTCAATTTCAATTTCCAGCATCGGGGCGAGGACTTTGAGCACAGCTAACGCTGCCATTGGGTTCTGGATACGGCTGGCGTAAACCGGCACCTCGCCGAGGAGACAGATGCCTTCAATACCCCGCTCCTTTGCCACCCCCAGTAATAACCCATTTAACCCGGCGATTTGCAAATTCGCTGCCGTTATCAACTCGTATTTCGCCAGACGCACCGAGACTTCTGGGCTGGTGGCTACCCCGAGCACCCCCGGCGTCTCAGTATGATGGATGCGGGTCATCGCCGCGGCGCAGGTATAGACTCGCTTAATCTGAAACCTCTCTCCGACATCAAGGACGCAGTGAGCCAGCTCATAGCCTTTGGCCGCCGGCTGGTCGTCCCCGATGAACAGGATAAGGTCACTGGCGCCAGACTTGTTCTTCCAGTAATAGAACCGGCTCCGGGGGAACTGCGGCTCCTCAACAACGTTGTTTTTCACCAGCACCCCGATAGGGTCAAAGAAATGGGAAGCCTCAATCTCCCCGAGTTCTTTAAAAGGGAGTTTTCTTTGCAGATAGGTCGCCACAATTAAAGCAACGTTGCCGACGCCGGGCCAGACGGTGAGCATATTGGGTGCATTAAGTTTGGGACGAGCGTATAGCTTGACGAGACCTTTCATTATGTAAACCTTTCTACTTAAAAAACTCCCTCTGCAGATGGAGGTAATTCTTACCCCTCACCTTAATCCTCTCCCAGAAGGGGCTAGGAGACTACTGGCACAATTTTCTTAGCAGTGACATTTGGTATTATCCCTTGCTTGCCACTGAGAGGCTGGGGACGAAGATGTGGGGCGTCTGGACAAAATTGCCCACCCACTTCGCCTCCCTGCCTAAGGCAATATCCTGATTTAAAATCTGGTAGACGTTCCCAGCGACCATGGTGTCTTTCACCCTACCCACTATTCTACCATTTTCCACTTTATAACCCAGCAAAACATTGCCGCTAAAGTCCCCACCCAGGATGTTCCCCTGCTCCGCCCCCATCAATTGCTCAATTACCAGCCCCTCCTTGATGTCCTGCACCATATCTTTATAAGGAGTGCTTCCCGTGGCGATGATGAAGGCGCTGGGAGCGGGAGTGGGCAGTGCACCCCTCGCCCGACTGCCATTGCCGGTGCTTTTGGTCTTGGCTAAAGCCGCCGTTTGCAGGTCATAGAGAAAATTCCTCACTACCCCCTGCTCAATGAGCGAGGTGCGCTGGCTGGGAACTCCCTCATCGTCACAAGGGCGACTGCTGGGGCGGTAGAGCATGGTGGGGTCGTCCCAGAGCCACAGCTTGTCACTGAAGCCCTTTTGACCCAGCTTGCTCCCGATGGGCGAAGCTCCCTCCAGGACCGTCTTGCCGTTAAAAGCCGCCATCAACGGTATGATTAGGGCACTGGCGACGCCGTTTGGGGTAAAGACCACTGGCAAAGATTGGGTCGCTACGGAAGCTCGCTCCTTGGCCAGTTCAAGCTGTTGGATGACAATATCGGCAACCTCTTTGGACTCGGAGAAGGGATGGCAAGAGCTTTTGCTCTCACCAACAAAGAGCATATCGGTGCCTCTCACCAGATTACCCTCTATTCCTAGGCTGAAAAAGGTCTTCTGATATCTTGCCTCTCCACCCCTTGAGTTGATAATTCTTACTGTGACCGCTCCTTTGCTCACCCCAGCCTCACAGACAATACTCGGCGTATGGGCGGTAACCTTGGCAATAAGCTCCCCACCGAGCTTAATCATTGCCTCAGTGGGGACAGTTTCAACAGTGTCATCAAAGACTTTAATTGATGGGTAAGAGGTACGGGAAGGCAGCTGAAACCTAGCTGGAATGCCAAATTGAGCCGTCTCAG